>Ga0334890_1000254_pt1 | contig 101089 bp, 93 predicted proteins | sample GraSluR1_MG_3_FD_207220 | JGI IMG/M metagenome (GOLD analysis project Ga0334890, IMG submission 207220) | Sludge microbial communities from methane-producing bioreactor in Wageningen University, Netherlands - Granular Sludge_31_08-R1 | ecosystem: Engineered > Bioreactor > Anaerobic >... | reverse complement strand
TGAGAGTCGTTTTCCCGTGGTCAACGTGACCGATGGTTCCAACGTTGACGTGGGGTTTAGATCGTTCAAACTTTTGTTTCGCCATAGGTATCCTCCTCTAGCTGATACAAGCTCTAACTCATCAGGTGTTTTTTATCATCACTTACAACCACAGTGATCTTTACATTATTATACTTGAAATATCAAAGTCCAGAAAGTATTTCCTTTTCCTAGTTTTTATCTTTCACAAATTATCTTTGTCAACCGATTCATTGGTTAGAATTGCATTAATCGATAAATAAAAAATGGAGCCTACGGCCGGGATTGAACCGGCGACCTCATCCTTACCAAGGATGCGCTCCACCACTGAGCTACGCAGGCTACATAGGGATTTTCTGGTGGGGAGGGAAGGATTTGAACCTTCGAAGGCGTTCAGCCGGCGGATCTACAGTCCGCTCCTTTTGGCCACTTAGGTACCTCCCCATTTCTGGAGCCGGTGATCCGACTCGAACGGACGACCTGCTGATTACAAGTCAGCTGCTCTACCAGCTGAGCTACACCGGCAAACCGGCTGCTTCCGGTTATGCCTGAATAAATATATCCAAAGGTTGAGTTGATGTCAAGGGTAAGAAACAAAAAATCTATTTATTTTTATAAAGATAAGCCCTGCAACAGCTTTGATACTTAAACAATTGATAAGTGCAACATCGACCAAGAAACCCACCTGCTCAAGCTGATAATTATTAGAAAAAATTTTAAAGATAAATCCCTTAATGTTCTTTTTTTATTATTATACAACCTTAAAACAATATTCATTAAATGATATAATAATTTGAATAATATTACCGGAAAGGGGATTTCTATGAACCAGCCTAAGGTAGCTTGTGTTCAATTTAAACCGGTATTGGGTAACGTTAAAAGGAATTTAGAAACTATTAGCAATTTTATCGAAAAAGGAAAAGAACTCAAAGTTGATATTATGGTTTTTCCAGAGCTTTGTGTTCAGGGATATGATCCTAAATTAGTAGCATCCAAAGCAGAAGCACAGGGTGGCAACTCATTTCAACTCCTCAGCGAAGCCAGTAAATTTTCCGGAATTTATTTGGTTGTCGGTATTGCCGAAAGATTAAAAGATAAACTATTCAACTCTTCAGTTTTGTTTTATCCCGATGGAAAAATCGGAGTATATCGAAAAGTCCACCTTTGGTCAACAGAGGCTGAAATTTTTACTCATGGTAGTGATTATCCAGTTTTTGATACAGAATTCGGCAAAATAGCAATGTGGATCTGTTACGATACTCGTTTCCCCGAAGTTGCTCGAATTTTAGCTCTTAAAGGAGCCCGTATTGCTCTGGTCCCTACCGCTTGGTTGGCACGAGATATCGAACACTGGAAATTATCAGTTTGTTCAAGGGCTTTGGATAACTTTATGTATGTTTGTGGAGCTGACGAAATTCTCCAAACTGAATACCATCAATCCCATGGAGCAAGTATAATCGTTAATCCTCACGGACAAATCATCAGCCAAGCCAATCTCATGGAGGAAATGGTTATATCCTCAACTATCGACCTAAGTAGCGTAGATGAATTACGGCATCTGATACCGGTTTTTGAGGATCGGCAAAAAAGTACTTATAACCGCCTGTACACTTAAAATAATAAACTATACACCTATTCGTAAACCAATCCTTCATCAAGCATAATAAGATAATTGTTTATAGGAACATAATTAGCTATCGAATTTCCTGAACCCAGAGCGTAACCTCCCGTATTTTGACACTTTTGCAGGATCAATCGAACATAGTTACGGAGCTCCAATTCATTGCATCGAACTAATTTGTCCAAATCCACGCCGCCGAGGACACCAGTTCGCGATCCATATTCCTTTTTATATTTAACCACTGATATTACTTCTTCCTGAAACGAATGAAAAGCGTCAATGCCCACCCAGTTAATAAGGTCATCCATAATGGGTTTTAATTGCCCACAGGAATGAAGGAAGTAGATTTTCCCTTTCAAATGAGCCAATTCACAAACTTTTTTATGCCAGGGAAGGACGTATTTTTTTAAAAAAGCCGGAGATAGCATGGTTGAAGTTTTAAATCCCATATCATCACCTTGAAAAAATCCACCAATCCCTTCTAAGTCGGAAAGTCGAAGATAAAAACGATACATAATATTGCCCACTTTTTCAAATACCGCCTCGACCAAATCCGGCTCATCGAATAACAAATAACTCATATTCTCAATTCCCAATAAATTTTCACTCACTACTTCTAACAATCCACTACTTCCGGCAACTAAAAGCTTCATCCCTTCAGGCATTTCTTCTTGAGCAAGAAGATAAGGTGACAAATCAATATCTTCAGGATCTGGCCAGGGGTAGTTTTCAAAATTCTCCCAATTGGCTATAATCCCTTTCTTCTCTTCTACCCAGTTCCTGGCTCCCCTCGACAAATAAGCTGTATCATCGGTTTTTCTCATCTGTGATGGAAACTCCAAACCAATTCCAGGTATATCGATAATCATGGTGTAATCATAGCCCATTCGATACCACCAGTTAACATATTGTTGGATATACTGCCTTTGAGTTTGAGAAGTGAGTGGTACCATTTCTTCTAAAAAATATTTCTGACTGATTGCCGAGATAATTTCCTGATCAATCAATAGTTCAACTTGATGAACTTTAGCCGGTTTTCTTTTCTTGGTAACAACCTCGATAAATTGTTGAAAATCCGGCTGAGCTTCTTTCTTTTGAATAAACTCAATAATTCTCATGAAAACTTTTCCTTTATAATTTAAAAATTAATGCCATTTTTTGGATTTTACTTTCTAATTCATCACAACCAACCAATAACCGGTGACGCCAATTCGGATATTCGTTAATGGTTCCCGGTATATTCAGTTGAACATCACTTTCTATTAAATCATCCAAATTGACAATTTTCAATGTCGAAGAAGTTTTAGATAGATAGAGAAGGATAGCTTCAAGTAAATCCTCAAAGGTATCAGTTTCCCGCCAATACCCCCACTCCATTAGCTTACTTTTTATTTCTTGTATTCTATGTTGGCGAATCTGATATTGTTCAGCCGCTTCCTCCGGAGTAAATAAATTTAATTTTTCTCTTAAATCGATATCTTTCCCTTCTAAAAATGCTTTCAAGGGAGGCATATCGTGGGTTCCAATAGTCACCATGGTTTCCCTTGGATAACATTCTGGCGCTGGGATAAAACCCTTATGGTCACTCTCAAAATAGAGGACTCGAGTAGAAAGAATTTTATAAGCTTTCATGGCTTCTCTTACCTGAGGAGGAACTGTCCCCAAGTCTTCGCCTATAACAATTACTTGTCGACGATGGCTTTCGAGAGCAACAATTCCTAATAAGTCCTGGAAAAAAGATCGAACATAGGTTCCATGTTTTGGATCACATCCTTCGGGAATCCAAAATAAACGATACAATCCCATAATATGATCGATGCGAAGAAAAGAACAGTATTTCATATTCGCTTGAATAAGTGATATAAAATGAGAGTAATGTTTCTCCCTATCCTTCCATGGATTCACCGGTGGAAATCCCCAGTTCTGACCAGCCGGAGAAAAATCATCGGGGGGAGCTCCGACTCGCTGAGAAAATACAAATAGGTCCTGATTAAGCCATGACTCAATACCGGTTGGAGAAGTTCCCACTGGCAGGTCAAAAGCCAGCATATTCGACAACTGAAAATAGGTTTTCAGATAGATCTCCATGAGCCACTGTAAAAACAAAAAATAATTAACTTCCTCATGATTTTTATTAATAAATTGAGCGACAGCCTCTTCATCGCCTCTCTGAAAATCCTGAGGCCAAGATCGAAAATCCCAACCCTGCTTTAAAGCATAAGCCTGGAAAAAGGCCGAATGAATAATTCGCTTGCCCCCATCGGTTAAAAAATCAGAAAAACTTTTCTTACTCAGAGAGGACGGTTTAATTGCTTTTTTTTGCCAAATTTGAAAAAAATTGCGAAGAATTTGATCTTTCCCCTTCCATGCGGATTCGTAATCCAGAAGTGACCTATTCTGAGAAGATTGATCGTTTAAAAGTGAACAAAATTCTGTTGAATTATGCTCATGGTTTATTTCTAATATTTGGGCAATCCATTCCAGGGGAAGATAGATTGGATTCCACTCTAACCGATCCATGGGATAATACGGACTGGTTCCATAAGGCATTCGATTTTCTAAGAGATGGATGGGAAGAATCCCTAAAAAATTGCCGCCGTATTTCTGAAGGAGATCGCTCACTAATCTCAGATCTTGCAAGTCTCCTATTCCCTGCTTTCTTCTGGTATTGAGTGAATAAACGGCTAGGTTCAAGCCCCAAAAATTTTTTTCTTCGGGTAGATAACAATATTTTGGAGTAAAGATGAAATAGCTTTTCAGATATAAAGTATTCAATGTGGTTCGAATTTCAAAATTAAGAGGATAATATCCCCACTCCAAATCCAATGGAAGTGGAAAGCTCCATTTATGGTTTTCAACTCGGAAGGGAATTTCCAAGATAACATTTTCCCGAGCGAGAAAGAGTGATCCTGAAAGCCAATTCAATTGAGGAACAAAAGCAATCTCTCGAGTTGAGGTAACAATAACTGGTGGAATAGGAAAGGCTATTTCTTCTTTCTTTCGATGGATGTTTTCCACCCAACCTGAACGATTTTGGGGATATTCACCGAAAGAACCAAGTAGGTTTACTAAAACTTCATCTTCAATTTGAATATGACTTCCATGAATATCATAATAATTAGTTTCAATTCCATATAATTCAGCCAATTTTCTCAATTCGTTCATGAAATCCCACCTTTCACTCTTTCACCTTTCATGATACACTACCTCGAAAATGGAATGAATACCTACCAAAAGTTTTTCTGTTTTTTAGTTCATTAATGGTGGCTAAGTCTCCAAACTAACTAAATTAATCTTATTATAATAACAAACTGTTTTTAAACTTAGATTTGCTGGTAGGAAAAGAGGATGTTTTGTGGATTTCGCTATTGCACTACTACATGGAACAGTTGACCTTTTCGTTGAATTCCTTTCACCGATTAGTCCCTATTTGATTAAAACCTATTCAATTCAAGCTCGAACCATTGCTATGCTCATTGCATCAATAATGTTGATGACGGCCTTAAGCCAAATCCTTTTTGCTATGGTTTTACCAAGGATAAAAAAACAATGGTTCTTGCTTTATGGAATTGTTGCTTTTGTAGTACTTCCTACTTCACTATTTTCTCTAAAAATGAACATTGTTGGATTGTACCTGGTATTTTTTACGGTTTTTTTGGCCAATGCTGCCTACCATCCTTTTGGTACAGCTTTGGCCAATCGCAATCAAAGCTCCAAAACGGTTACCTCTTTTGTGTCGGGAGGCATTATCGGAGGGGCTTTAGGTCCAATTTTTATTACCTGGTGGGTTGGAAGCGTTGGGCTCAATAAAATTATCTTTTTTAATCTTTTAATTTTTATTATTCTTCAACCGATTCTTTTGAAGGTAAAAAGGAATTTCACACCTATCACCAAACATCCAAATTTTTCTTGGAAGTCATTTCCAATTCTCATCCCAATTTGGATCATGGTTGGTTTAAGAACTTTCTATATGTCTTCTCTCCACACCTATTCACCAATGTATAGCAACCTTCGGGGGTATAGTCTTATTATTGGTGGATCCCTTCTCTCTCTTGGCTTGGTTTCAGGCCTGCTTTTCAATATCCTTGGTTCTCGATTTCGGATTCGATTCAACAATTGGCTAGTCAATGTGGTATCTTTTGCTGGAATGGGACTCTTTTTAAACATTTTTGTTCAGATCGAATCTCTCGCCTTATTTATACTCTTCTATGTTCTTTCTGATTCATTCATGTTTTTCTCCATGAGTTCAAATGTCATTGAAGCCCAAAAAATGCTCCCTGGACATCCGGCTTTCGCTGCATCGGTATCAATGGGAGTAGCTTGGGCAACTGGATATTTACTTCATTTGGGCTATTCGTCTTTCTTTGGAAATCAGGTTGGTTTTGTCCTCAATAGTATCGGAATTTTCTCTCTTATCACAGCAGGATGTTTACTGATATTCTCTCGTTACTTTGGGAGAGCACCAAAAGGATCATGAAAAAAAGGTTTTTTCTATTTCGGTATTTTTCCACTCAATTTTTAATTTTAATGTTGGTTGCCTTTGTTGCCAATTTTACCTACATATCAACTTCAATTCTTTTTGCTCTTTTTGCCAAAAAAATTGGTCTTAATGTTACCGAAACTGGAATTGTCATTTCAGCTTTAACCTTAGGTGCCCTAATTGGTGGACCAATCTGGGGTAAGTTTGTTGATCGAACCGGAAAAAGGAAAATTACCATTCTCATCAGTATGATTGGTCAAGGTGTTTTTTGTCTTATCACTCCTTTTATTTCTGGATTTTTTCCTTTATTGATGGTGAGGTTTGGTTTTGGTTGGTTTTGGGTGGCTCAAACACCAATTGTGAATGAAATCATAATCAAAAAGCGAAATATCGAAGCCAAAAATCGTGAACTGAGTTGGATTAATATCATACGTGGAGTCAGCTATTCCATTGCTATGCTCATTTCTGGTTATCTCAGCGATTTCGATCCTACCTGGAATTTTTACCTAGCAGGTATCGTTTCTTTAGCTATTATTTATCCAATTCTTCTTTTAAAGAAAGTTGATGGATTAAGGAGCCAAGAAGAAGGTTTAAAAATCGATGGGAAGTGGATATTAAGATGGAAAAACTTTCTTTTTTATCTCCCAATTTTCCTTCGATCTACAGCTGTAAATGGGCTTTCTTTTTTTATTCCACTGTTTTGGAAGGAAAAAGGTCTTTCGGCAGCTTTTATAGGTATGGTTTTAGGGGTATCTAACTTAATTCAACTGATGTTTTTTCCGATAGTGGGGAAAACCTGTTCTCGGAAAATGAAAAATATCCCATCAATAATTCTGTTTGGATATGCATTAACTATTATTCCTTTTATCGTTGCTCCCTTTCTCTATCGCGGGATATCGGTCTTCGTCCCTCAATCGGTTCTAAGTATCAGTTGGGTATTTTTCTATATTGCCACCACTCTCCTGCTGGGGGAAATAGCTCCCTATTCCCAGAGAACCGAAGCCTTAGGGTGGATGGAAACCGCTTTCAACTTAGGAGGAACCATCGGACCCATTACCTTTTCTTTTATTCTTGCTGGAAGCAGCAACAACTACCCGCTTTCTTTTTTAAGTTTTTCTCTGCTGGTTTTTTCGGCTTTGATTATTTTTTCTTCCTATGAGAGGAAATATCATCATAGATAAAGTATCGTTCAGATTAAAATTTACGACTGATTCTTAAAAAAATTGGTTCGACCTAAAGCTTGTTTAATAACAATAGCAATTACTCCTCCTACTAAAGCAGTAATCAGTTGAGGAAATTGCATCATTTTTGCAACTGGAGGAGGGACGCTTACTAAAAAAGCCACTGATTGAGAAAGCACTAAATACTTAGCAATAGACCCAATAACAATGCCCAATCCCAGGAAACCAATATTATTTTCTCTTCTTGTGGTAATCAAGAAAAAGACAATCACTATTGTTACATTCCCTAACATAATGAAAGGGATCATCGGTCCCATGGGAGCGGGTAAAATACCCCGAGAAAAAGCTACCCAAGGTGTAAATAAACCAATAACCATTCCACTTGAAACTCCAACCACCATAGTTGCTAGCAGTAAAAAGGCATTGACCAGTGGCCCAGTTATAAATTGCGGTAAACCAAGCAATTGGATAACTAACGTGAGAGCAAAAAGGACTGCCGTTCGGCTCACCCATCGAATCATTGATTGAGAGGTACTTTTCATATTTTTTTATTTTCTCCTCCCGGTTTGGATTATTTTAATTTTCTCATTCAGGTGTCGAATGTCATCCCGTAACTCTAAATATAACCGATACCAGGGAAGAAGACTCTCCCTTAAGTCGGGATCCGGTTCATAGATTTTTGCTAAATGAAAGGTTTTCCGATAGGCATCTTCCGGTTCTTTATACAATCCCGATGCAATTCCAGCCAAAATTGCTGCCCCTTTACAGCTTCCTTCTTTATCCTGGGGAACTAAAATTTTTTCATTTAACACTGCTGCCTTGACCTTCATCCAAAAATCGTTTTGAGTACCTCCTCCAACATTGGTCACTCGTTCAACACGAATATTTAAATTTTGCGCCATAATATCCCATAAGTCTTTATATTCAAAGCCCAGACTGATAATCAAGGATTTCGTCAGGTTAGCTTTTTCCATCTTCCCTTCCAAATTTATAAAAGCGCCGCGTGCACCGTCATAATCAGCCCCCAATAGGTATGGGAAAAAAAGGCTAATCTCTTTCGGAATATCTTGAGGCATTTCTTTTAAATATTGGTACTTTTCGTTAATCAGCTTTAAAAACCACTCCAAAGAATATCCTCCGCTGTAAATTCCACTCATTCCATAATAGCGTTCCGGTATGGCATGATGTCCCCAGCTAAAAGAGCGTTTAAGCTGAGAAAAATCTATATGAGGGATGGCATCTAATGCCATAGTGAGATTTTCAGTGGTACCGGTTGAAATAAGAACCTGGCCCTGTTTAAATACTCCCACTGCGACTGCTGCACACAAGTGGTCATGCCCACCGGTAACCACTTGAAGGTTCTCCGGTAATCCGGTAAAACGGGCGATATCTTTTTGGATTGTACCTAAAACTATCCCCGATGGAGTGAGTTGGGACATTTTTTCAAGAGGTACTCCAATGATATCCAGTAATTCTTGAGACCATTGTCGGTTATTCTGATCAAAAAACATGGTTCGTGAAGCCAAAGAATAATCAAAAGATAGCACTCCAGAAAGAGCGGCTAAAATATATCCTGACATCGAAGTCCAATATCGAACTGATTGGAAAACTTTTGGCTCAACTTCTCGATGCCATACGAGCTTATAAAAAGAGTATTTTGATTGAGGCGACAAACCAGTTAATCGATAGATCTTCTCATTGTTGATGATGCCCTTCATTTCTTGGAAAATGAAATCAGTTCGGGTGTCAAACCAGGCCGGACTCTTGGTAATCGGCTGAAGGGACTGATCCAAACCAACCATCACTTCAGCAAAGCTTGATATGCTCAGAGCAACGACTTCTTTTTTAGCATCAGAAGAAAAGCCTTTTAAGTTTTCCAATAAAGCGTTCAAAACTTCCTGAGGTTGGTAACATCCACCATATTCATCACTTATAAACGGGGTGGGAAATGCCCTTTCTTCAATAATATCTCCATTTTCTGAAAAAATTATGATCTTGGTATTGGTTGTTCCAATATCAATTCCTAACAAATGGGCCATTTTCTCCTCCAGTTTTTTCTGAAAATGAAAAATTTAACCAGATTTTTATGATTCCGATACCGGGGCTAGAGTCTTTTCTGCATCCTTTAGATCTTTGGTCAGGAGACAAAGAATGCAACGGGTTGGACATTTTTCTTTACATAAACCACATAACGTGCACTTTTCCTGATCAATTTTGATCACTCCATCCTGGAAATGAATGGCTTGAACCGGACAGGCTTTCACACAGAGCTGACATTTAATACACCCCTTGCTACAAATCCGGCGAACTTCCTTCCCACTGGCTGGAGATGAACAAGCTAATTGCACTTGTTCTCTCCCTGGGACTAAGGCCAATACTTTGCGCGGACACTCCTCAACGCATTTTCCACAACCAGTACATTCTGCCCAATCAATAACTGGAAGACTGGTTTCAGGATTAATATGAATAGCATCAAACGGACAAATTTTCTCACAAGTGCCCAATCCCAAGCAACCATTAATACAACCTATATGAGATACACCTAAAACCGCTGCTGCTCGACAATCATCAATTCCAAAGTAAGTACCTAATTCTTGAACAGTTCCTTTCCCACCTTGACAGACCAACATTGCCTTTTTGGTTTCTAACTTTCCAGTGGTTTTTCCGGTAAGCTTAGCGATTTCAGTCCACACTTTTACGCCACCAACCGGACAGGCATTCACCGGAGCGTCTTCGTTGACAATTTTTTCTGCTAATCCAGAACAACCAGGATATCCACAGGCACCACAATTGGCACCAGGTAAAATCTCCTCGATCTTTTTAATTAAAGGGTTGGTATGTATAGCAAATTTTTGGGCGAACCAAGCCAGCATATATCCAAAAGCTACCCCCAAAATTCCGATCAAAACCGTCGGCAAAAGAATCGACATTTCAACATCCTCCTCTACTTTATCAAACCCTTAAATCCAATAAAGGCAATGGCAAGGAGAGCGGTAACAATAAACGCCATTGGATATCCACGATAAAAACTCGGTACTTTTGCATACCGTAATTTTTCCCGAATACCAGCTAACAAAACGGTAGCAACAGTAAATCCAAGAGCAACACTGATACTATAAATGACCACCTGCAGAAGATTATAATTATAATCAACTCCAAAAAAAGTAACCGCTAATATCGCACAATTGGTGGTTATTAAAGGAAGATAAATCCCCATGGCCCGATATAGATTGGGAAGGTTTTTTTTCAGCAAAATTTCAACCAACTGTACCAATACAGCTATAACCAAAATAAACACCATGATTCGTAAATATTCGAGCTTGAGAGGAATAAAAATATAATTCCAAAGGCTCCAGGTTACGATGGATGAGAGAACCATAACAAAAGCAACCGCCATCCCCATACCAAGTGAATTGGAGATATTCGTCGACATACCAATATAGGGACACAATCCAATATATCTGGCCAAAAGGATATTTTCGATAAAAGCAGCGCTGATAATAATTTTAAATAGATCAACAAAGGTTACGCTCATTTATTCACCCTCCTTGATAAGTGATTGAGTACCCCAATGTAAATTCCTATCAAGAGGAAGGCTCCCGGCGGAAGAATCATAAACATCATATTTTGATAAGTTTCGGGCAATAGAGGAACGGAGAGGATTGAACCATATCCAAATAACTCACGAACCACCCCGATTGCAGTAATAACCAATGTATATCCGATCCCCATTCCCAAAGCATCGGCTATCGAAGGGAGGAGCGGCTTTCTGGAGGCAAAAGCTTCAGCACGTGCCATAATTATACAATTGACTACAATTAAGGGGATAAAAACCCCCATGGCTTTGGATAAAGGTGGTAGATAGGCTTTCATAACCAAATCGACAATGGTGGTAAAAGTTGAAATAACCACAATAAAAATTGGAATTCTAACTTGGTCAGGAATTACTTTTCGTAAAATAGAAATGACTATACTGGAACAAGTTAATACAAAAATCACCGCAGCTCCCATGGCAAGGCAGTTTTCGACTTTAACTGAAACAGCTAAGACCGAACAGAGACCTATCATGAGACGTAATACTGGATTTTCCCCGATTATCCCGTTTTTAAAATAAAACCAAAACTGTTTCATTAATCGGCCTCCTTTCCCAACTGCGACAAAACACCTTGGCAAGCTTGAATAACCGCTCGGGAAGAAATTGTTGCGCCAGACAAAGCTTGAATATCACGATTGAGTTCGAAAGAATCAGTTAATGGTTTGTTTTGAAATTGTTCTTGAAAATGCGAACTGGTGATTTCTGAACCCAAACCTGGAGTTTCTTGGTGCTCTAAGACCCTCATACCAACCATGGTATTGGTTTGAGTCGATATTGCGATCAATAATAGAATTTGACCACCGTATCCCTTGGAGCCTACTCGATACACTTTTCCTATTTTTTGGTCACCTTGGTAAACTTGATATTGATCGATGATGGTAAAGTCCTGGTTTTCTGTTTCAGAGCTTACCTCCCGATCAGGCACTTCCTCCAACTCAAAACGATCAGCTATTGGATAAATAATTTTCAAGGAATCCTGAAGTTCTTTTAAACTATTTATCGCAATCGCTTTTTGTGTCACCTGATTGACTGCTGCCAAAGAAGCAGCCGCAATAGCGCATATAATTGCCAATGTTAGAGAAATTTTTAATTGTGGCTTCATGATGACTTCACTCCAAAACGTCTTGGTAATAATTTATCCAGAAGAGGGACAACTGCATTCATGACTAAAATCCCGAAAGTTACCCCTTCGGGATAACCACCTAAAATTCTAATAATACAGGTAATTGCTCCCGCACCAAAACCAAATATGATTCTTCCCTTAAATGAGAGAGGCGAGGTGGTATAGTCATTAGCCATAAAACAGGCACCGATAATCGTTCCTCCGGCAAAGAGGTGATAGATGGGATTTTGGCCGGTGATGAGGGCAACGCAGGAGAGACCGATAAGAAAAAAGAGCGGAACATCCCATTTTACAATCCCTAATCCCAATAACAAAAAATAACCAATGAGAAGAAGTAATACTGAAGTTTCACCGATACTTCCAGGAACGGCACCGATAAAAAGCCGCCAGAGTAAGCGGGGCTCAAATTGAGAAAGAACTTGAAACCCATATTCCTTGGTTAAGGTTAATGCTGTTGGAGTGGTTACCACATCAACTCCTTGAGGCATAGCGACTAAACCTTGTTCAATGCTGGGAAAAGCAAAGGGAGTTTTCGCATACCAGGAAGTCATTAGTTTCGGCCAAGAAATAAGCAGAACTGCCCGACCAACCAAGGCCGGATTGAAAATATTTTGACCTAATCCCCCAAACATTTGTTTTCCTAATATTATAGCTATTCCTCCTCCAGCAATAGCAATCCAAAAAGGCGAACCCGGGGGAAGAGATAACCCAAGTAAAAGACCAGTCACCAAGGCACTCCCATCCTTTATGGTCACTGGTTTCTTAAAAATTTTACAATCAAGCCACTCAAAAAAAAGACAGCTTAAAATACAAATTATAAGAGGTGGAAGAGTTAACTTAGGACCAAAAAAACCGATACCCCAAACTGTTGCGGGTATCAAAGCCACAACGACCATGAACATAATTTTCGGAACAGAAACTGGACTTTTCAAATGTGGTGCCGGGGTTTGGAAAAAGCGCAGTTCTTCCATTTTATTTCCCTCCTTTCTTTGCCCGAAGAAGAATCTCAGCCTTTGCAATTTTAATGTAATGGGTTATCGGTATCCCGGCGGGACATACGTAAGAACAACTCCCACACTCAATGCAATCAAGAGCTCTTTGTTTTTTTGCTTCCTCAAAATCACCATACTCAGCATATCGAAATAAATCGGTTGGTAAGAGATACATTGGACAGTGGTCAACGCACCGTCCACAGCGTATACAGGAATACTCTTCTTTTACAATATTTTCCCTAAAAAAAACAAAGCCCGAGGTTCCCTTTACTACCGGCACTTCCAAGGTAACCTGAGCAATTCCGGTCATCGGTCCTCCCATAATAGTCTTTTCAGGAGGTACTTGAAAACCTCCACAAAAATCGACCAAATCCAATAAACGCACTCCAATTGGAACATCAAGATTTTCCGGATTATTTAAACTATTTCCAGTTAAAGTAATGATTCTTTCAATTAAAGGAATCCCCTCTTGAGCTTTTCGCCCAATTGCCCAAGCAGTTTGTACGTTGCTCACTACCACCTGAACATCAAGAGGTAAACCTCCCGGTGGTACTTCTTTTCCTAATATGGTTAAGATTAAATGTTTTTCTGAACCCTGAGGATACAAAACCGGAAGGGGGAAAACCTGCGTGGGAAGCGGGACCTTATGAATAATCCCGGTTATTTTTTCTATACAGTCTGGTTTATTTTTTTCTATACCAAATATAATTTTTTGAGCTCCACAAGCCCGAGCTAAAAGGTAAGCACCGGTCAAAATGAAATCAGTCCGTTCCATCATGACCCGGTGATCACAAGTAATAAAAGGTTCGCACTCTGCTCCGTTGATAATCAGGGTATCAATTTTCTTCCCAGAAGGAGGGCTAACCTTTACGTGTGTTGGAAAAGCCGCGCCTCCTAAACCAACAAAACCTCCTTCTCGAATCCAATTTTGAATACTTTTAGGATCCATTCTTTCTATTTCTTCTTGAAACAAAATCCCATTTATTTCATCTTCTTGCGAACCACTATTTTCTATAACTATTGCTCCAAACTTACCTCGGGTTGGGTGTGGACATTCTTCAATTCCTAAAACCTTCCCGGCAATAGGGGAATGAAGAGGCGCGGTAACAAAGGCATCGGCATCGGCAATTTTCTGACCTCTTTTGACCAGATCGCCTTTTTTCACTAATGGTTGCAGTGGAGTTCCAGTGTGTTGAAGAAGGGGAAGATACACTTTATCTGGAGAGGGAAATTTTTTAATTGGCTTTTGAGCCGTCAAATCCTTAAATGTCGGAGGATGAATGCCCCCGTGAAACAATTTTCCTATCATCTTTTCTTCCTCCATCTAAACCATAGAAAAATTTATCGATCAAATATCTTCGATTTCATCTTCAATAAACCGTGTATGAAAAATACCCCTTAAGAAATCATCATTTTGTAAAATTTTCAAATGAAAAGGAATCGTAGTCGGCACCCCTTCAACAATAAAGGAATGAAGTGCTTCTCGGGAACGACGGATTGCATGAATTCGATCAGTATCCCAAACAATTAACTTAGCAATTAAAGAATCATAAAAAGATGGAATCTCATATCCTGAATAACAATGCGAGTCAATACGAATCCCAGGTCCGTGAGGTGTTTCATAAGTTTTTATCACACCTGGTGTTGGCATAAAATTGCGAAAAGGATCCTCGGCATTTATTCTCATCTCAATAGCATGACCCCGTTGATTCAATTGATTGGTGTTTAATTGGAGTGGTTCGCCTGAGGCTAACCGAATTTGCTCCCGAAGGATATCCACACCTGATACCATCTCGGTAATTGGATGCTCAACCTGGATACGAGCATTTAACTCCATAAAATAAAACTTCTGGTCATCGGTGATTAAAAATTCCATCGTACCACAAGTAGAATATCCTAGGGCAACTGCCGCCTTAATTGCTGCATTACATATTTTTTCCCTTAAACTATCATTTAAAAAAGGAGATGGAGCTTCTTCTAATATTTTTTGCCTACGCCGTTGTAAGGAACACTCTCTTTCCCCCAAATGAATAGTTTTTCCAAATCGATCAGCTAAAATTTGGACTTCGATATGTCGAGCATTATCCAGTATTTTTTCAATATAAATTTCTTCATTCCCAAAGGCCATTTTCGCTTCCCGACGGGCACTATTGAATGCTTCTTCTAAATTCTTTTCATTCTCAACCACTCGGATACCTCTCCCACCTCCTCCCAAACAGGCTTTCAACATAAATGGAAAACCTATTTCACTGGCGATTTTTTTGGCTTCTGGTAAAGTATTAACCACCTCCAGGGAACCAGGGACTACCGGCACGCCCGAATCATGAATTATTTTTTTAGCTAAGAGTTTATTCTTCATTTTTTGTAAAACATCTACACTGGGTCCGATAAAAGCGATCCCATTTTCCTGTAATTTTTGAACAAAAAGAACATTTTCGGATAGGAAGCCATAGCCTGGATGAACTGCATCGGCTTTGGTGAGGTGGCAAGCCTTCAAAATTTTATCAATATTAAGATAGGATTCAGCTGGGGAGTTTCCACCTAGCGCGACTTTTTGATCAACATCTCGGAGATGGATAAGATTTCGATCAATGTCAGAAAAGACCCCAACTGTTTTAATATCCATTTCACGACAAGCTCGGACAATCCTCAGCGCAATTTCCCCGCGGTTCGCAATCAATACTTTCTGAAACAAAAAAATCACCTCGTATCCAACTGTATCATATAGTTTATTTAGAGATGATAATTACCTTATAAAAATCGATTTAAAGCTGTACTCCCTCTTCGGGATAAAGTATGCATTCCTTTTCATCTTTTTTTACCGGATATATGGCTAAACCCAATAATCCCACTTTTCCATAATACATCATAATCACAAGAAGAAACTTGCTCAAACTAAATAATGTTGGTGTTATTCCGGTTGACAATCCAACCGTCCCAAAAGCCGAAAAAACTTCAAAAATAATTCGAGTAGGATTATCATGCTGATAACTCATTATAATAATGGATACTATCGCAACTAATAAAAAAGGAAGTATTGTTTGGGCAATTGCCCGGTAAATGGTTTCGTTTGGGATCCGGCGATGGAAGTATTCAACTCGGTTTTTTTCTTGAGCCACACCTTTTACCACACCTAATAGCAAAGCAAAAGTAGTGGTCTTAATCCCACCCCCGGTTCCCCCTGGAGATGCTCCAATAAACATAAGAAAGATAATAATAAATAAAGAAATAGAACGCATCGAATCGATTGGAACCGTATTAAATCCCGCCGTTCGTGGAGTTACCGCCTGAAAAAAACTTGTTAGCACTTTATAACCGGGACTCAGCATTCCAATAGTATTCGGATTATCCCACTCAAAAAGCAGAATGAGTAAAGTTCCAGCCAACAACAAAAGAATAGTGACTCGGATCACTACCTTACTATGAAGTGTTATGACTCGACGTTTGGTAATGATTTCTTTGAGAACCATAAAACCCAATCCGCCCAAGATGATCAAAAAACATAAAGTTATATTAACCAAAGGGTTTTGAACAAAATCTTCAAAATTATTTGAAAATATTGAAAATCCAGCATTACAAAAAGCCGAAACACTATGAAATATTGACGCAAATATTGCCTTGGGTAAAGGATATCGACCGATAAAACTGATTAATAAGAAAAAGGCTCCCAAGGCTTCAAAGGTAAAGGTATATTTTAATACATTGAGCGTAAACCGTACGACTCCACCAGGAGTTTCCAGGCTAAAAGTTTCCTTTAAAGCAAGACGGTCACGATATTCAATCCGTCGACCGAGACCAATGGCAATTAGAGTCGTGAGGGTCATGTATCCCAAACCACCACATTGAATAAGAACCAAAATAACAATTTGACCCCAAAAGGAAAAAAATGTTGCGGTATCGACCACGGTCAAACCAGTCACACAGATGGCAGATGTTGAGGTAAAAACAGCATCAATAAAAGTCAGGTCTTTCCCCGGGGCAGTCATAGCAGGCAGCATAAGGATCAATGAACCAAGAAGAATAACGGTTATATATCCCAATAAAATAATTTGAGCAGGTTTAAACATTATATGCCGCTCATGATTGATCGAACCAAAGACTGATGTACTTTTTCTAGTATCCCGAATAACCAACATAATTCAAGTATGATTTATCTTTTTTTAAATATTCTTTATCTTCTAAGAAACCGAGTTTGAACCAAAGATGTATTTATTTCAATACAATCTTGACTATTTTATCACATAACTTGCGCAGGATTAAATCGTAGTGTAGTATTATAAACATGGAAAATAGTGAGTTTGATGGAAAAATTATTCACATTTATGATTCCAAAATAATCCGTTTATTAAAAAAGCTCGGTTATTTAGTGATTATCATTTTCCTCGGAATATACCTGCTTACTGGGATTTATGTAGTTGGCCCTGATGAAGTTGGGATGGTTAAACTTTTTGGTGAATTCGTCCGGCAGGTTCCTCCAGGTATTCATTATCATATTCCCTATCCTTTTGAAACTATCATTAAACCGAAAATTACTGAGGTCCGCCGTGTGGAAATTGGATTTAGAACCCTCAGTACCGATCCTATTCCCCGATATCAACTCATTCCTGAAGAATCATTGATGCTAACCGGAGATGAAAATATTGTCGACTGCCAATATACAGTACAATACCGAATTAGCGATCCTTACCTATTTCTCTTCCGAGTGAAAGATGTCGATGCTGCCGTAAAAAAAGCGGCCGAATCAGCTCTTCGGGAAATTGTCGGAAAAAAACAAATTGATGAGGTCCTCACTTCAGGAAAAAGTGAAATCCAAGAAGAAACCAGAGTTCTTATTCAGTCCATTTTAGATCGATATGAAGCAGGTGTTCAGATTATTGCCGCTCAACTTCAGGACGTTCAACCTCCAGAAGCAGTGGTTTCAGCTTTTAAAGATGTTGCCAGCGCTCGGGAAGACAAAGTTCGTTTTGTTAATGAGGCCGAAGGATACCGTAGTGAAGTTATTCCCAACGCTCGTGGACAAGCTGAGCAAATTATCAAAGAAGCTGAAGCTTGGCAAGAAAAAGTTGTGAAAGAAGCCGAAGGAGACACGGCCCGTTTCCTCCAAGTTCTCCAAGAATATAGCCTGAATAAAGAAGTCACTCGAACCCGCCTTTATCTCGAAACCATCCAGAAGGCGCTTCCTCTGGTTCAAAAATATCTGATCGATAGTTCCACGGCTTCCCAAGATATTCTAAAGTTACTTCCCTTAACTGGAAAGGATGGTTCAGCCGTTGTCTATTAATAAGTCGTTCTGGAAAAAAATGGTTTTGATTATCATCATTCTGATTCTTATTTCAATTACCAAACCCTGGTTTACTCTTGACGAAACCGAACAAGGAGTCATTCTCCAGTTTGGTAAGCCGATTGCAGTGGTGCAAAAAAGCGGATTTCATCTGAAACTACCCTATCCTTTACAGGTTATTTACGTTTTTGATAAACGTATTCTTGATTATGATTCACCTCCGGAAGAAGTCATTACTGAAGACAAAAAAACTCTGGTGATAGATAATTATGTTCGATGGCGCATTATCGATCCTCTCCGCTTTCTACAAACTGTGGTGAGTGAAACCGGTGCAATGGTTCGAATAGATGATATTATCTATTCGGAGTTAAGAGCTGAAATTGGCCGCATTCCTCTCTTCGATTTAATTTCAATAAAACGTCGTCAGGTTATGGATACGGTTACTGTCAATTCTAACCGAAAAGCGAATGCTTTTGGGATAGAAATTATCGATGTAGGAATTAAAAGAGCCGACCTTCCCAAACAAAATGAAGAAGCAGTTTTCCAAAGAATGAAAACTGAAAGAGAAAGACAGGCGAAACAATACCGTTCCGAAGGCCAGGAAGAGGCTATCAAATTACGGGCGGAAACCGATAAGGAGAAAACTCTGATAATTGCCGAAGCGGAAAAGCAATCGAAAATTATTCGTGGCCAAGGGGAAGCTAAAGCTTTACGAATTTATGCCGAAGCCTTCAAACAGGATCCAGAATTCTATACCTTTCAAAAAACCTTAGAAACCTATGAAAAAACTTTCAACAATAAAGACGTTTTGATCCTGACACCGGATACTGAATTTCTCCACTACTTATTTAAAATCAATCAAGAAATTGAAAAATGAACTTTAAAAAAACCGGTGGGAGTAATTCCCACCGGTTAACCAAAAGGATTTACTGCTCGGTCAGTTGGTCAATGATTTTCTGAACTAAAGGTAAGTAAGTAAAAGCTGGGCCTCCACCCATGGCCACTCCAACTTGAGCTGCTTCTAAGATTTCTTCAGTACTGGCACCAGCCTTTATCGCTGCTCGAGTGTGTAACCAGATACAATTTTCACAGTGAATAGCCAATCCAATTCCTAAGGCAATTAGCTCTTTGGTTTTAATATTGAGACTTCCATCAGCCATAGCTTGATGGTAAAAACCATTAAAACCTTCCAAGGTTTTTGGTGAAACATCTTTTAATCTTTTCAAACCATTTCGATATTCTTGAAAAAAATCATTTCCTGATGAACTCATGCAACCTACTCCTTCTTTTTGTCAACATAATCAAGCCAATCGATATAAGCTGCTTCTTCTCCTCGAATCACTCTAAAAAATATCTCTTGTAATTGCCGGGTCACTGGTCCTGGCTTTCCATCACCAATTGGCCTTCCATCAACCTCAACAATGGGAGTAATTTCTGCTGCCGTCCCAGTAAAAAATGCTTCATCAGCCAGATAAAGGTCATCTCGAGTACAGTGAGTTTCTCTGACATCATATTCTAAATCGAGTGCCAAACGAATAACTGTATCTCGGGTTATCCCTAGTAATATTGAATAAGGATGGGGCGTATATAACACTCCTTTTTTAACCATGAAAATATTCTCACCGCTTCCTTCTGAAACAAATCCGTGCATATCCAAAAGGATAGCTTCGTCATAACCCAATTCTTTAGCTTCGGTTTTTGCTAATGCTGAATTGAGATAGTTGGCGCTGGTTTTTGCTCGGGGAGAACTGGCATTCATTGAATTACGAGTATAGGATGAAATTTTAGCTCGAATTCCATGTTTTAAACCTTTTTCTCCCATATAGGCACCCCATCGCCAAACCGCTATTGCTGAAATGACTTCACAACTGGTTGGATCAACCCCCATCTCACCATAACCACGGAAGACCAAAGGCCTTATATAGCATTCTTCTACTTGATTCCTTCGGATAGTTTCAAGCGTTGCTTGGTACAATTCTTTTTGACTATAAGGGATGCACATTTTAATAATTCTTGCCGAATCAAACAACCTTTGAATATGATCTCCAAGCCGAAACACCGCTGATCCTTGAATGGTTTTATAGCAACGGATTCCTTCAAACACCGACGTTCCGTAATGAAGGGCATGGGTTAATACATGGGTTGTCGCGTCCTTCCAATCAACAATTTTTCCATTCAACCAAATCGAAGATAATTCCTGCATTCAAACCACCCCGTAATTCTATTAATTATATTTTATTCAGAGTATAACACTCTTTTCAGTAAAATGAGCTATTCTCATCCGCATCCTATAAAAAAATAACCCAATTTCGTGAAAAACATTGCAAACTCGTCAAAAACGAATACAATAAAAGAAGATGCGGGGGTGATAGCGACGTATTGGGATGAATATTATGAATTAATGCCACGTCATAATCTTGAAAAAATTCAATTAAATCGTTTGAAAAAAGTTTTAATTCGTGCTTATCATAATCTTCCCTATTATCGACAAAAAATTGATCAAGCCGGTATTGATATTAATGATGTTCAATCACTTTATGACCTTCAACGCCTTCCTTTCACGACTAAACAGGATTTAAGGAATGTTTACCCGTTTGGAGCTATTGCTGAACCTTTAAAAAATATTGTTCGGATCCATTCTTCATCAGGTACCACCGGAACAGCAACGGTGGTTGGGTACACCCGTAATGATATTGAAATCTGGTCTCAACTATTAGCTCGTACCCTTTGTGGATGTGGCATAACCGAACAGGACACTATTCAAGTGGCTTTCGGATATGGTTTATTTACCGGAGGGTTAGGAGTCCATTACGGAGCAGAAAAATTAGGTGCCACTGTCGTACCCATGTCCAGTGGGAACACTCTTCGTCAAATTCAAATATTAAAAGATTTCCAGATTTCGGCTTTGTGTTGTACTCCTTCTTATGCTCTTTATCTTTCAGAAACAGCCAAAGAAAACCAAATTGATTGGTCGCAAACTGCCTTTCGCTTGGGAATATTTGGCGCCGAACCTTGGTCTGAAGAGATGAGAATAGAAATTGAAAAAAAACTTCCCATTCGAGCCTTTGACATTTATGGATTAAGCGAGGTTATTGGCCCGGGAGTTGCATTCGAATGTGAATTTCATCAAGGTCTTCATATTTCTGAAGATTGTTTTATACCTGAAATAGTTGATATTCAAACTGGGAAGCCCTTACCCCCCGGCGAAACTGGTGAACTGGTTTTCACCACTTTAACCAAAGAAGGAACACCGGTAATCCGATATCGAACTGGTGATATTTCTTCTCTTAAGTATGGTGAATGTCAATGCGGCCGAACCATGGCAAGAATGGAACGGGTCACATCACGAACCGATGACATGCTCATTATCCGTGGAGTAAATGTTTACCCCTCACAAATCGAAAGCGTCATCCTGAGTTTTGATGGAATTGAACCCTATTATCAAATTCTGATTAGTAGGGAAAATTTCTTAGACAAAGTCGAAGTTGAGGTTGAGGTATCTTCAGAAATATTTTCTGATGAAATTAAAGTTCTTGAAAACCTCAGAAATAAAATTGAAGAGAAAATTAAAGCCGAGCTGAATCTTTCCTGTTCGATAAAACTTATTAAGCCCAAAAGCATTACTCGTTCTGAGGGTAAAGCAAAGCGGGTCATCGACCTGCGGAAAAAAGAGGGATTCTCATGAAACAAATATCGGTTTTTTTAGAAAATAAGCCAGGAAGTCTTCACGCGGTTTTAGCCAAGCTGAAAGAATGGAATGTTAATCTCCGCGCCCTATCGCTGGCTGATACTGCTGACTTTGGAGTACTCCGGTTTATCGTTGAAAAACCAGAGCAACTGGTTGAGCAGCTTCGCAAAGAAAATTTTACTGCCACTCTCACCGAAATATTGGTAGTTGGTGTAGATGATCGACCGGGAGGACTTTCTCAAATCGTTGAAGTACTCACCCTAAATCATATCTCCATCGAATATCTCTATGCTTTTGTTTCTCCCAAGGGCCAAAAAGCCTACGTGGTTATGAGAGTTGAAGATGTCCCACGTGCCTCTCATATTTTGCGAGAAACAAAGGCATCCTTACTTGATGAAATTACCATATAAAAAAGCTTTTTAAAAAGTTTCTTACCAGAAACCAGGGGATAGTATTAAAACTATCAACCAGTGACCGATTCATTACTCTGTCACTGGTTGATTAATAACATCATAATGTTTTCAGCAATAGTCATTCCACCATTGGATTTTCCTTCCCAAACTTTTTGGCTAAAATTTTCGGCTGCTTTTTGATAGTCTTGAAGATTCAAAAGAGTATTTTTAAGAACCTGGGCTAACTGAGATGGTGTATCTCCTCCTGGAATTAGTGCTTCCCGAAGGAGAAGTTTTTGTCGGTTTTCAATAAAATCCCGATTGACTTGAATGGCATTTTCTTGCCAAGGTTCAATAGAGGGAATTCCCAAAAAAGCTGCCTGTTCAATAGCTGTACCAGCAAAACCAACGACTAAAGCTGATTGAGAAAGATGCTGAAAATAATCACCTTGACTCCAAGATATAAAAAAATGATGATTTTTCAAAAGTGATGCCAATAAAAATTGTATTTCTTGAGTATCAACACCCGGTGAAAAAACTATATGGATCTCATAGTCTTTTAGGTATTGATGATTCACCTCTTTAAAAGCTACGAAAAAAAACCGTAGATTATTCTTCCAATCCTTTCGACTTCCCGGCAAAAAAACGATTTTTCTTCTATTCTCTTCCTTTTTTTTAATATCTGGTCCCAAAAATCCTAAATATTTTGCAGTAATGCCCAGCTGAAGAAACCATTGCTCCGTTAGCCGGTCTCGAGTATAAACCTGTCGACAACCATATCGGAAGAGATGCCGGGTCAATCGACCCAGTCGCTCCAAAGGTTGATTACTTCTTTTTAACAACCAGGTATGGGCACAAGCCACCATATATAATTCTTTTTGTAAAAATAACTGGTTCAATAAAGGTGGAATAAAATCACCGATACCAATGACTGCGTCAATTTTGTTTTTAATTTTTTTCAACTCGCGCAAAATAAATCCGCTATTGGGTATAACTCCGCGACAGCAATCTTCAATGAATCTTTTCGATTTTTGCCAAGCAGAACCCAAGTATACTCCTCCATTTGGCAATGAAAAAGGGGGAGTAATAATTGACACTTGATCGGGATATTGCGACCGGCATTGATAAAATTGTGCCCCTTTCCCGATAAGAGGAATAACCAAAAAAGTGCTTGGAATTTTATATACTTTGGTAAATTGAACCAGTTTTTCTAATAAAATTGAGGCAAATGAATCTTCCCCGTATCCGTTGCTGAGAAGCAATAATGTTTTTGGTGACATTGACCATTTAACCTTAATTAATATATTTTTATAAATTCTTAAAAAAGATCATCTAAACTTAAAAAGCAGCTGTTTAAAAATTGACCACTACTTTAATTGATTTAGCCTTATGTTCATGGGCAAAGAGCAATGCTTCCTGAGCTTTTTCCAATGGAAAACGATGGGTAATTAATGATTTTAAATTCACTCGTCCCGAATTAAGCAAATCAACACCTCCGGGATAGGCATTTGCATACCGGAAAATTCCGAGAACATCCAGTTCTTTATCAATGGTTTTAATGATATTAAAATTAAATTCTGCTTGGGAAGGAAGACCTATTAAAACGACCTTCCCTCCTCTTTTAGCAACTTCAACGGTCATTTGAGTTGTAGCAACACTTCCTGCGGTTTCAAACACCACATGGACTCCTTTATTGCCGGTGAGGTCTTTTACTGTTTTCACAACATCTTCTTTTTGGGGATTAATAGTATAGAATGCTCCCAATTCTTTTGCTTTTTGTAGTCTCATATCAACAACATCAACAGCTATTACTTTTGTTATCCCCCTGGCTAAAAGAGCTTCAATAGTCACCAAGCCGATAGTACCACTTCCTAAAACTAATGCGGTTTGTCCCGGTTCAACTCGTGCTCTTCGGGTAGCGTACATACCGACCGAGAGGGGTTCAACCAGAGCTGCTTCTTCAAAAGAAACCTGGTCAGCAATTGGGTAAGTAAAACAAGCAGGGTGAGCAACATATTCGCAAAATGAACCATCAATGGGAGGTGTTGCCCAAAAAATTACATCGGGACAAAGATTATAACGGCCGACACGACAATTTTCACATTTACCGCAGGGAATACCTGGCTCCATAGTCACTCGATCCCCAGGCTTTAAATCTTTGACTCCGGCACCAATTTCAACAACTTCACCAGAACACTCATGACCTAATATAAAGGGAGGCTCAACAATATAGTCCCCAATCCGACCTTCAATAAAATAATGGATGTCTGAACCACAAACTCCAACGCTTTTAATCCGAACTAAAACTTCATCCTCTTTTGGTACAGGAACGGGAAGATTTTCAATTTCTACTTTTCTTATTCCTTTCATCACTGCAGCTTTCATTTGTTGAGACATAATTAGTACCTCCTTTTTTGTTTATTATTTTGATTAATAATTAAATAAGGTTTCTAAATGTCTTTTAAAACCCGGTAGGCTCTCTATATCACCACCCGGACAATTTTCAGAATAACGAAGAATTCCATTCTTATCGATCATGAAAACTGCCCATTCCGCTAAGTCATTCTTCCCTTTTACCCCAAAGGCACGAATGGTATCACCGCTAACATCGCTATATAGCGGGTAAGCCAGTTCCAATCTATTGGAAAATTCTTTCTGTACATAAATACTATCAATACTTACGGCAAGAAATATTCCACCAAGCTGATGAATTGATTCCGATAGGCGATTATAATCAACTAAAGCCTTCTGAGCAATAGGACTTGCAATTGAATCAAAAAAAAGAAGAACTGCAGCTGTTCCTTTTACAACCGAAGAAAGATTTATTATCTCTAATTGAGCATCACAAAGAAAACCTTCTGGAAAGGGACTCTTTAAACGAGGTTTGGTTTGTGAGAAAAAACCAATAACTTCCTTCATAAAAACTGGTAAATCATTGGGTCCTTGAGCGGTAAGAATGTTCCCATCAACCACAGTATGAAAATCGACATATTCACCGCCAGCATTCACAATATCATCACGAATTGCTCGATTCCCGGTAATCCTTTTTCCTCGAATAATATCTGCGGAAATCAAAACACTTGGCCCATGACAGAGCGCTCCAATAAGTTTTCCCTGTTGAAAAGTTTCTTTTACTAAATTGATAATTGCCGGATAACGTCGAAGATAGTCGGGGGCAAAGCCTCCTGGAATAATTATTCCATCAAAATCTCGAGATGTTATTGAGGAAGCGGTTACTTCAGGTTTAGCTGGAAAACCATTTCTTCCGGAATACAAATCGGAAGATCCTGTCCCTACCAACTTGGTCTCTACCCCCTCTTCTTTGAGCCGAAGCAAAGGGTACCAGAGTTCCAATTCTTGGTATAAATTCTCAATAAAAATCATTATCCTCCGATTATTCAACTGGCTTAATCTCCTTCATGGTTCAATATTAATATTATTTCCCAAGTTCTTTTTTTATTCCCAGCAAAATAGCGTAATGTTTTTTCTCCTCTTGGATAACTTTCTTAAGCCATTCTTTTTTAGATTCTGGGACTATAATTTCCATACTTTCATAAAATTTCACACTTTCCTTTTCTACTTCCATGCCAACTTCAAGTGCCTTTTCTATGCTGCTATCACCTTGAGTCAGGTCAAGACCTTGGAGTATTTTTCCAAGAACTCCATTCTCAATCAATGACCCAAGGTAATTACTGGTTTCATCCATAGTATCGGGAACAAAATCAATTTGCGTGTTTAAGTCATCTTTGGTTTTTTGAAAATATTCTAAATGCTTTTTTTCTTCTTCACCTAAAAAAATAAATATTTCTCTTGATTTTTGATCAGAAGTTTTTTTAGAGAGGTTTTCATAAAAGGCTATTCCTCTTCTTTCTAACTCAACAGCCATTTCTAATACCTCATCCGCAGAAAATCGCATGGCCATAAATATCACCCTTTCATAATCTTTCTTTTTAATTGTAACATGAAAACGGTTTTATTCAGTACTTAGGAAAAGCATTGTTATAAAATCTTATATTTCTTTCAACTAAAGCCATATACTATACAACCGCACATAGTGGTCATGAAAATATTATCTTTCTCATTTTGTTTATCTCCTACCAAGGGAAAATAACCGAGTGGGGAGGGAGAGTTAAAATTCGATGAAAAGATGAAGCACATTAAACTCCTTATTACTCTGATCCAATTGCTCCTTTTCCCTTGGTAGGAGAAGGTTTGGATAATGGTGAATCAACAATAAATTTTTATTTCGATTTATGTTATGATTAAGCAAAAATCGAAAGGAAATACCATATGGGAACTATCAAAAAACCAAATCCAGTCAAATTTTTTACTGCTGTCCTTTTTGAAAACATCTCAGTTCTTGAAAGGATTATTCCTCAGTTAGAAAAAGAATTTGGTCTCATCCAGTGGAAAAGCCCCATTATTGATTTTACTCACACCAATTACTATCAAGAAATTGGTGAGAAGCTAAAAAGAATTTTTCTGGTCTTTCAGGAACTTTTTGATCCAGAGGATTTAGCCAATCGTAAAATATTAACCAATCAGCTTGAGTCTCAAACCGGAGATACCCAAATAACCAGAAGAATCAATCTTGATCCTGGTTATTTTGATGGGGGTAAAATCGTCTTAGCTACCACCAAAAACTTCTCACATCGAGTATATATAGGAAAGGGAATCTATGCTGAAGCAACCATCCGATGGGAAAAAGGTGATTTTCGACCTTTCGAATACACCTATCCCGACTATGCCAGCAAAGAATACCGTCCCTCCCTCATCCAGATCCGCAGTCTCTATAGGGAAGATTTGTCTCGAGTTCAAACCAACGAGGTAGTTTAAAGATCTCTTCCAAATATTTGGCAATAATAAGGACTATTTTTAAGAAGTTCCTGATGAGTTCCAATATCCCGTATCTCTCCGTCCTTGATCAAAACAATTCGATCTAAATCTTTAACCATTCTTAAAGAATGAGCAATCAGAATGACGATTTTGTCCTTTCCAATGTGGTTGTGAATAGTGTCTAAAATATAATCTTCAGATTCCGGATCAAGGCTGGAAGTTGCTTCATCTAAAACCAGGATAGGTGGATTTTTTAAGAGAGCCCGAGCAATAGCTATTCGTTGTTTTTGTCCGCCCGAAAGTCTCTTTCCCATATCACCCAGGTCAGTGTCGTAACTGTTTTCTAAATGGATAATAAACTCGTGGGCGTGTGCTCGTTGAGCTGCCTCAATAACTTCATCCATAGAAGCATTCAAGTTTCCATAGAGAATATTCTCTCGAACTGTTCCACCTAAAACCAATGAATCTTGAAGAACCACGCCTATTTGTTGACGAAGAGAGGCTATTTTAATTTTTCGAATATCAATTCCATCAACTTCAATACTTCCTTGATCGGGGTCATAAAACCGAAGAAGAAGATTTATGAGGGTGGTTTTCCCTGCACCACTTGGACCAACAATCCCAATCTTTTCTCCTTGGGCAATATGGAGGGAAAAATTTTTTAATATTATTTCTCCTCCATAAGAAAAATAGATATCTTTTAATGTGATTCCCCGGGCAACACTTTGAATAGATACCGATTCGCTGAGGTCTTGAATTCGGGGAGCAGTATCAAGAATTTCAAAAATTCTTTCAGCCGATGCTAAGCTTTGTTGTAAGGCTTGAATACCATTGGAAATGTGAGAAAGAGGAGCAGCTGCTGTGGCAATATACCCCAAAAAAGCAATCAAACCTCCGGGGGTTAGTTTTCCAAATACGACTTCTCGTCCTCCAAACCAAATCATTATGGTTAAACCGACCGATGATACCAACTCAACTAAAGGGGTTAAAAGGGCTTTTGCTTTGGCTTGTTTCATAGCCAAATAAAAATTCAGTTCATTCTCTTTTTCGAATTTTTCCACCTCATAATGGCCACTGACGTAGGATTGAATTATTTTAATACCCGAAACCGTTCTTTCAATGAGTTGAGTTAAGACTGCAGTTTTCGACTGTAAAAGATGTGAGGCACCTCGAATTTTTTTACCCAAATAATCTATGCTCAATCCTACCAAGGGTAAAACCACAATTGAAAGAGTGGTGAGTTTCCAGTTAATGTAAAAACATACTCCTATGGAACCAATCAGAATGAGAAGGTCCATAAATATATTCATAAAAGTATGAGAAAAAAGGTTTTGGATATTAGTTACATCATTAGTCATACGGGAAATAATATCCCCGGTTGGGTTTTCTTGAAAAAACGATGCCGATAGAGAATAAATGTGTTGATATAATTCCGAACGGAGTTTGGTAATCACCCGAAAACCAGCTTTGGAAACCCAAAGATTCTGAATATAAGAAGCGAGCCCTTTAATAAAAAATATAAAAACAATTCCAAAAGTTATGAATAATAACAATAACAGGTTCTTTTGAATAAGAACTTGGTCAATAATAATCTTTACCAGCCAGGGAAAAATAAGGCTAATACCAGCCCCTAAAATTCCCATAATAAGCGCTCCAGCTACCAATCCACCGTAAGGCTTGAGATAATTGAGTAGCCTAAAGAGACTTTTCCCTTTTACCATAAAAATTCTCCTGGATTAATTGAGTTAAAACCGAATCGGCTGTTGTTGGAAATTCGTCTTCTGATATTTCATAATCGAAATCTGTTTTATAAATCATATTTTCTACTTTACTTACCACATCTTCGGGGCAAACCTTCCCTCGTAATTCAGGAAAAATTTCTCTATTCATTATAATGTTTGGCAGTGATACCCACTTTTTTTTATGATTCACCGCATAGATTATCTTTTTTTTAATTATTGGACCTATTCCAGGTATTTTTCCAATGAATTCTGGGATCCCAGTCAGTGGTATATTTTTACTGTTCGCTTCCAAGGGTAAAATGATCAAGGTTTTCTTCTTCCGATAAAATAATTCCAAATTAGAAGACCCCGGAATAGCAATAGCAACATCAGCTTGGTTCATTAAGTGAGAAGCTTTACCAAAATAAAATGGGATTTTCCCTTCCCCCCAATTATCAACTGGAATATCTTTTTCCGAATAATGCGCCGGAAAACTAAGGGCAAAAGAAGTTTTCGGAAAAATTGGCAGCAATAAATCAGCAATTTTTTTATAAAAAGGGATTAGGTAATCATAAGCAAAAGACCGACTACCCGGTAGGAATAATATTCGGGGTTCGCCTTGACAAAAAAATCGGTTTTCCTCCTCAGCTAGGTATTTTTCCTGTACCACGTAGGAATAAAGCAAATCGCCAATAAATTTCTTTTGAGGGAATTGATGTCGATCATGATCACGAAGAAATCGGGCCAAATAAAGGTCTACATGCTTTGACCAACGTAAATGGCTCCCATAAACCCACAGAGGATATCCGCTCCTCTTCTTAAGAAGGACAGCATTATAAATATCCCCTCCCAAAAAGAGGATTAAACCTTGTCGTGGAAATGATAAAGGTTTTTTCCCCCAGCAAATCTGTTTGGTCTCAGCCGGTAAAAAAACCTTGGTAATGTATTTGTTTTCTTGAAGAACTTTTTGCTCACAACCAGTACTAAATTGGCAGGGTGTCAAAAATATCCATATTTGTATTGGAATTTCATTAGCAATAATCGAGTTCAACAAGGTCATAGCCCAATAATAAAGCTCTCCAGGACCATTTACCGTTATCATGACCACCGGTCGATCATCTAAGATAATTTTCGATCACCTCAACAACTTGTGAGTAAGTATCCCCATGTGTCAAAGTTTTTCTAATTTCTTGTGCATTCCTTTGAGCAAAACTCTCTATCAAACTATCGTTGATTATTTTTTCCATAGCTTGTAATAGATTTTCACTGTTAAAGTCATTCTGAATCAGCTCGGGACATGCCTCCCGATTAAGGAGAATATTTGGTAAACCAATAAACCTCTTTTTTAAAAATAACCGAGCTAAAAAATAGGTTAAATTTGACAATCGATAGACAATTATCTGAGGTATTCCCATCATGGCGACTTCCAAGGTTATTGTACCAGAACAACTTACACTGAGTGAACTTCCTGATAAAACCTGGTAGAGGTCCTCTCTTTTCTTTAGGTTTATTGGTAATCCCGATAATTGCTTTTCAAAAATATTTTTATACCGTTCACTGGCTAAAACCAGAAAAAAATCGTAGTCGGGATGCTGGTTCATAAAATCAGCCAGGACTTTTTTTAAAATTTTTAGATATTCATCAATTTCCTTTCTCCGACTCCCAGGCAGAAAAACTATTTTCTTGGTTGTTATATTTGAATTAAAAGTGTTGAAATAAGGAATTTTAGATGCCACCGGATGTCCAACCCATTTTACTTGGGCTTGACCACCTTTAAAATAGTTATCCTCCCAAGGGAAAATGGTTAAAATCCAATCTGCATAGCGTGAAAGCAGAGCTGCTCTCCGTCGATTCCAAACCCATACTTGTGGAGGTATAAAATAAATGATTGGAATACCTATTTGGTGGCATAACCGAACCATTCTAAGGTTAAAACCGGGGTTATCAATAAGGATAGCAACTGACGGAAGACTGCATTTGAGGATTTTCGCTGTCTTATTCCAAACTATTTTCCACTGACGTAAGGTTGTAAGTAATTCGAAAAAACCAAAAGTAGCAATGGCAGTCGTGTCATAAATTAAGTTAGCCCCAGCTTGAACAACACATTCTCCACCAAGCGCCAACACTTCTAAATCATATCTTTCCTTGAGGCGTTTAATAATTTCACCAGCGTAAAAGTCACCCGATATCTCTCCGGTCGAGATAAAAATAGATTTTTTTGGTTTCATGGGCTTGATAATGATACGCCTACCACACCAACTTTGAGTCTATTGGCTGTTTCCACAACTTCATTTCGTTCAATAAGAAGAGTCTTTCCGTATTCAATAGCAATTATTCCACCACCATGGTGACCCAAGGTCTGAATGGTTTCAATTCCAATCGTTGGAACATCGAGAAAAAAATTTTGCCGCGTCCTTGCTACTTTAATCACAACAATGTTTCCCTTCCCAATCAAAGCTCCTCTTTTAATGGTTTCATTCGTCCCTTCAGCAGCCTCAACTGCCAGTATTGCTTTTCTTTTCAAAACTAACGTTTGTCCAATTTCATTATCGGCTAAATATTTCGCAATTGTTAAGCCATAATGGATATCATCCCATTCATTTTCATTTGGAACTCGATGGGTCAAATTCCCTAACGGGGTTAAATGTCCTTTCAGGAACTCAACAGGAGTAACCAATTGTATGCCTTGTTGCTTTAATTCTTGAAAAACCGCATTTAATACTTGATCATCTCGATAACCCGAGAGCTGATTGATGAATTGTTTAAGGTCATTATGAATCAAATTTTTTTTAAAAAAACAAGACCGAGGAAATTTACCCGACAAGCATAAATAGTTGGTTTGATAGGTTTTCATGAATTGGAGAAGGGTATTTATGGAAAATTCATCAATGAGATGATGGGGCTCTTCGTGCTGCTTATAATGGAAAAATCGAAAACCAACCCAAATGACTTCAATTTTCTTTTCCAGAGCATTCTGATAAACAATTGATGGGATCGATCCCTCTCCGGCTACTAATAAAAGCTTATTAATAAACATCGTTTAGCCGTTTCTCTTTAATAAATCGAGTGATACCTCGGCGACCTTGAGAAAAAAAGCTTATTATTTCTGCGACATATTCACCGGTAAAATCTCTTTGAATATTATCGAGAAGCTCGGGTAGATTTCCATGCCTTTCAAATATTATTGTATAGATCTTTTTTATCTGATCTCTTTCCTCTTTTGAATAACCACGTCTTTTCAATCCAACAACATTGAGACCAAAAAGACGAGCTGGGTGCCCATCAGCAAGAGTAAATGGGGGGATATCCATGACAATTTTCGATAAACCACCCAACATGGTGAGCTTACCAATTCGAACAAACTGGTGAACTCCCACAAATCCACTTAAAGTCGCCATATCGTTCACTTCAACATACCCAGCTAATGAAGCGTTATTTGCCATGGTTACCTCATTTCCTACTCGACAATTATGGGCTATGTGACAATAGGACATTATATAGCACTTTCTTCCGATTCGGGTTTCATTCCCTTTCCCAGTTGCCCTATGTATCGTAGAAAATTCACGAATAACCGTCTCATCCCCTATCCAAACCTCAGTTTCCTCGCCTTGATAGGAGAGGTCTTGAGGAGGTGTGCCAATTACAGTATGATGTCCTATCATACACTGCGATCCGATATGTACCCTTCCTTCCAATATAACTCCACTACCAATCGTAGTCCCCTCACCAATCGTGACGTCTTTCCCAATGATTGCATAGGGTCCAACCTGAACACCTTCGGCAATAATCGCTCCTTCTTCGATGATCGCTCTTATATCTCTATTCATTAAATAACCTCGCCTTCCTTGCTATCAGTTTGACCATCTGATGATTCATGCTATGTCCTGAACGTATTCCGATAAAATGACCTACAACTCGATGCCCAATCAACATGAGATCGCCAATGAGATCAATAATTTTATGATAGGCCGGTTCCCCCTCAATGTTGAATTTTTTGTCCGATTGTCCCTTTTCATTGAGAATCAAGGCCGATTCTCTAACTCCTTTTCCGAGACCTGCATGGATTATCTGTTGAACATCATCCTTAAAAGCAAAGGTTCGTGCTTTAGCAATTTGGCAAAATCCTCCTTCATTATCGGAAAAAGTCACACAAAGAGCGAAGGTTGACCCACAAAAATAATCTAAAAAATAAGTTACTTTAAAAAAATCACTTGGCAATGCAAACAGATACCGACCACGATTACTTACTTCAAGTATCTCTTGTATTTGAAAGTAGGCTCGATTGAGTTTTTGTTCCTCATAACCAACTCGATTCAAATTTTCTACCCAAAGCGAACAACTTCCTTCTCCAGCTGGGAGCTCTTCACCCTCAACTTTAACCAGTAGATTATCTACATCCGCACCCCAAGCTGCCGCTAAAAAATGCTCTACCGTTGAAAGAGAAATACCTTCTTTGGTTAGTGTTGAATTTCGATTACCGGAATGAAGATGATTAAAATGGGCAGGGATTATTCGGTCAATGTGGTTCTGAAAAACCTGGAATACTATTCCCTGATCAACTTTTGCGGGGTGAACCTCAACTCGTGTATCTCTGCCATAGTGCAATCCCTTCCCAACAATAGAAAAAGAACGAGAAATAGTTTTTTGCTTTTTTGAAGAAATTAAGATTTGAACACTTTTTTTTCCAAATTCTTGATCCTTTGCCATAAATCCGGTAATTTCCGTAATAGCACCTTCTCTTTCATTTCAATTTTATGGTCCTGAGCAGGGAAGCCTGAAACCATTTGATCATCAGGTATCGAATTGACAACTCCAGTTCGTGCAGCTAAACGGACACGATTCCCAATTTTTCCATGGTCAACAACTCCACATTGGCCAGCCATGATGACATCGTCGCCTAGACTACTACTTCCAGCAATTCCACATTGTGCAACAATTATACAATTTTTACCGATTTTAACATTATGGGCAATCATAACCAAATTATCAATCTTGGTACCAGCTCCAATCCTGGTTTCTCCTAAGGTCGCACGGTCAATAGTAGAATTTGCCCCAACTTCGACATCGTCTTCCAAAACTACTTTGCCTACATGGGGAACTTTTAAATAAACATCTCCAGATCTTTCATAACCAAAGCCATCACCACCAATAATGACTCCACTTTGAAGAATCACTCGATCACCAAGGATACAATTTTCTCGAATAACCGTCTGAGGAAAAATTAAACAGCTTTTTCCAATCTGCGATCCCTTCCCTATGTATACCTGAGGAAAGATAATGGTGTCGTCAGCAATAATGGCATCTGATTCGACATGTGTTCCGGCGCCAATTGACACTCTTTCTCCAACTCTTGATTGAGGATGTATAAAGGCCGTTGGATGGATACCTGGTTCGGGATAATCTTGAGTATAAAATTTGGGCAGTAATTGAATAAAAGCTAAACGTGGATTTTCAACGAAAATAAGATTTTTGGCTTGAATATCCATTCCTTCTCGACAAACAATAACATCGGGGATCGAAGAAATAAAACCGGCTATTTTTTGCTGATGAAATAAAAATACCAAATCCCCCGAAGTTATATTATCTATAGTACCGATACCAAAAACTTCAAATTCGGGGTCACCAATCAGGTGACCGCCGATATAAGACATTATTTCTTTAATTTTCAAAGAATTTCACTTCATTCTCAGGTTAATTGTTTAGAGTCTTCAATTTTTCAATAACTTTATCGGTGATATCAGTCCCACCATATAGAACAACTGGCATGTCAACTGCTTCATTCTGGCTGACCGGAACTCGAATTTGAGTTCGAATCACTAAAGAGAGTTTCATCGATTCAGCAACTGCTTTTATTGAGTCAATCACATCACTATATCTCTGATTAATCAGCTCTTGTCTTTGTTTTAGCATTTCTTCTCCAACCGGAGCCCATTCTATATTCATTTGATCTTCTAATTCACGAACCTCTTCCCTGGTTTTTCCTTTCCCTTTCTCGTTAAGGTCTTGTTGCCTTTTCTGCTTTTCTTCAACAAATTGCCTTTCCAAATCAATGATTTTCTGGGTATTCGGATGAGCATTAAACAATTTCTCCACATCAATGAGACCTATATTTTGGGAGGTTGTTGCCGCCCAGGAAAAATTTCCCACCAAAAGAAGCGACATAACCACCAGTAATCCAATGAATAGTACCTGCTTTTTCATAATAAAGACACTTCTCCTTTCTTTCTATCAAAAGGGCTATAATCCCTTCACGATGCTTTTTTAGCTAATTGAATTTCTTTTAAAAAGTTTGACCAATACTAAAGTAAGTTTGTCCCCCTTCTTCGCCTAAACCATAATCTAAGCGTATTGGTCCAAGGGGTGTATCGAATCGCAAACCAACTCCATAACCAAATTTAATGTCATCAAGTCGAATTGGTTCATCCAAAGCCCAGGCATAACCAGCATCACCAAAAACGACCAATTGAGTATTATCAGCAATATCCCAACGGTATTCAGCATTAAAAACCAGCATCTGTTCGCCTTCAAATTCAGCAAGGTCATACCCTCGTAAGGTATTTACTCCACCAACCGTGAACTTTTCATACTCGGGAAGAGTTGTATCAGCAATACCTCCCATCAAACGAAGGGCAAGAACAGTATCCTGGCCAGTATCGATATAATTTCTCAAATCCAAAATATATTTATTATAATTATTATCTCCACCTAAAAATCGACCGGCAATTTCTGCTTGAGCAATTCCATACCATCCACTATGAGGATTAAAAACATCATCTCGAGAATCATAAATGATCATTGGGGTAAGAGAATTGGTAATACCTCCTCGATTAGGAACTTCTCCTTCCAAAGCAGTGATCTTTATATTTTCAGTTTTGTAGCTTAGTCTCCACCTCCAATAATCAGAAAATCTCCTTCCAAAAGAAACTTGGCCACCAACTCTTTCTTCTTCATAACGACCAATAATTTCTCCTTCTTCCCGATTTTTTCTCTCACGTATTTGATCATAGACTGAGAGAGAAAAGTAAGTTGGCGTATCAAAAAGCCAAGGTTCTTCAAAATAGAGTCGATATAAAGTCCTTGATCCAAATTCATACCGAAGTTCCAGTTTCTGGGCATTTCCACCAAAATTACTTTCTTGGTATCGAACAAAACCCAACCATCCATCTTCGGTGTTATATCCGACCCCCAAACCTGCTTCACCGGTTAATTTTTCAATCACTTTTATAACTATAATTACTTGATTAGAATCACTACCAGGTTCAATTTTCATACTAATATCATCAAAAAAACCTAAGTTATAAACTGCCCTCATGCTTTTCTTGATTTCAGAAAAGTCAAACTTGGTTGGGGTTTCGAAAGATAATTCACGAATAATAACATAATCTTTGGTCTTCTCGGTTCCTTCAATTTTAATTTGTTCAATAATACCTTCATGAAGAGTGAATTTTAAAATGCCATCCGTAGAAAAATCTGTACCATCTACTGCAGTGATCATATAACCATTATTGCTATACAAGGCTTTTATTCGGTCTAAATCGTTTTGCAATATCTTCCAATTCATGACCTGACCAGGGACTAAAATCATCGCCGAGCGAATTTCATCAATGGTCATTTGGGTGTTCCCCTGGATTTCAATCCCCTTTAGAATTTGATTTTCTTCAACTTTAAATATGAGCTCGATTCCATCTGGATATTGCTTGGTATCAACCCAAACTTTAGTAAAATAACCAAGATCAAATATCGACTTAATATCACTTTTAATTTTTTCTTGATTGAATGTTTCTTTGAGGGATATTGAAACTGCCGATAAAATGAGCTGGCTATTGATATTAGTATTACCCTCAACACGTATGGCTACTATGGGAGGACCATTTTGCGCGCATGCTATTTGACTTACTGGAGCTAAAAGAAAAAAGATGAGAATAAAACCGATCAAAATCACCTCTAATGGACGATATCTCATAAAATTCAATTCCCTCCATTTCAATTTTCAATTTGTATCCGGTTATCAAGATGTTTCATAGAGTTCACACTCTCTGATTTAATTTTTAGTTCCATAATTTCTAATTATTTTTATTATTAAAAGGACCCCTCAGTTTAAGGCAACAACAAGAGAAGTCCCTCATTCTCATACTTAAATTCTTCAATCAATAATTGAACTATTCAATTTTTTTTTTAAAAAACCGTTTTCATCAAATCTACGGTTAATTAATTCATCTCAATAACTAAAAAATGGATAATCCCGATTATCGGCCACCTAAAATTAAACAATAATAAGCTACTAATATTCTATCATTTAAAAATCTTTTTTTTTAGTTTGGTAGATTAAAATCGAGTAGTGAATTCCAATTCCCAACCATAATTGCCATCGTTACCAAACTCAGATTTGAAGGACCATTCTCGACTGAGATCGAGTTCAAAATTCCAAGTAGAATTATCTCCCCCACTTAAGTCATGAGTATAACTTATTGAAGCATTTTCTCCAAGTTCTTTTTTTAATTCTATACCAAAAAATCCTTCATTCTCTTGATTTGGAGTAACCAATTCAACACTATCAAAAAAAAGAACATTTTTTAAACCAGTACCTTTCATTCCTAAGAAAAAACGCAAAGCGCTTAATAGATGTGGTTCCAAGTCTAAAGTATCTAAAGATTGATAAGCATCTTTATCACCAACGAATAAGAGAGATAGTATTTCTTCTTGAATAAGAGGCGGTTCAGACTGAAGCTTCATTTCATAATCATCTAAAGGACCATCAGCTTTCAGAATAATATCATATCGTCTTACTTCAATACGCCCTTCCAAATGAATTTGGGGAATAAAACCAAAATAATCTCCAAACACCACATATCCTTGAACGGGGATAGTTCTCATAACTAAGTCATAGGTTCCTTCAGTCACATCCAAACGACCTTTAATTTCCATAGTACCTTGACCATTTTCAAGGGTTAATCCACCTTTAAGTTTTAAATCTAAAAACCGGGTCTTTACTCGAAAATTATCATCTGTTTTTAAAATAAGTTTCAATTGAATTGGAATATTTAGGAATGACTCATTCAAATTTTGAAAAATTGTCGTGGTACTCTGGTTTTTATCTAAATGAGTTGTATCGATAAAACCATTTCTCACTTGAATCATCCCTTCGGCTTGGAGGTCAGAAAATTCACCTTGAAGAGTAATTTTACCCTGCCAAGAACCTTGAAAATAATCAAATTGTCCTAACAAGCCATTTTCTCCGCTAATATCAAAAGCTAATTTGATTCCCGTTTCCCCTATCGTTCCCTCGGTATTAAAATCAAAACCTAACCATTGACCATGACCCTCGGATATAGTTAATTCTTTACCATTTATCGTAGCAAAAACATCTTCTAACTGAATTAAATCTTTTTCCTGTTGTACAACCTTCCCTTGGTTTACTTGAATCCAACCTTGATATTCTGGTTTATCCATGGTACCTGTTAGGCTCAACTCAGTATTGCCGGCCAAATACACATCGAGACCATAATCAGGGAAAGGAAGATTGGTATCATATTGACCAATAAATTGGCCTTGAATGCTTTTATCCTTGACGTTGTAAGATCCAGAACCAAGAATATCGATATTTCGAGTAATTTCTTTTAAATGGAGTTGTTGAATTTCAATTTGATCATTTTTAAAACTTCCCTGAACAGAACCATTAAAATTCAAAAATTCTTCGACCTGAAGATTAAGATTTTGGCTCTTAAGGATCCAAATTTTGTTAGAAACATCGAGCTGTGCTTCAATATCTCCCTGCCCTGCTACTTTATAACCATCTTCGATTTCCTGTTCAAAATGAACACCTTGAATCTGAATATTCCCTTTTTTAAGAATTTCAGGATTTAAATACCTTTCGAAACCAATTTCCTCATTTTGTTTAGGAAGAGCACTTTCACCTTCAATCGTAATCTGAAAAGTAGTTCCCAGTGGCTGTCCTTGATAGGTTAATCCCTCTCCCTGAGCATTGATCCCAAAAAGCACCTTATCCCATGCTCCCTGAGCACTCAGTAGTATTTCTTGAATTTTACCCTGAAAATCATAGTCATTTTCAGGAAATTCAAGATTGCTAATTGTTCCAGTTATATTTATTGCTCTATAGGGCGTTATTTCGCCCATCAGAGACAAATTACCACCCAATAGTTGAGTCTCGCATTTTTCTATGAGTATTGTTTCCGGCGATATTTCACCTTGAAATTGAAAATCAGTTCCAGACCACTCGTCATAACTCCAGGTTGGTGCAAGGAGATTGGCTGAAATTTCCCAATCTCCTTCTGAGTATTGAAATTCTCCATCCCCTTCACCAATCATTTGGAGAGCTTTCCCAGCAATAGGATAAGAAATAAAAAAGTTTTTAAAACGAAGTTTTCCCTTAATATTCTTAAACTCTTTTTCGATCTCCCCTTCAATTGTCCCATCTTGGTTTCGAAGCATTAAATCAGTTATGGTCAACTTATCACCCCAGTAATTTAACTGAGCAGTTAATTGATCTCCAATAAAAATATCTTTCCAAAAAAGCGTTCCATCGGAAAGGGATAAGGAAATCAAAAGTGGATCCCCATCCACTTTTTGGACTTCAAATACACCAGAAACATTCCCTGTGAATGGAAGATTGTCTCCACCGATAAAATAATCTAATTTACTATTTTCAATAGTACCCCTCGCATTAAATTGCTTATTAAAATAGGAACCATCCAGGGTTAATTTTCCATCGAATAAATAACCAACTCCTTGAAATAGTATTCTCTCAAGATCATACTGAAACTGCATTTGAATTTTTTCGATTCGATAATTCTGGTATTGAAGCCATTCGCTATTCAGTTGCCCTTCTGCCTTGAAAGATCCTGAAGAAAAAGTGGCATTCCCATTGATTATGCCTTTTCCAGTTAACTCGGCAAATTGGATCTCCATTGGATGGGAAACAAATTCTACATTTATTTGTTGATCGGAATATTTCCCTTTAATTTCTCCAAGAATCGGATTTTCTTCAATGATTGATCCAGGAAGAAGCTGAAGAGAAAAACTTGAGCTCTCAGGCAAAAAAACCACACTTGAAATAAGATCAATGTTGGGCTCTCCTGCTTTTAAATGGAGGCTCCCAACAATTTCAGAAATGTTTTTACGTTGAAGTTCAAGATCGAAATCGTAAGCATTTTCAACCATTCCACTCCTTACCTGTCCGTTTATTTGGATTTTAGGCTGATCTTTAAGCCACAATCGGCTATTTCCAAAAAATTTGATACTATTTTTTTCATCAGAAATATTCTGAATGCTAAAATCTTGGAGTTCAATTCCATCTTCTTTCGGAACTAATAAAGCAGAAAAAGAGAAATCCATTTCGCTTTCAACAGTCCCTTTTAAAGTATCATCATTTAAAGAAAAAATCAGTTGACCCTGGAGAGGGTAATTCTTACTGAGAATTTTATATTCAGCTTGAATTTCTTTTTCTGATATAAAATTACCACTCATAGATAATTCAGGATGATTTATGCGAAAGGATATTATTTTATCTTTCTTTTGAAGAAACAAGGGGAAAGCATCTAAAGTGTGGGTGTCGTTGGGGACACTCAGGCTTTTAATATCAATTTCGAAATCAGGAACAATATGAAACTGAAAATCCTTAATATTCTGTATAAAATCTTTTGAATGAGATGAGACTACGGCTTCAGGAATAGCTGCAACAATGCTCTCTTTTTTACCAAAAAAGAGACCCCAATCAAAAGAAAGGTTAACTTGGGGAGCGTGAAAGAAAAAATCATTATTTTGTAAAGATACCTCAACAATTTTAATGTTCAGAGGAAATGAAAAAGACACCTGTTGGTAACTCAGTTGAATCGGTCCGGTATTGAATTGATTTAACAAGCGATCAATGGTAATGCTTGCTAAACGTTGAAAACCAATAAAGAAAATTCCAACTAAAAAAACTAACAATATCGTTAGAGCAATTATAAACCTTTTCAAGATTTTACTCCAAAACCACTACACTTCCCGTAAAAGAACCTTCTAAAACAAAGGGGAGTGAAACGACTTCAGAAAAAAAGTTTTTCTGATTATCGCTGGAAAAGGTTTCACTTTTGCTTCTCATTTCAATTATAAGACCATTCGATTTCAATTGCTTTACTTTTTCATCGATATAATTATCAAGATCAGCTTGTGGAGAGGGTGATTGAGTATTTTCATCACCCCAACTCATACCTCGAACTACTACCTCAGCTTCACCCGGAACAAAATCTCTCGGAACAAACAAACCAAAATCGAGACTTTTAACGCCTTGACGATAGAGGTTTAAATCAATTCTTCCTTTTAAATCATTTCCTCTTTTTACATCAACCGGTAAAAAGAGATTCCTAAAGGTAGCTTCTCGTATATCCGGAATAAATATAATTTTGATACTTATTTTATCGGCTTTTATCGATTGAAAAGGATTTTTAAAAACATCTTCAAGAATTTTTCCCAGATTATTCGAGGTATAACTGGAAATATCTATCTTACTCACCCAAAAAAATTCATTCTGAAAGTTAAATTCCTTTCCCTCAATCGATAATGTCACTTTAACGCTCCCCGGTCTTTGGCTGTCAATCGCCTGGTCGATAGAATTTAAAATAATTTCTGGAAAAAATTCTACCACAACATTTTCGTCTTGAATAATCTCAAAGTAATTTTGAGATATAACGCTTTTTTCACTACCGATTTCAATATCAGCTTTTATTACTTTGGGCAACACTCCCAATCGACCAGCTATTCCCGCACTTCGGTCCTCATCAACAATCCCTATCGGTTGAATGGGCGTGCCCACTTTAAAGGGAAAATCTTTGCCTTCTAAGCTAAAATTAACATACATTGAAGATAAAAAATAATTCACCCTTCCTTGATGTAAGAAGGGATGACCAAAGGCTAAAATTTTATTTTCATCTCGCCAGGTTAACGTCCCCAAACTGACTACATCCACATCACCATGTATCAATTGAACACCAATAGCGCTCCCTGGTTGAATTTCTACTGATGGTAAGTTCGAACGTTGGCTATATAAAGTAGCAGGTAAAGAAATAATTTTCCGAGAAAAAAAACTCGCCTTTTCTTGAAGTCTTTTTCCGGCCCTTTCACTCAATCCAATTGTAAAAATGACTGAGCTAGGGGCAACCTGTAAAACCGTTGAAGACTCCGGCATATTTTCCCAGAGCTTAAGCATGGCTTCAATTGGAGTCACTACTCCGATTAAGTTATCTTTGGTTTCCCAACTATAGGCTAAGGCTCCAGCTAATTTCCCACTAAAAAAAATAGGACTTCCGCTCATGCCAGCTGAAATCCCACCCATTTTCTTTATTTTTTCATCAGTAACTTTAACCACAATATAGCTTTGATTGATATCTTTCCCAATAACAACATCCAATACTTCAACAGCAAAATTCTCAATCCTGGTCCCATAAAAAACGCTTTTACCTATCCCTTCCATATTACGCCGAACCGACTGGATCGGGAAAAAGGGGACCTTCTCAGCATAACTAGAATAGGGAAAAAATACTATTAAAATGGTAAAGAAAAATATGAGGAATATCCATCCAAATTGTTTCGCTTTCAAGAACTAACTGTTCCTCCTTTTTGTATACAAGAAACCTTCCCGGAGGGACTTTAAATTATCCAACACTTTCCCTGCTCCTAAGGCCACACAGGAAACCGGCTCTTCGGCCACATAAGTTGGAGTTGCCAGTGCCTTTCCAATCATCTCGTCCATTCCTTGAAGAAGTGCTCCTCCGCCAGTTAAACATATTCCTTTTTCTCCGATATCAGCAGCTAATTCTGGAGGAGTGTGCTCTAAAATAATACGGGCGGCATCTACAATTGATGAGAGTGGTTCTGAAAGACATTTATAAACCTCGGAAGCAGTAATGGTGATCGTTTTAGGAAGGCCCGACACCAAATCTCGTCCTTTCACGTCAGCAGCTTTTTCTTCCCGAGGTGGTACTGCCCATCCAATTTCAATCTTAAGAATCTCAGCAGTACGTTCGCCAATCATAAGGTTAAATTTTTTCCGAAGGTGTCGAATAATTGCTTCGTCTAATTTGTCTCCTCCCACCCTAACCGATTGACTGATAACTACACCACCCAAAGAAAGAACTGCAATATCAGTCGTTCCTCCACCGACATCAATAACCATATTTCCCGAGGCTTCTGCGATTTCTAAACCAGCTCCTAAAGCAGCTGCCATTGGTTCTTCAATGAGAAACGCCTTTCTTGCACCAGCGTGATAAGCAGCATCTAAAACCGCTCTTTTCTCAACTTCTGTTCCACCTGAAGGCACACATATGACAATATCGGGCTTAAAAATGCTCCTCCCACAGGTTGATTGTATAAAATAGGTCAACATTTTACGGGTTACTTCATAATTATCGATAACACCATCTTTAAGAGGTCGATGGGCAACGATATATTCAGGGGTTTTTCCAATCATTTCCCTAGCTTCTCTACCGATAGCTAAGATTTTATTCGTTCCTTTAGCCAGCGCCACTACTGAGGGCTCATTCATTACAATTCCTTTTCCATGAACATAAATAAGAGTGGTTGCCGTCCCTAAATCAACTCCTAATCGCTTATTCCACATAGAGAAAATCCTCCTGTTTATTCGTAAACCCTCTTTATCGAGGCACCAAGTTTAAGAAGCTTCTTTTCCAAATTCGCATATCCTCGATCAACATGAGAAATACCATAAACATCAGTCGTTCCCTCTGCTGCTAAGCCTGCTAAAACCAGTGCAGCACCTGCTCGCAAATCAGAGGCGGTAACCTGAGTTCCAGTAAGTTTTTCCACACCAACTACCACTGCGCTTCTCCCCTCAACTTTTATATTCACTCCCATTCTTTCCAGTTCTCCCACATGGGCAAACCGATTCTCAAAAACTGTTTCGGTAATTACACTAACCCCATCAGCTAAACAGAGAAGGGTCATAAATTGCGCTTGCATATCAGTGGGGAAACCGGGGTACGGCATAGTTTTAATATCCGTTGCCTGAGGTCTTTCTTTCATAGAAATAAATAGGCTATCTTCCGATACTTTGGAAATTTTGGCACCGATTTCTTCCAATTTGGTAATAATAGAACGCATGGCAATATGATTAACTCCCTTAACTTCCACATTTCCACCAGTAATAGCAGCTGCAACACAAAATGTTCCTGCTTCAATTCGGTCGTTAATGATTGAATAATCACAACCATATAATTTAGGAGTTCCGTGTATAATAATGGTATCGGTTCCAACTCCGTCGATTTTTGCACCCATCGCCATTAGAAAGTTTGCCAGATCAGTAACTTCCGGCTCTCTGGCTGCATTGGCTATCACCGTATCGCCTGGAATAACCGAAGCCAGCATCATTATATTCTCAGTAGCGCCTACACTTGGAAAATCTAAGTATATTTCACCGGGGTGTAATTGATCCGTCCAAGCTTCGACATACCCCGAATGCATCGATACTTGAACCCCCAAATGAAGAAATCCTTTTATATGAAGGTCTATAGGTCTTGAACCAATTGCACATCCACCTGGAAGCGGAACTTGAGCTCTTTTTAATCTGGTGATAAGTGGACCGGTGACTAAAAAAGAAGCTCTCATTTTTCGTATTAATTCGTAGGGAGCATCTGATTTAATGAGAGAGTCAGGGAAAATTTGATAGGTTCCTTCTGCCAACTTCTCGATTCTGACTCCTAAACCTTGAAGAACCAAAATCATGGTATTTACATCTAATAAATCAGGAATATTTCTAATAATGGAAGGTGTCTCACTTAAAAGAGTAGCGGCAAGAATAGGAAGTGCTGCATTTTTAGAACCACCAATTTCTACTATACCCGATAAAGGATTCCCTCCATTAATTACAAACTTTTCCACGCCTACTCTCCCTTTCATCCAGACGCCTTTTAATTCCGGAAAAATGCACCTCTTACGTATCCCTTTTTGCCTTTTCTATAACCAGATACTCGTATTATTATATCTTATTCTGAATCATATTTTTCACTAATTTAAACTCTTTTAATTTCTTATTATGAGGTTTTTTTCTCAAGAGTTGTAACCGAATCATCCTTCTTTTTTTGGTTTGGTGCATTAAATTCAAACCCTATTTTCCCACCTTCTTGAAGAATGAGCCGCGCTTTGAAAAATTTTCCTTTCTTGGATTTAAAACCTGAAATAATATCTGTCCTTCCTTGAGTGATGAGCTTCTGAGCCTGGCTACGGGTAATGGTTTTTCCTAAAATTTTTTTCCATAAGGTAAAAGGACACCCTTCCTTCCATTGAACACAGGCAAAAGCGCTTCGGTTTTCCTGAACTGGCGAACCACATATTGGACAAGAACCAACATTGCTGTTCATTTTTGCCCGTTCGCCATTATCTGGTTTTTCTTTAACCTTGGCTACGATCTCCTCGGTCATTTTTTTGATTTCGTCCATAAACTCTTGTCGAGAAAATTGTCCCTTTTCGATTAAAACGAGTTTCTTCTCCCATTGGCCGGTTAATTGAGGGGATGCTAACTCATTAACTGGAATACTTTCAATTAAATTAATAAGTTCAATCCCTTTAGGTGAAGGAATTAAGGTTTTCTCTTCCCTTTCTAAATATCCAACCTCGATTAATCGCTCAATAATTGCAGCTCGGGTTGCGGGGGTACCCAACCCCGATTCTTTCATAATTTCTTGCAACTCTTCGTCTTCAACAAACTTTCCTGCACCCTCCATAGCAGAAAGGAGAGATGCTTCAGTATAACGTGGTGGTGCTTTGGTTTCTTTTTCTTCAACCCAAACTTTTTCGGTGGTCACCATTGTTCCAACTTCAACTTCCGGGAGAAATTCCGTCTCTTCTGATCCGGCTTCTTTTCCGTATACTTTTCTCCATCCTGGTTCAACTAACACTTTCGATTTACTAATAAAATTCTCATTATTGACCTCAGTTTTAATTCGTCGCTGCGCCCAGATTGCCTCAGGGTAAAAAACCGAAAGAAATCGCTTGCAAATCAGATCCATAATTTTTTGGTCATCTCGTCCCAGAGTGTCCCAATCAATTTTTTCTCCGGTCGGAATGATGGCATGATGGTCGGAGACTCGGCTATTATCAAACACCCTTCTATCCTTTAATGCTTTTTTTGAGTCAAAAGGATCTTGAGTCAATTCTTCAAAGCCACATTTTCGAAGCATATTCCATCCTGTTGTCACCTGTTCGACCAAATCATTAGAAAGATATCGGGAATCGGTTCGTGGATAAGTAATCAGTTTGCGGGCTTCATAGAGTTTTTGAGCTGAATTAAGGGTTCTTTTAGCAGAAAAACCAAAAATTTTATTCGCATCCCGCTGCAATTCAGTAAGGTCATAAAGAAGGGGATGTTGTTCTTTGGTTTTTTTATTAGAAAACTCAATCACTTTGCCTTTTTTCCCTTGAACGTTTTGTTCAATTTGTAAGGCTTGTTGTTGATCGTAAACTCGATCTTCACCATCAATCCATTTTCCCACATAAGTCCCTTGGGGTGAAGAAAATACAGCAAATATTTCCCAATAAGGTGTTGGTTTGAACTCTCGTATCTCTTTTTCTCGTTGGACTAAGATCGCTAAAGTTGGAGTCTGAACCCTACCAACCGACAACAAAATTTTAAAGCGAGCAGTAAATACCCGGGTTCCGTTTATTCCCACCAACCAATCGCTTTCCGATCGACATTTGGCCGCTTCTGCTAATAGTTCCATTCTCTCTCCAGGAATAAGATTAGCAAACGATTGACGGATTGCAGCTGTAGTCATTGATGAAAGCCAAAGTCTTTTAAATGGCTTTTGGCTTTCGGTAAATTCATAAATATATCTAAATATAAGTTCTCCTTCTCGCCCGGCATCACATCCGTTTATAACTTCTTCAACGTCATCTGATTTAAGGAGATCTTTGATTATTTTTATTCTTTTCTCATTTTTCGCAATCGGCTTTAAAAAAAACTTATCAGGAAGAATAGGAAGAAGACTTAATCTCCAAACCTTAAATCTTTTCTCGTAATCTTCTGGTTCAGCTAATGTAATAAGATGACCTATAGCCCAGGTAATATAATATTTCTCGCTTTCTAAGTACTCTTTTCGATTGGTAAATTTTCCTAAAACTTTGGCAATATCTTTTGCGACACTCGGTTTTTCAGTAATGATCAGAGTTTTACCCATACCTTACCTCGATTCCTATATAAAAAAATGTTTTTAACAATGATTTCCAATCCGCAATGTGGAAAAAACTTGACAGGTTTTTTAAAAACCAAATATGAATTGTGATCGATTTAACATGGAAAAAGTTCTATAAAGGATACCATTTTTTATTATTTTTCATAGTTCGTCAAGCCAGATAAATAAGTTTTTAAAAACTTTATCCCCTCATTCTTACCTTATTCCACAATCGAATACTGGAAATCCCGGTTGTTCTAAAAAATGGATTCTTTTTTTTATAAAAATTAAAAATTCTTCTTCCAGCAAACTCTGGGTAGGTATTATATTGGACTGACGTATATCCGTCAAATAATCCACCGTTCAAAAAAAGCCCGGTAATAGAGTCTCCAAAAAAGATATTACCAATCCTTATTCTATAAGGTTGATTCTACGATGATGAATTTTTCCTGATTCAAAAAGATCCCCACCATAACAATCATAGGCAACTAATAATGGGAAATCCCGAACCCAAAGTCGAATTAAAGCTTGAGCTCCTAAATCTTCATATCCTAACAAATCGGAACGAACAACAAAACTGGATAAATAGGCCGCTGCTCCACCACAAGTAATAAAATACACTGAACTATATTTTTCAAAAAGTTTTTTTATCTCTGGGCTTCGTTCACCCTTACCGATAGTCGCCCTTAAACCCATTTGAAGAAAATATTCCAAAAATTGGTCCATGCGGCTTGATGTCGTTGGCCCAACCGAACCAATAATTTTGCCTGGTGGTGCTGGACTCGGACCAGCATAGTAAAAAGTTGAATTCATTAAAGGAAAAGGGACCTCTAATTCCGATTTGATATCAGCAATCATTCTACGATGTGTCGCATCACGAGCGCAATACACTTCTCCATTCAATAACACCTTATCACCACTATGTAAGATTAAAACATCATCAATAGTCAAAGGAGTTTTTAAAATATATTCATTAATAGGTTTCATTCTGATCACCAAGATAACTTCTTTTGACGAAAAACATGACAGGAACAAACCATACCAACCGGAAGGCTGGCTATATGGGTTGGGTAACTCTCAATACGAACCTCTAAACAAGTCACCTTGCCTCCTACCCCTTGAGGACCTATCCCCAGTTGGTTAATTTCATTTTTCCACTGTTCTTCCCATTGACGGTACTCTTTACAATGATTAGGGGTCCCTAAGGGACGCCCGAGGGCACGGGAAGCAAGATACAAAGCATAAGCAGCGTTTCCTCCGATTCCAACACCAACAATTAGTGGTGGACAGGCTCGGCTGGCGTTTTTATCCAGCTCCTGCAAGATAAATTTTTTTATTTCATCAGGGGCGATTCCTGGGGTCATCATTTTTAAGGCACTAATATTATCGCACCCACCACCCTTAACTAGAAGATTGACCTGAAGCTCGTCACCATGAGTTTGTTGAATAAATACAATCCCAGGAGTATTATCCCCAGTGTTCTTTCCGATTAAGGGGTCCGTTAAAACTGACTTTCGGAAATAGCTTTTTTGATAGGCTCGACGTATAGCTTCATCCAAAGCCTCTTGGAAGGTTCCCCCCGTCAAGGCAACTTCAATACCCATTGAAACTTCTGCCATAACCATGCCGGTATCCTGGCAAAGAGGGAGGCACTCTTCTTGAGCAATCACGTAGTTTTCCAATATCTCGGAAAGCATTTCACGAGCGGCATCGCTTTTTTCCTTAGTTAGGGCTTCTATCATACAATTTTGTAATTTTTCTGAACATTTTGTATTCATCTCAACTAAAGAGCTTTCCAATCGTGAAATCAGATCCTCGAGCGAAATAAATTTCATCATTGCTTCTCCAGAGGAAGAGGAATATATCCAAATTTTACCAAATCTTTCACCATACCCTGGGCTCGTAGGATAACTCCTTCAACTTCTTTTCGCAGTTCTTCTAAATCTCTTTTTTTCCGAGCAAGATTTTGTTCAATAGCAACCTGAGCAACCGCTAAAGCCTCTTCAATGAATAATTGCCATTCTTCCATACTGGGAATTATGTAATCGGTATGAAGCCCTCTTTTCTGCGCAAATCGATAAATAGCTCGGGAAGCTGCTATACACATATCATCATTAATACAGGCTGATTGAACCGAAAGAATACCCCGAAATAATCCTGGGAATCCCAACGAATTATTCACCTGATTTGGGAAATCCGATCGTCCAGTCGCAACAATTTTAGCACCGGCTTCTTTCGCCTCCCAGGGCCATATTTCCGGATTGGGATTGGCACAAGCAAATACAATAGCATCTTTATTCATAGTTTGAATCCACTCAGGTTTAATTACACCCGGACCCGGTGTCGACAAGGCTATGAGCAAGTCTCGATTGGCAATTGCTTCAGCTTTTCCACCTTTTAAATTATCGCCGTTGGTTATTTGGCACAATTCCCATTTCCAGGGATGATTTTCTTCTAAGTCCTTTCTTTCTCGATGAAGTGTTCCGCTTCGATCGCAGAGGACGATGTTTTCAGCAAGAACTCCAGCTTTTATAAGCAAATGAGCTATCCGAATATTCGATGCACCCGCTCCTATCAATGCAACTCGAATTTTATCTAAGGATTTTTGTACGACTTCAACTGCTCCCAATACCCCCGCTACCGTTACTAAGGCTGTTCCCTGTTGGTCATCATGCCAAACCGGTATATTCAAACTTTTTTGTAAAGTCTCTAAAACGGTAAAACATTCCGGTTGTGAAATATCCTCAAGATTAATCCCTCCAAAACTCGGTTCAAGGGATTGGACAATTTGGATTAGTTCTGTGGTGTTTTGAGTTTTCAAACAAAGAGGCCAAGAATCTACTCCACCCAAATAACGAAATAAAAGCGCTTTTCCTTCCATAACCGGCATTGCAGCTTCTGGTCCAATATTCCCCAAACCCAAAACTCTTGTTCCGTTTGAAACCACCGCCACCGTGTTCCATCGATTGGTAAACTCATAAGAAAGCATAGAATCACGAACTATTGCCTTACAAACTTCGGCAACTCCTGGAGTATACCATATAGCAAAATCTTGGTATGACCTTACCGGGCATTTTAAATTCATTTCTATCTTTCCTTGGTAAAACTCATGAAGCTTCATCGCTTCTATTAACGGTTGATTCAATTCCTTCTCGGTTTTCTTTTGCATTATAAATCTCCTTAGGTAAAAAACTATTCTTTAAAGACGGTAATGAATAAAAAAACATCCTGAGCGGTGCTTTCCCGCATGAGGATCTCATCTGACGCTACAGGCGTCATCCTGAGGCTTCGTTTTTCGAAGCCGTGAGGATCTATCTGGTGACATTATAAGCATTAAACACCACTGATTTTTTAACGGTTTTCCCAAATTTTTAAACAACTCATTTGTAAATTTCATTGTCATAATAATAGGCAGTGGTCAACACATTCGCAAGAGTTCTTCATCGATAAATTCTATCATCAATTTATATTTTTTATATTCTGTTATGAGTTTACCATTAATTGAAGTAGGTTTTCATCCTCAGTGAAATCTGATAGTATTAAAAGAACTTTAAAAAATTGGTATTAGGAGGCGGTATGGTATGCCAGAAGCAACTGAATATCATCAGCAAGGATTTAATTGCTGTGAGTCAACATTAATGGGGTTGTGTGACCATTTAGGAAAAACTTGTCATTTCTTCCCTCGGTTGGCAACCGGTTTTGGGGGTGGCTTAGGCCACACCGGTGACGTTTGTGGAGCCATTACTGGTTCAATAATGGCTTTGGGCTTAGAATTTGGACGCGACCAGGCTCAGGATAAAAAAACCCGGGACGATCTCTATTTATTAGTAGAACATTTTATTAACGATGTAAAAAAAGAATTAGGAACCATAGATTGTATTGATTTAATTGGTGTTCCTATGAATACCGTAGAAGGATTAAGTGAGTACCGAAAAAATAATATGCACTTAAAATGCCGAGAATTCATTAAAACAATATCCCAAATAGCCAAAGAATATCTCGACCAAATTCGTCATTAACCAGACCCTATATGGAAAAATATCCAGTATTCGTCTATTACCCCGCTGGAAATAAAAATAGCTTGAACGTACTAATAGGAGCGCTACAAAACCATCCCTTATGGAACCAGCTTCAGTTTTTTTTTGTTCAAAAGAGACTGACCTGTTGTCTGCTATCGCTCATCACCGATCTGGTTTAATACTTATATCAGTTATGACCCCCGATTGTGAACAGGTTCGGTCTCTTCTAATGAAGTGTAAATCAATTAATCCACAAGTTATAATTTGTCTTGGTGGTCCTCACATCTCGGCAGCTCCAGAAACCTTTCAAGGTCTTGCTAATTGGTTGGTGAGGGGAGAAGCTGAAGACCTCATCCAAGAGATCATTTCATACGCTAAAAATGATTTACCCGCTTTAGACTCGGTGATTCTAAAATCAAATCATCGGGTTCGTCTTGACCTCTATTCACCTTCCCCTATCAAACTGGGAAAATATGGCTTCATCGAGATTACCCGTGGATGCCCCTATGGATGTTATTTCTGTCAGACAAGTTCGCTATTTGGAACCGATGTTCGACATCGCAGTCTTGAGGCTATATTTGAGTATTGCCGAGAAATGAAGAAAAAAAACTTGACAGATATCCGTTTTATCACACCGAATGCTTTAGCCTATGATTCAATTGATGGACGATCTTTAAATTTGAATTCTATTTTTTCACTCTTAGAAGGGATTAAAAAAATCATTGGCAAATCGGGTCGAATTTTTTTTGGATCCTTTCCATCTGAAATCCGTCCTGAGTTTATTACTCTTGAATCAATTTCAATCTTAAAAAAATTTTCTGATAGTAAAACTTTGGTTTTTGGCGGACAAACTGGGAGTAATCGATTATTAAAAACCCTTCATCGAGGTCATTCCCGAGAACAGGTTTTTTCGGCAATAGACCTGGCCATTCAAAATGGCTTCCAGGTTGCCGTAGATTTTATTTTTGGCCTCCCGGGAGAAAATGAAGATGATGAAAAAGAGACCGCTCAATTCATGAAGAAGCTTATAATGCGAGGAGCAAAAATCCATGCTCATTCTTTTCTTCCTCTTCCTGGAACTCATTTCCATGATGCGCAACCTGCAATCATATCGCCATTCTTACGACATTTTTTGGGGAAGATAGCCCGAGATGGTTTTCTCTTCGGACAGTGGCAAACCCAGGAAATACTTGCTTATACTATCAAAAAAGATTACTAACCAGAAAATCGTCCTCCTCTCGATAGCGGAACTTTTTTGTTCAGGAGGAGGACATTATTCAACTTCAATAACAGCATCTACTGGCTTTAAAGTGTGACCTTCCCGGTTTATTTCCCGAATAGTTTTTTCCAGTTTCTGTCTGGGAATCATAACAAAATGACCACATTTAATACATTTCATTCCAATATCAGTGCCAACGCGTATCACTTTCCATTGCTGACAACCGCACGGATGACTCTTTTTGAGAGTTAAAATATCCTCAACTTCAATTTTGATGATTCCCATTCTTCTCCTTATTCAGAAAAACTTTCCTGACAAATAATCCTTTCTACAGGCCTTCTTGAAGTCGGCGGAACAGTCTTTACTGGATAACCGAGTGGCGTAATCGCTGCAACTCTGACTGATGGTGGAATGTTACATATTTCCCGAATCTTATCTTCATCAAAATCTCCTATCCAACAGGTACCCAGTCCTTTATTCCAAGCCGATAATATTAAATGGGTCACGGCAATTGCTAAGTCTACTGGCCAACTTTCCATATATTTTCCAATATACCCACCCCTACCTACTGCGCAGGCAACTACAATGATAGGAGCTTCTCCAATAAATTCTTGACCAGAACAAGCTTGAGCTATTAAACGTTTCTTTTTATCATTTCGAATTAAAATAAATTTCCATGGCTGGAGATTGTTAGCCGAAGGTGCCAATTGTACGGCTTCAAAAACCTCGTTTAAATCTGGTTGAGGTATTTCATCAGAACGATATTTTCGGATACTTCTTCGATTCCTTATGATTTCCATAAGGTCCATAAAATCAAGCCTCCCTTATAGCTATTACACTTGTTTTGATTACTTCAACATGCTGATGCGGGGTATTTTTATTTCTGTATAGGGCTTTAAATTATAAGGGCTATCAATGATATCAGAATTCGCTTCAAGGATTTTCTCCCATTTGGTTCCATCACGATAGTATCTTCGTGCAATATTCCAAAGGTTATCCCAGGGAAGAATAACATAGGAAGTGTATTTTTTTGACTCATCTAATTGTGCAGAAAGTTCTTGGATTTTTTTCTGGAGAAATTCAATTTGACTTAACTTATTTTCAACATCACTGGTTAAACTTTGTACTTCTTTTTCTACTCGCTCTTTTTCTTCCTCCAGTTTTTTAATATTTTCTGCTGACTGTTTTTCTTCCTTTAAGATAACCAATTCTTTATCTATTCGACTCAACTCTTCCTGCTTTGTCTTCAAATCCTCTTCAAGGTCAAACCTTTCATGACTTAATCTTTCAATTTCAACCCGCAAATCATCCTTTTCCTGATTCATGCTTTGCAGTGATTGTTGGGTTTCTTCTATATATTTTTGCCCATCCAGAGTATCAAATAACAAATCAACCCTATCTTCGATGGTTTGTTTTTCCTGTTTTAAATCATTAATAGCTTCCTTAATGGTTTCTACTTCTGGGATACTTATTCCATACTCCTGAACTATAGAATCAATTTTCTCTTCTACTGCTGATATTTTTCCTTCAATAGCATCGACCCGGGCAAATATTTCTTTTTTATTTACTTCTTGGTTAAACTGCTCAAGAGTTCCAACCCGGTTTAAAACTTGATTCATTGAATTATTGAAAGTATCCAGAAAGGTTTTTAATTTTTCATCATCAATTTTCTTGGATATATCATTCTGGATCTTCTGATATTCATCTTTCACTTCTGCAACAAACTGCTTTACATCAGCAGTATTTTTTTCCAAAAGAGTATTCATTTCATCCCACTTATTTCCCCAGTCCTTAGTAGCCGACTCCAATGATTGAAGCTGTGCGTCAGTTTTAACCAATCGATCCTCTAATTCATCTTTTAAGTTCTGAAGGGATTGGATCTTTCCCTCAATAATGACCATAGCCTCATCGCCTGACGACTGTTGGCTTCGAATATTTTCTAAGTTTTCTTGTAATAATGCAATATTTTTTTCATTCCCCTCAATTTCAGCAAGAAGCATGGCTTTTTCATTTTGAATTAAATCAATTTTTTGTTTTAACAATTCTTCATTCGCTACTACCTCACTTATTTTTGATTTCATTTCTTCTAATGATTCAATATTTGGGAGAGTGATTCCAATCGCTTCAACTTGATCTTGGAGCTCCAGTAAAGTTTTTTCCTGACCAACAGAAATCTCATTTTTAATTTGGTCAAATTGTTCATTGATTTTTTCTGATACACTAACCATTTGACTTTTGGTTGTTTCTAAGGATTGATTAAATCCATTGACTAAAATTTCTAATTGATCAGAACGAGATGTAATAGTCTTTTGGGTCTCCTCCATTTGATTTAGATTGGATTCCAAAACATTCGTTTTGGAATCCAAATTGGTTAACTGAGAATTAATCAATGAACTGAGGTTGGTCAGTTCTTCAACATAAGATTGCTGAGAGGTTTCTATTCCCTGGAGTGAGCTGGAAAAACTTTTAATTTGTTCACGAATCAATTGTACTTCACTTTCCACCGTCGTCTTCATGGTGTCCATTTCACTTCGCAGGTCCTCAACGGTTTTAACAGAATCATCTAATTGCATTTCTAATTGTTTTTTCCAAATTTCAAAATTATTTTGAGAAACAAATTGACTGGTTGTCTCAGTTAAAGTATTTTTGATAGTATCTAAGTTAGCATTGAGGGTTTCATATTTAGGAAGAACTGAAGAAAGTTCAATGAATTGAGTAGATTGATTCTTAAGATTGGTTAGTTCTTCAACATAAGATTGCTGAGAGGTTTCTATTCCCTGGAGTGAGCTGGAAAAACTTTTAATTTGTTCACGAATCAATTGTACTTCACTTTCCACCGTCGTCTTCATGGTGTCCATCTTTTCTTCAATATCTTTCACTAAATTATCAAAATTAACTACCTTAGTTTCTAATTCCTGAACCCGAAGGAACTTATTATCCAGAGACGTAATATTCTGTGCAAGTTGTGCAAACGATTCTTTTAACAGATCTATTTCAGCAATCCGGGTTTGGATAAAGTTCTGCTGGGTATTAAATTCGTCTTGAAGGGCGGTTAAAACCGTCTGGTTCTCATTTCTTAATTTCCCCAGTTCTTCTTTCCAATTATTTTGGAAAGATACAAGTTCTTGTTTTTGTTTTTCGACATTTTCTTGGAAAGAATCCAGTTTATCAATAAAAGCAAGTCTTTCGGATTCATTCTTTTGCCAGCTTGATCTAAATTCTATTTTTAAAGATTCTATCTGATCTTGTAAGTTGTTTTTCTGAGTTTCAATTATTTCTGCGGTGTCAACAAACCTTTGATCAACATTTAAAGAGAGAAGCTGGTCTTTTATGGCTGGAATCTCGGTACTCATGATTTCCAGTTGACTTAATTTTGTAGTTAGTTCAGAGAGTTGGGTGTCTTTATTTCCGCTTAGATGTCGTAATTCAATAAAAGCTTTTTCTAACCCTTCGATCCGGCTGACAGAATCATTTATGGTTTGATCAAGCATATCTATCTGGGTACCAAAACTCTCGAAGTTTTTTAATTTTTGAGTCAGTTGTTCACTTTGTTCACTAATTTTATTTAATCTATCTCCAACATCTGCTATACTTTTTTCATAAGAGGAGAAATCTGGTAAAGCAGAAATTTTCTCGGTGACTTCGGAAAGTGAAGTACTTTGATTTTTTATGCTCTCCTCTAATACCTTTATTTTTTCTGTTGTTCCAGTAAGTAAACCTTTAACTGGGAATAAAAGTGAAAACATCACTAAAGACAGAATAATCGCAATAATAGCCAATACAAGTGATGGCCAACTTTTCAAAAAATCACCCCCAACCAAATCTTATCTGTGATTTCTTACCGTATCACAAGTAGAATAATTTATTTTGGTAATAATAATATACTCTTCACTCTCTCGAAAACTTGATAATCGTCTACCGAAGAAGGATAGAAATATATCCCCAATAAAAGGACCACCAAAAAAAGGAAAAATATGGTTATAACGAGTACCCAATTCCGGTCGCAAACTCTTTTTTGACCGAGGTCAACATTTTGAATCCAAGTTGGTAACGCTTTTTTCCTTTTAAACATGCTCTGTCTTTCCAAAAACATCAATAGCATTTTGGCTAGACATTTTCTTCGTCTGAACCCTCAACTATTTGAGCATAAACTGCTCGGGCAAAATCTTTTTTGGTTGAACGATCTACAAACTTCACCGCCTTAAGTAAATTGTACTCCTCCCCGGAAAGAGCACCATTTCTCAACAAGCGATCTAAATCTGGTATGATAAAATGTGACAAATAAAGAGATGCAACTAAAAACTCCCTTCCTTCTCTCGACCTGAGACGAGCTTCTAATTTTTCAACGACCGATACATCACCAGAACGATACATTTCAATCACATCTTCACCCGACAAACCAGGGATGCCCTTAAAAACTGTATGGATAACAATATCTCCTAGTGGTTCTCCCGATTGAACTTTTTCTTTTACATCCCACAGCAAGGGAGAAAAATCAATGGTTTCTTCGTTTAAATTGACTTTTAAGTTTTTGGCGTCTAAACTAAATTCTTGTAATTTCTTCAATCCACGTTCAATAATTGCCTGTCGGGGTTCCTGTGGTTTTTTCTGATCAACAAGGGGTATTTTTGGAATAACCTTCTCAGTTTCCGGCTCAACATACCGTTCCTCGGTTTCAAAATGTTTCATTTCTTGGTTTTCTAAACCCATTTTTGGTTCAGGAGGAACTACAAAATCTTTTTTTAACTTCACTTCTTCTTGGGATAACTCTTTTTCCCGAGGAATTCTTTGCCATTGACGTTTTTCCTCGATTTCTTTTAAATCATTTTCCACAGTCGGAGGAGTTGTCCTTGTCTTAATTGGAAAGTTAATCTTTTTTTCTGTAAAAAGCCGCTTTTTTATCTTTGGTTCCTCTTCAAAATCCTCATTCTCTTCTTTCCAAAGCTTTCTTTCCCGAGCACTTTCTCGCAGAATAAGAATAATACTGATTAATATAGCAACAATTAATATCGCTAAAATCAAACCAATTATATCTTGAATTCTTAACATACCCTGCATAGGCCCACCTCTAACCCTTTCGATCAAAATATATGTTTTTCCCTTGGGCAGAAAGAGGGATTCCCATTACTACATCATCTTGTGTATAACCCAATTTTCTTGCTAAAGCCCCCACTCTATACATAATTCGATTATCAACGTTTAATAGTGAGGCAGTTTTTACCGCTGACCCAAGAGCAATACCCAAATCAAGTAAACGAAACATACACTGAGGCCCTTTAAACTCGTTTTTCTCAATCGGCTGCAACTCTTGACAGGTATCAAGCCCACAAGCTCCACAATTTAAATTCATAACAGCTGCGTCTTTAATCCCTATTAATACTAAAACGTCAGAAGCAATCACATTTTTCCCATCACGAATAAAACCTGGAATGTTTTTTTCTTCGCCGTAACGAATCATCCCTTCTCCAATTTTTTGGACATCATTTCCTTTTATCACGTGAACATGAACAAAATCACTTCCACCTGATTTAGGAGCCGTTCGGGCTGCAATTGCCATTAATTCACCAACTTGCTCTAACACTTCTCTCATTCTATCACCTCTCGGTTGAAACGCCTCTCACTTCCTTCTATCATAACTGAAAAACCTTTCCAGGTCTACCTCATTATCAACGATCCTTTTTAAAAGCAATTACCATGATGACTTGAGTAATTCAACCATATCTGATGGTTGGAAAGGTCTTGGATTTTCAGTGATATTTTTACCGATATTATTAACACTTAAAACCGATATTAATTCATCAATAGAAACATTAAATTCTTTAAATCTTTTCCGTAAATGTATTTGGTCAAGAAAATTTTCAAAAGCCATAGCTAATTCCTCTGTTGGGTCGTTCTTTCCAACTTCTTTTATGCCGACTTGGTTAATAATTTGAGAGTATTTTTTAGAAAATACTTCTCGATTAAAACGTATAACTTGGGGCATCAGAACTGCACAAGTTTCTCCATGGGAGATAGAAAATCTTGGTCCAATAAGATGAGAAAATCCATGAGCAGCCCCGGATGATGAATTCGCAAACGCCATTGCACTCAACATACTTCCTTTGGCCACATACTCACGGTTTAATAAGCTTGCTCCATCTTGAACCGCTTTGGGGAGATATTTCCAAAGGAGTTCAATAGCTTCTAACACCAGTGCATCACTAACCGGATTAGAATGAGGACTCGTATAGGCTTCAATTGCCTGAATTAAAGCATCTACTCCAGTAACAGCTGTGAGATAAGGACTCATTGATAAAGTAAAATTGGGATCAATAATAACTAACCGAGCAATAAAAAAAGGGCTACGAACGCTTTTTTTAATCCCGGTATCAATATTGGTTAAAACCGAATTACTGGTCATTTCCGAACCGGTTCCTGCTGTAGTTGGAAGCGCAATCCAAGGAACACCGGCTTTGATTATGGGTGATCCTTCAAAAAAAGGCCGTATGCTTTCTCCACTCCCTATCAATCCCGCAATAACTTTCCCACAATCAAGAACGCTTCCTCCACCCAGCGAAACAACCATATCACAATTAAAATCAGTTGCCAGTTTTAATCCTCTATCTACCGTGTCCAAAGAAGGTTCGGGTTCAACCTGGCCAAATATTGAAAACATTAGCCCGTTCCGGTCAAGAGATTGGGTAATTTTTTCCAGAGCACCAGTTTCCTTAACCGATTTTCGGCCGACTACAATGACTATTCTTCTCCCCATATTTACTAAAATTTTACCAATATCGTTCCCTTGATTGGTTCCAAAAAATATTTCTCTTGGTAACCGAAAAACAAATGTATCTCCCATTATTACTACCTTTCCTTTTCTTTTTTATTGAATACTATAACCATTAATAAGTTTTATTTTATTCTTATCCTTGCTTATTCTATCAACAAAAAAACCGAATTCCTCTTATTTCTGTCTTGAAAATTTAAGGGCATGATAAATCAAGCCCCTACCAAAGATTATAAAATGTAGGGGCACAATGTATTGTGCCCGATTAATGTAGCGACCTGCCATGGCATGTCGAATCTTGGTTTTCATCCTCAACCGGTGACAACAAGTAACATGAATATCTATCCTGTCAAGCTGATGATGCAGCTTTCATCTTGACGCTTTTCCCTCTCAAATTCTCCTATATTTCCTTTGGGGGAATTTAATAAGGAAACCTTTAAATATTATAATATCCCTAAATATCCTATTCTACGGATTTTCAATATTCTGGTTAATAGGCTTCAACATAATGAAGATTTTTGAAATATTAAATGATTGGACAGGTTAAAGTAGATTTTACTTCACGCATTCTTTGAATTTCTTTAAGAAGTCTTTCCCCAATTTCTTGGTTATCCTCGACTTCAACCAAAAGAATAAGATCAAAAGGACCCATCACTCGGTCTATTCGAATGACCCATGGATATAAAGCTAACTCTTTTTTCACATTCTGTGCTTTCCCCACCTGAACTTGGAGAAGTAGGTACGCCTGAACTACCATATTTTTCTCCTCGATGCTTGACAATCTATCTAAATAAACTTTAAATAGAAGCTTTTTTATAAAATAATAAAATTCGAATCAACAAATGGATTTTTGTCATTAATTTTTAATAACCAATTTCCCTTTATTTATTCATTAAAGATATCAACTTTTGAATTTTTTTATTATAGCATGTAACTCAATTTTTGAGATATTAATTTTAATGAGATTAAGATGGTCAATGAATATTTAAATTAACTGATTAAAAGTGCTACAATAACTCTTGTTTTAGATTTAGCCAGCAGAAAAACATAAAAGCTGAATACCCGGGAAAGGATGATGAAGACATGAAAATAAATAGGATGGGAAAGCTGGATCTACTGGTTACTGAATTTTGTATTGGTGCTCTTCCCATGGGACCTCTCCAAGCAAATATTCCAATAGATCACGGAGCTCACTTAATTCGTAAAGCCTGGGATAATGGAGTTAACTTTTTTGATACTGCCGAAATTTATCAAACCTACCCATACCTTCAAAAAGCTCTGGCTGATCGTCCAGAGGCCATCATAGCTACCAAGTCTACCGTATCGACCTATGAAGAAATGGAAAAAAGCATCAATAAAGCTCAACAGGAGTTAGGCCGATCTATGATCAATATATTTCATTTACATGCAGCGCGGTCAACACCTGCTGTTTTCGAAGAAAGAAAAGGTGCGCTGGAGTGCCTAAAAGATTATAAAAAGAAGGGAATTATTCAAGCAATTGGAATATCAACCCATGCCGTTGACGTTGTTGAAAAAGCAGCCGAAGAACCGAATATTGATATTATCTTTCCGATCATCAATATCGATGGAATGGGTATCATCCGGGGAAATATTACAACAATGATTAAAGCTATTCAAAAAGCTTCCATGAGGGGAAAAGGAATTTATGCAATGAAAGTCCTTGCCGGTGGCCATTGTATCGATCGGATATTTGATGCCATCGAATTCGTACGCAACATCCGAGAAATTAGCTCAATTGCCATAGGTGTTGTCAGGGAAGTTGAATTAGATTTTCATCTCCTTCACTTTAATCAACAACCAATTCCTAAAGAATTATTAAATCAGTGCTTAGATCGAAAGCAGAAAAAACCGGTTATACTTAATAATTGTCGAAAATGCCGATTATGCTCGGAAACCTGTCCCTCCGGGGCAATTACCATGGGATCTGATCGACCTTCAATCAACATGGAAAAATGTTTAGCTTGTGGATATTGTTTACCTGTTTGTCCTGAATTCAATATCCGTTTTGCCTAATTATTTCTTTATTTATTACTCTCGGTGGCTTATTAATCCTGAATAGCTAACCGTGCATTTAGGATAGACTTTCATGCTGCCTAGTAGCACCAGATGAGGATGGATACCCAAGATTCGACCTGCCATGGCTGGTCGATCCAATAATCGGGCGCAATAAATTACGCCCTTACAAATTTATATTTTTTGTAGGAGCTTGATTTATCAAGTCCGTGGGTTTTTTCAGGCTAAAACGACTTTAGGCTTTTCAAAACCATTAAATGTTGTCGCTGAGGCCCATGAATAGGCACCAATGTTGGGAACGATCACCAAATCATCCAGCTGCATCTCGGGCATCATGACTCCATCGGCAATAACATCGACAGAATCGCAAGTTGGTCCTGCTAAGATACAGGGATATTTTTTCTCATCATCTTTCAACGTATAAAATTCAAAAACCGATTTATCAAAAGGAATAGCTGTAAATGTCCCATAATATCCATCGTCTAAATAATACCAATTTTTACCCGAGCGTTTAGCTCTTCCAATCACTTTTGAAATCAATAATCCAGCGCTTCCCACTAAACTCCTTCCTGGTTCAGCAACAAAAGTACATTCTCTGCCAAAATATTCCAACAATAAGGGAGTGAGTATTTTACCCATGGATTCAACACTCACCTCATTATTTTGAGTCTGGTAAACCTGTAGTGGGAAACCACCTCCGATATCAATAGTAGTAAGGTGTATCCCCTTGGCTGCTGCTTGTTCGAAAATTTTTACCACCAATTTAAGAGAAGCAATATAATTTTCCACATTCGTGCAGGGTGAACCGACATGAAAGCTGATACCAATTGGATTTAACCCAGCATCTTGCGCATTGAGCAATAAATCCAAGGCTTCATCGGGTTCAGCGCCAAACTTATAGGAAAGATTGATCCGGCTGCCAACTGACGGCGTCTTAACCCTTAAGATAACCGATGCCTCTTGAAAAACCCGGGCTATTTTACCCACTTCATCAAAATTGTCGTAAGTTAAGCGGTTAACACCGTTTTCTTTGGCAAAACGAATACCTTTTTTTCTTTTAATCGTATTTGCTAATATCATGCGCTGTGGAGGAATACCGTGGCTTAAAACCAGTTGAATTTCTTGAAGGGATGCTACGTCAAATGACGAGCCGATCTCACCTAAAACTTGGATAATATAAGGATGAGGATTGGCTTTTAAGGCATAATAAACCTCAACCCCTGGGAAAAAAGACCGAAAAGCCTGATAATTATCTATTAACTTCTCTCGAATTATGATAAAAAGTGGAGTATCATGCTGTTCAATTAAACAATCAATTTGATCATAGCTTAAACCGAACATACTGGTTGAAAGGTTATTTTTCTCCAAAAATAATCAACTCCCGCTTTTAAAATATGGAAATCATAAATATCAAAATTGGAGCAAAAAAGAACGATCATCCTTAGGAGGAAAAAATTTGAATCAATGCTTAAGAAGTCCTTATTCTGACAATTGTGAAGTATAACCTTTCATTATCGGATTTTCAATAGTTTAAAGCCATCGAGCCAACAAAATTTTTTGGTTTAAGATGCTGGCCCGATGGTTGATTAAAGTGCCCTTTAATTTTCAGCGTTATTACTGGCTTACCGGAATTTCTCCTTCTACTCCTTCGACAAACCACGAGAAGGATAAGATATCTTGATCGGACATTTTCTGTCCTTCAGCTACTTTCTCATTTCCATTTTGGTCTTTTATTGGACCCCAAAAAACATCCCAGGTTCCATTGATTATTTTTTCCTGTTCTTCTTGAACCAAGGCTCTCACTTCACCTGGTACATCTTGGCTAAAGGACGTGAGTTTTACTATACCAGTTTCCATCCCCCACCAACTATTCTCGGGTTTCCAGGTTCCTTCTACAACCTTTTTTACAATATCAATATAGGTTGTTGACCAGTCCCAAACTGAGGAGGTAAGACATTTCGTCGGAGCATAGCTGGACATATCATTATTATAACCAATAACATATACCCCTGATTCTTCAGCAGTCTGAGGAGTTGATCCAGAATCGGCATGCATACCAATCACGTCAGCTCCCGCATCTATAAGTGCTTTCGTAGCTTCTTTTTCTTTTCCTGGATCAAACCAAGAATAAAGCCAAACAACCTTAACCTTCGCATCGGGATTCGCTTTACGAGCTCCTAAGGTAAAAGCATTAATCATACGGATTACTTCAGGAATCGGATGAGCTGCCGGAAAACCGATAATATTGCTTTTTGTCATACTTCCCGCCACCAACCCCGATAGATATCTTGCTTGATACATTCTTCCAAAATAGAGACCGACATTGTCGGCCATTTTATATCCCGAACAATGCATGAATATAACATCCGGATATTTTTTGGCCACTTCAATGACTTGGTCCATATACCCAAATGAAGTAGCAAAAACCAACTTCGCTCCATTTCGAACAAATTGCTCCATAACTCGCGCACAATCGGGCCCCTCAGGAACCGATTCAGCATACATGGTCGTTACCCCAGGGAAAGCTTTTTCAATAGCTTGACGTCCTTGATCGTGCATATAGCTCCATCCACCATCACCAACTGGACCCACAAAGACAAAGCCAATCTTGAGGTCATCCGCAGGAATCGGATCAAAAGCCAGAGCAGCCGATCCCAAGGTGAAAAAAACCACCAAAACCAATAACCATGCCCATTTGTTCATTTCCTTATGACACTCCCTTTCCTTATTTATTAAATTAATGGTAAAGAAATTATACTTGATATTCGTTCGCTTAATCACTTTCTTCACGAAAATAGGGTTGACCCAAAGAAGCTGGAGCTCCAAATAGGATCCCCTTGCCTTTCCCAATTGAAATAAAAATTAGAACACTAACCGTAAGAAGATAGGGAAGCATCAGAAGTAAGGGCGTTGGAATACTCGTACCTGTTGCTTGAAGCCTTAATTGAAAAGCTTCTACCCCTCCAAAAAGATAAGCTCCTAAAGCAGCACGGGTTGGATTCCAAATGGCAAATATTACCAGCGCTACTGCAATCCAACCTCTTCCCGCAGTCATTGATTCGGTCCACATTTTATTATAAGCTACCGAAAGATAAGCTCCACCCAAAGCAACGATACCGCCGCCAATTAACACTGCTAAATAACGAATCCGATTGACATTTAATCCCATCGCATCAGCAGCTCTGGGACTATCACCTACTGCTCGTAAATTTAAACCTATCCGAGTCGAGATTAAAAACCAGGAAAGGAAAACTACCAGGAAAAAGGAAAAATACACCATCAGGTCATGATTAAAAAAAACCGGACCAATAAAAGGAATGCGGTTTAAGACTGGAAAAGGGGTTTTTAATAAACCTGGAATTGTCTTACCAATGAATGCTTTTCCTATGAGGGAACTGACTCCGGTCCCAAAAATTGTCATTGCCAAGCCACTCACTACTTGATTGCCTTTTAAGGTAATAGAAATAAAACCATGGATGAGGGTTATAAAAGCTCCTAAAATAAAGGCTGCTATTATTCCCAGCCAAGGATTACCACTGGCTAAACTTACCGAAAAACCAGTGAGTGCCCCAATCAGCATTATTCCTTCTAATCCTAAGTTTAAAATCCCCGATTTTTCAATGATAATTTCTCCCAAAGTTGCAAATAAAATAGGAGTGCCACTTCGAACTGCTGCAGCCAGAATGGAAATAACCATCTCCATTTAGCGTTCATCTCCTCTGATAAACCGGATTCGATAATTTCTAAAAAATTCTCCCCCTAAAACAAAAAATAGTATCAATCCCTGTAACACCAAGGTGCTAGCAATGGGTAATCGCATTACAATTTGCAGGCTTTCACCTCCTACCTGGAGGGCACCAATAAGAAAAGAAACCAACATAACCGAAATGGGATTCAAGCGAGCTAACCAAGCGACTATAATCGCAGTAAATCCGAATTCTGCAGTAAATCCATGTTGTAAGCGTCCCTGTAAACCTGAAACCTCCCCCATACCGGCAATACCAGCTATAGCTCCAGATATAAACATGATCAAGACAATATATCTTAAATAATAAATACCGGCATATTGAGCGGCTTTTGGATTTTCACCAATAACTCGTATTTCATAACCCCAACGAGTATAACGGAAAATAAACCAAAATAAAATTGCAAAAATGATTGCAATAAATAACCCGTAATGGATTCTGGTTCCGGCAAATTGTGGAAGCCGAGCTGCTTCTGGGAAAGGAGCAGTCATGGGAAAACCTAAGCTATCCGGATCTTTCCACGGTCCATAAATAAAATAATCAGCCAGGTGGATGGCGATATAGTTTAACATTAAGGTAGTTATGGTTTCGTTTACATTCCAACGGGCTTTTAAATATCCTGCTATAGCAGCCCAACCCCCACCAGCAATGCCAGCAAATAGAAACATAATAACCAACATTATCCCGCGATTATCTACATAAAAATATCGAACTGCTGCAGTCGTTGCTAAAGCCCCTAAAAAAATTTGGCCGGCAGCACCGATATTCCAAACGGTAGCCTTAAAAGCCAGAGTGACTGCAATACCTGATAAAATTAAGGGAATGGCTTTTACAATGGTTTCACTTATTCCATACCAATCACCGAATGCAGTCTGAAACATTCCACGATAAGCTTGAACTGGGGATACCTTGAGAAATGATAAGAAAATTGACCCACCAATCAAGGCCAACAACACTGATATGAAAGGTAGAAAAATACTTAATAACCAGGAAGAAGAAGTTCGTTTATTAATTCGAAAATAAATACTCATGCAGAAACCTTCTGGATATTTTTTAGTGGTGTTCCTGCCATCATTAATCCTAAAACCTCAGGGGTTACTTCCTGTGGTTTGTCAATTACCCCCATGATTTCTCCCTTACATATAACAGCTAATCGGTCACTTAAAGCGATTAATTCTTCTATATCTTCTGAAATTAAAAGAACTGAAGCTCCTCGGTCTCTTTCTTTTAGAATTTGTTCCCGAACAAATTTGGTCGCTGCAACATCTAAGCCCCAGGTAGGGTGCATAGCGATGATAACTTGAGGTGAATCACTGAGTTCTCGCCCCAACATCAATTTTTGCAGATTACCCCCGGAAAGATTTTTTACCGGATAGCGAACATGAGGAACAGCGATGTAGTATTTACGAATTAAATGATGGGCATAGCGAGCAACTTCACGCCAATTTATCAATGATCTCTTGGCTATAGGGTTTTTCCAATATTTCTTTAATATTGCATTTTCATCAACCATCATATTCGGAATTAGACCAACACCACGTCGGTCAGCTGGAATATAGCGAAGTCCTTTTTTTATAAAATGTCGGGGCGGTCGATTGGTGAGCTCTTGCTGATTTATTTTTATTTTTCCTGACTCAATCCTTCGTAATCCTGATAATGCTTCACATAATTCCTGTTGACCATTTCCTGCTACACCAGCCAACCCCAACACTTCTCCTTGATGGATCTGTAAGGAAAGGTCTTGAATGACGTGAAATCCACGATCTCCGCGAACTCGAAGATTTTCAACATCGAAAACTAAAGGTCCAGCTGACTTTGGCTGCTTTTGAATCGAGAAAACAAATTTCTGACCCATCATCATCTCCGCCAATTTTTCCTTGGAGGTTTCACCGGTTAGAACCGATCCCACTTTTTCTCCTTTTCGAAGAATGGTTACCCGATGGGATAAACTCATCACTTCATCTAATTTGTGCGAAATAAAAATTATTCCATATCCTTCCGATGCCATATAAGTGAGCATTTTAAATAAATTCTGGCTTTCTTGAGGGGTTAATACTGCTGTTGGCTCATCAAGAATAAGTAGTTTTGCCTTCCGATAGAGCATCTGTAAAATAGCTACCCTTTGTTGCTCCCCAATCGACAATTGCCAAACAAACGACATCGGATCTATTTGAAGACAATATTTTCCCGATAATTCCAGTATTTGCCTTTTTATTTCTGATTTGGGAAGAACTTGTGGAATATTATTTAAACCTAAAATCATGTTCTCCCAGACGGTTTGTTCAGGAATAAGCATAAAGTGCTGATGAACCATCCCAATACCGGCACGGATTGCATCAAAGGGGGAACGAAAATCACATTTTTGACCATTAATATAAATGTTACCGGAGTCGGGGTGGTAAAGACCATATAGGATATTCATTAATGTTGATTTACCAGCGCCATTTTCTCCTAATAGAGCATGTATTTCTCCATATTTTAAATCAAAATTAATTTTTTGATTGGCTATTACGCTACCAAAGGTCTTGGTAATTCCTTTCATTTCAACGCCATTCATCAATTAATCCTCCAAATAAACGAACAGGCACTTTAGAAATAATTATTCTACTCTCTGAATTGAATTAAAGCAAAAGAAAAATCACAATATTTAGCAAACAAAGAAAACTGGTTTTTTAAACTGAGCAGGCTAAATCTAATCCTCTTGAGGAAACAAAACATACTCATTAGCGAATTATATCAAATATTACCGGTTGAAAAAAAGCTTTATATTTATTAATATTGCACAAGTGTTATTCTTTAATAGTTGCCTTTCGAAATATTTTTAAAATGAGCAAAATTTTTTTATCGGAATAATTATTAAGAAGGAGAGCGATAGATCATGAAGCACACCATAACTCTCATACCGGGAGATGGCACTGGTCCGGAGATCACCGAAACGGTAGTTCGTGTTCTGGAAGCAACTGGTCTTAAAATTGAATGGGACGTCCAGGAAGCTGGATCAGATGTTCTTGAAAAATATGGTACCCCGCTTCCTAATCAGGTACTTGAGTCAATAAAAAGAAACAAAGTAGCCCTCAAGGGGCCAATTACAACCCCGGTGGGAACCGGCTTTCGTAGTGTTAATGTCGCTCTTCGAAAGGAACTGGATCTTTTTGCTTGTTTACGTCCTTGTAAAACCTATCCAGGGGTTCGTTCACGCTATGAAAATATCGACTTAGTGATCATCCGGGAAAATACCGAAGACCTCTATGCTGGTATTGAGTTTGAAGTAAACCAAGAAGCAACGACTCGTTTAATCCAAAACATAAAAGAATTAAGTGGTCATTCAATACGCACCGATACCGGTTTAAGCATTAAACCAATATCGATATTTGGTTCAAAGCGGATTGTTACTTTCGCATTTGAATATGCCCGTCAGAATAATCGACGCAAGGTTACCGCTGTCCACAAAGCAAACATTATGAAATATTCTGATGGCCTTTTCCTTCAAGTTGCCCGCCAAGTGGCATCGAACTATCCCGATATAGAATTTGAAGATCGTATTGTTGATAATATGTGTATGCAATTGGTTCAAAAACCAGAGCTTTATGATGTATTAGTCCTCCCCAATCTTTATGGCGATATTCTATCCGACTTAGGCGCCGGTTTGGTTGGGGGATTAGGAGTTGCTCCCGGGGCAAATATCGGTACTGATTATGCCGTATTCGAACCAACTCATGGAAGTGCTCCCAAATATAAAAACCAAAACAAAGTAAATCCTATGGCCATGATTCTTTCGGGAATGATGATGCTTCAGTATATTGGTGAAAAAGAAAAAGCCCAGAAATTGGAAAAAGCTGTAGCCAAGGTCATCCAAGAAAATCGCTTTGTTACCTATGATATGAAGCCTATTTCAAACCAGGACCAAGCAGCTAAAACCAATGAAGTTGGAGAAGCCATTATCCGAGCTCTTACCAAATAATTCAATAAAATTGATTAAAAGGAGTGACCTTTCTTGAAATATTTGCGGTTTCAGAAACCCGATACCAATCAGTGGAGCTGGGGTATTATCGAAAATGGAACAATGATTGAAGAATTTTCCAATTCTTATTTTAATTCATTAGGAAAAAATGGACTTTCTCATCAACTCACTCAAGTAAAATTAGGGTCACCTACTCTCCCAACCAAAATTGTGGCCGTCGGTTTAAATTATCATGATCACATTCAAGAATTCGGTCATGAAGTTCCCGATCATCCTATTCTGTTTATCAAGCCATCAACCGCAGTTCTTGAACCGGGAGGAACCATTCTACTCCCCCCTCAATCAAACCAAGTGGATTTTGAAGGCGAGCTTGCCGTTGTAATAAAACAAACTGCCTACCAGATAACCGTCCAAGCAGCCCCAAATTACATTCTTGGTTATACCTGTTTTAACGATGTCACCGCACGTGATTTACAGAGAATCGATGGACAATGGACCCGAGCCAAATCTTTTGATACTTTCGCCCCGATCGGTCCATGGATAACCCCCGAGTTAAACCCTGATAGTTTGCAAATCATCACCCGGGTGAACGGGACAATTCGACAACAATCAAACACCAAGCACTTAGTTTTCCCAATATATGAATTAGTTTCATTTATATCTCATATTATGACCTTACTTCCTGGAGACATCATTGCTACCGGCACTCCTTCAGGTGTTGGACCCTTAAAACCAGGAGACCGTGTAGATATAGAAATTGAGGGAATTGGAATTTTAACGAATCTCGTCAGGAAAGCATAGAATATGTACCAGGTTCTATTGGTAATGCTGATCCTGATAGGTTTGGGAATCATTCTGCAAATTTTTAAAATATTCCCGCCGGTCACTGCCTCTCTATTGAATAAATTTGTACTGTATATTTCTTTTCCCTGCTTGGTTTTTCGGTTCTTACAACCAGCAATTATTGAAGCTTCGTATTGGAAAATCCCACCGCTGGCTTTTTCCATCATTACCATTATTTTTCTGCTTGCTTATGGTTGGGGAAAGTACGGATTGAGATTCTCCCCGGCAAGTAGTGCAAGCTTTGCTATGGGGGCTGCTTTTGGCAACACAGCTTTTCTTGGCTACCCCTTTGTAATGGCTTTGCTGGGAGAAAATGCACTTCCTCCGGCTATTTTTTTTGATCAAATGGGTAACTTTTTAGTAGTATATACCGTAGGAGTGGCCATTTGTGTATATAGCAAGGACCAGAAATTTTCTTTTTACAGCTTCAAAGAAATTTTAAAATTACCGCCCTTTTTAGCTTTTGTTGTCGCTTTGTTCCTGAATGGGGTTCCAATACCAGCGGTTTTTATGGATACCATAAACCGCTTAGCCGATACCACCGTTCCGGTTATTATGATTGCCATTGGCTTGTCACTCTCAATGAAACAAGTGTCTCGCCGTTTAGTTCCAATACTTTATGCCACCGGTATTAAGTTAGTCCTTCTGCCAATATTATTTCTTATTTTGACTCGTTTCATTCATTTTGAACCGGTAACCCGACAAGTCATGGTTCTGCAATCCGCTACTCCCACCCTCATGAGTTCTTTTGCTTTGGCTTCGCTTTATTCACTTGACACAGAACTATGTTCCAGTATTATTTTCACTACAACGATTTTATCCTTTGCTACTTTTCCGCTATGGAATTTAATCCTTCATAATTTCTAAGCGAACTCGCAATGGTCCAATGGTATAGATATCGTTTTCGGCTATGGCATTAATTAAAACTCGAGCGCTTAATTGAGAGAGCTGGCGACTTACATCGGTTAGATTCAGAGCGGAAACCGAACCAATTCTCCCTCTTTGCGGTATAATCCCTTGTTTTACACCAAGGGTATTTAATTCACTTAAGATTTCAGAAAGGATTTGTTCAACATTGCTATGATCTGGATCCACATTGACTTCCTTTTGATAAATCAACTGATCTGCACTAAAGATTTTTTTATTATCATCTAATATAAACCGAGTAATAACCGGTTCTTCCTTCAGAGTATTAAGTGCTGACACCAGCCGAATAACGGTCTGATTTTTTGACATGACTAATTTTTCTAAAGCTTGATCAAAATTATCACCCATCACAAAAACTGCTCTCTGGCTGGAAATATCTTGTCCAGCTCCCCTTCTTAATGCTAATTCATCAGCCCTTTGTAACAAGGTAATCAAATAATTTTCAGCGTCTTCTCGAGTCAATCCAGCCGGAGCAAGGCCCCTGAGCATCTCTTCGTCTTCTTGAAATACAATCTCACCTTGACGAATAGCAACAATGGTCTCTTGAGTCCGTCTCAGTTCTAATTGTAGAGACTGAATTTCCTCATTGAGATTGTCTCTTTGTTCAACCAGGTCATGGATGTTTCCATTTAAAATTTCAACCTGACTTTCTAGTTGAGTCCGTGACAGAATTAAATCTTTTTCCTTTTGTTCCAACTCAGCAATTCTCTTTTGAAAATTTTCTGCTTCCTTTCTCATGACATCTAATTCTGTGTTTCTTTGTTTCACCTCAAAATTTAAAGAATCAAGCTTTTCTCTTAACTCTCTCATGCCAAACAATGCAGTTCTTACATCCTCTGATGCAATGGTTAATATTGCCAGAGTAATGGTTGCTATGATAACCCCAGTGATAATACTCATTAAAATCGCGGTATAACGAGGACGAAGTTTTAATACTGATAAGCGTTGTTTACCTATGCGTCTCCCCAAAACATCTCCTAAATAAGCTACAACTCCACTGATAACAATGATAGAAATAATAAGTAGGAAACCGGAAAAGTCCAAATGTGATTCTCCTTTGTTTAATATTTCTCTTTAAACTGTATCAGACCGACACCAAGAATACCAGTGATAATATTACTCAACCACGCTCCTAAAAATGGAGACATACCACCGCCCTCAGCAACTGTCCCACTAACCGAAAAAAATACATAATAGCCGAATACCATTAAAATACTCATCCCTATCCCCATTACTTTACCTGAACGAGGTGATGCTATTCCAAGCGGAACTCCTACTAAGACAAAAAAGATGGCTGCAAAAGGAATAGCGGTTTTTTGCCAAAGCATGAGCTGAAGTCGGTATTTTTGTTCTGGGTTTTCATGTTCCTGGGCAATATATTCTTGCAGTTCTTTATAACTCATTTCTTGGGGATTTTTCTGACTTTTTAACACATCTTCCATGCTTTGCTGGGTATACATTTCCTCTTTTTCAAAACGCACTACCCTCTCCACTTCACCCCGTGAACCAACCTCATACATGACTCCCTTAATAAATACCCATTTTCCATTATCTAAAAATGCTTGATCAGCATTTAAAATCCGCTTTAATCCATTATGATCATATTCCTGAACAATAACTCCTGACAAAAGAGGTTGATCCCGATCAATTTTTTTTACATAAAAAATTCTTTCTTGAGATTCATCAACCCGATCGCGGAAAAAAGTATTTTCTTGAAATAACCAACTGGTTACCGAAGTTCCACCAATCAAACTCTGTAATTTTTGAGAAGAAGTCGGTAGTATTCTTTCCTGGATATAGATGGTGAATATACAAGACCAAATTCCTAATAAAAGGAAAGGAATAACCAAGCGTTTCACACTGATACCTGATGCCTTGAAAGCAATAACTTCACTATCGGCAGCCATTCGATTCATGGTAAGAAGAACTGATAAAAGAACCGACATAGGAAATACGTATACTAAAAAAGAAGGAAGGCTGTATAAAAAAACCTGGGCGATGGTTATAAATGGCACTTTGGACTGAAGCCACAACCGGGTAAGCCGGAATAACAGATCTCCTGCAGTGAGGATGGTTAAAAAGAGTGCTACCCCAAGAAAAAAATTGCGAAGCGCTTGTTTGAGGAGATACCAATCAAATACCTTCATGCTCTCTACATATTAAATCTTTCGCCCAAGTAATATTTTCGGCTTACTTCAGAAGATATTATCTCTTCCGATGTTCCGGAAATTAAAATTTTTCCGTCAAACATTATATAAGCTCGGTCGGTTATAGCCAAAGTCTCTCGAACCGCATGATCAGTAATCAGGACGCCAATATTTTTCTGGGCTAGATATTTGATAATACCTTGAATCTCCTCAACTGCAATCGGATCTATCCCTGTAAAAGGTTCATCCAATAAGACAAAAGAAGGGGTCGTTGCTAAAGAGCGTGCAATTTCCAGTCGTCTTCTTTCGCCTCCAGAAAGAAGGTTGGCTGATGTCTTCGATAGATGGCTTATTCCAAATTCCTCTAATAATTCCTCTCGTCTTTTTACTATTTCCTTTCTTTTTAAGCCTTGCATTTCAAGGACCAAATCAATATTTTCCCAAACTTTGAGCTTACGAAATACCGACGGCTCCTGGGCCAAATATCCAATTCCTAGCCGAGCCCGCAAATACATCGGTAAATGATTTAGTTCTTGGGAATCGAGAAAAACTTTACCTCCGCTGGGACGAATTAAACCAACAATAATATAAAAAGTGGTGGTTTTTCCTGCTCCATTTGGTCCCAGTAAACCAACAATTTCTCCCCGAGAAACCTGAATACTCACTTCCTGAACGACTCTTTTTTTGGAATATTCTTTGGCTAACCCTTCACCCCTTAATGATTGCCAGCCTCTTTCCTGAATCAATTGGTTTCTTCTCCTTCAATCGCCATAATATTTATTTCAACATTTCCTTCCACTTTCACTTTTCCAGTTTCAGTATCAATAAGAATTTTCTCTCCGCGTAATTGATTCCCGTCCTTTTCAACGGTTGCATTCCCCTCTAATACAATAAAATCTGATCCTTCTTGATAATAGGCACTTTTTGACTGACCAGACCACCCTTCCTTCACAATCACTACCGAAGAAGCTAACCATTTTTTTTCATTTAAGCTATAATCAACCTGTTGAGGTCTTATTTGAAAACTATTTATCATTAAAATAGGATTACCGGTTAGAAGGATCTTCCCAGGAGATAGAAAAAAGTCCATCTTTTTGGTCTGAAAACTAAAATCCTTTCCTTTGCCTTGGATATCAGTCATAACTACCTTTTTATCCTTACCATAAAAAAACAAAGCCTGGGAAAAAATGGTTTTATCTTCCCATACAACCTGGATTTCGCCTTCACTTTTTGCTTCTTGTTTGACGGTATCGACTTCAAGATATGGGCAGATCATGGTAACGTCCTGCCATTGTATCGTAGATTGTCCCTTAGCGTAAATAATACCGGTTTTTTCATCAAATTCAGCAGATGAAGTTTTTAAGGTTACATCGGATGAGCTTTGAACTGCTGCTATCCCTTCCCTTCCCCAAAAAAATAGAAAAAAAACCAAAATTAAAGTAGGCCAAATGCTTTTTTTTCTCATAAATTCCCCTCGCTCTTCAAAGTAATAATCACCTCTTCGGGAAAAGCCAGTATTCCTCGAGATAAGTCGTACCAAAGATTCTTTGACTCAATCAGTACATTTTTTCTCTCAACCAAAACATTTTCTATTCTCATAAATTGTTCGTTACTAAGCCACGTCAAGGACTCACCAACGATGGAACCACCTCCATCAATCTTAATGAGGTTGATATCCTCAAGTCGTGCATCAGAATTTTCAATATCCACTTGTCCCCTTTTCGCTTGAACTTGATACTGTGGTTGATTCCCTTGATATAAAAAACCTTGAACACCATTTAAATAAATATTCTCTCCATCTTTGCTGAGATCGTCAGTATGGATTTCCCATTCCTTTCCTGAATCGGATACTCTACTAATTTCAGCCTTTTCCAACTGAATAACCAGAGAACCTTGATTAATAGGGGAAGGAGAAACTAGCGCTGTTTGAAAAGTTTTTGATCCTTCCGGTGCTTTAATCCAGAAAATTAGTATCAAAACTACCAACCAGCTCAAAGAAAGGTAAAACCATAAAAGAGTTTTCCAATCATTACTCATTCTCAACATTTAATTGATAATAGACTTTTTGATACCCGTTGAGTGCCATCTGTTGGCAAATCTCACGACTATTTTTATTATTACCGGAAAAAACCAAATAGGTCAAATTCTTATCAAGAGTATCTAACGCTTGGCTTATATCAGTTATTGCTTGATAACTAACATTGAGTTTATCAGAATAAGGATTTTCATATTCTAAACGGAAATCAAGCAAATGAATTTGGGGAGAAATTTTTATAAGATTCTCAACTTCTATCGGCTGCAATCCACGATACCACATTATCCGACCTAACTTATTCATGATATTTTCGCGATTGGTAGCTCCAATAATAATATCAACAGCATTTCCCAAGGGATCGATAAAGTATGCGGTTGGAACTCCAAATATCTGATAAGTTCCGGCTAATTGGGTTTCTTGATCAAGTAAAGTCAAATAATCATAAGGAATTTTATCCAACATCTTTTGAACGGCTTCTTGGCTTTCACCGAGATTGATTGCTATAACTTGGAGACCGGCTTTATCCTTATAAGTATGATAAATTTCATTTAATAAAGGAAGCTCTTCGGCACAAAACCCACATTTGGTGGTAAAAAAGCTTATTATAATTGGCCTTCCTGAAAAATCATTTAATGAATACATTTTACCATCAAGATCAGGGAGTTGAAATTGGGGCGCCGGTTTCCCAACGGCAAATATTGAGTAGAATACTACAATCACAAAAATGAATATTGTCAAAAAGAAAAGTCTCTTGGTTTTCATTGGACATTAAACCCCCTATTTTAAGTCATTGTTGTATATCTTTATTGAGTAGCAAACGTTCAATAATCTAGATATATTCCTTGTCTTACTCAATTTTTTCTTCAAATTTTTTTCTCAAAGACAAATTTAAAAAATTAAATAGGTATCGAATTCAATAGGGGGAACAAAAATAGAAAAAAAATTTATTTTGAACCGAAGCATTGAATTTAGTAGTATAAAAAAAGCAAATTGCAGAAATCAAAAATTAATCCACAACCAAAAAATCAATCTCTCTACTTGAAAAAGTTCAATCACCGCTTGAAATATCACTTAATAAATCAGCAGCTTCCCGACCCATTAATTTTTCTACAATATCGAGACCGTGAATATTGTAAGTTCCACACTGAATTTTATTTTTTAAATCCTGAACAAGGTTTTCACGAATACTTGGTATTTCACGATACTTAGCATGGTATTTTTTCAAATCAACTGAAACCAGAACCAGGGAAGGATTATTATATAAGCCATTTTTATTCGCCAACGTTTCAGGATTTTTCTTCATTTTTTTTTCTTCGTATATCCGTATAACATTTTGTATTTGCGCTTCCGAAATTTTCATTTTGGCGCCTCTCATTTTCTTTTCTAATCTAATATATCGGTAGGAAGTTAAAAAAGTTTAATAGTATTTCGGTGACTTTTTGGAAAGATTGGAAAATTTTCCTTTTGGGAAAACTTCAGCTGTTTCTTGGTGTAAATCATTTTTTTATGAGCCTATTTCACTCATTTTATCAGAAATGGAAATGAGTGAAAAGAAATATCAATATTATTTAGTGAAATAATTTTAGGTTTTAACGATCTTTTACTTGAGCTACGGCACGAATCGGAGAACCAGTACAATTATTGAATTTTAGCGGGAAGGCATAAAAAAAGGCTTCTTTTTTCAAAAGATGCTCAAGATTGGTTAAAAATTCATATATAATAACTCCGGCGGGTAAAAACACGCGATGACCATCAAAAGGTGCATGATCAATGCTCGGTGCATCGATTCCAACCCCTTTTATTTTCTGCCCAACTAAGTACTGAGCAGCTTCCCCAGATAAACCTGCATAATGCTTAAAATAATCTTCATGACCATATCGAATGCTGTCCTTAGTATAAAATAAAACAATATCATTTGGGAAAACCGTAATTCCCTGCTCGTTGATTGTTCTCTGCAGTTCTTCTTTTGACAGACTCTCCCCCGGTTTAAAATGACTTATATCAATTATCAGGCACCTTCCACAAAATCGATCAACCGGTATTTTTTCGACCGACAGCCCATTTTTAACAAAATGAGATGGAACATCAAGATGAGTACCAGTATGTTCAACCATAAAAAAAGCCGTTGTAGCATTGGGGTGAAGATCAAGGGTGGTCCAGGAAAAAAAAGTAGGTGATGGTTGCCCAGGAAAAACCGGTGATCCATTGTAGACTGGTAGGGTTAAATCAATCCAGGTGGTATTTTTATTTGATAACATTCGTTCCCTCCCTAATTATTATTTTATCTTAAATTGATGTAACATATTTTTTTCCATTTTCAATGTGATCCATTAATAAATAATAACCAACCATATGCCTCCAGGGTATAAATCGTTTAAAAAAATCTTGACTTTCATCATCAGAAACCGGCTGACCTTTTTTATAATAATGACTGATGGCTTTACGCAATCCCAAGTCACCGTGAGCAACTATATCATTCCAAGCTAAACCCATAGTTAGAATATATTGAGCGCTCCACAGACCTATTCCTTTCAGAGTCATAATCTTTTTTATGCTTAATTGCTTCGATTGGGGGAATAGGGATTGTACTTGAAAGCTTCCCTCAACTAAGCATTGAGCCAAATTGTGTATTGCTTTCGCTTTGTTCATCGAAATCCCGACCAAGCGAATATCATCGATTGATAATTCAAACAAATCATGAGCAGTTGGAAAAGCTCGAAAAACCATCCCATCATATTGAATTGGACCACGGCCAAAATGATTCACAAAACGTTCACGAATTTTGGTTGCTGCTTTAACTGATATTTGTTGTTCTAAAATCGCGATTACTGCACTTTCAAAAAAACTGCGGTTGTGAAATATTCTGGTTCCATAATACTGATTCACGATTCGATTCATTACCGGATCAGTTTGAACCGACTGATAAAAGCTTTTCAGATCATCTCGAAAAGAAAACAAGTGCGAAAAATTGGGAATGGAATCAAATTCTGAAGGAGTAGTTATCAGGAGAATGGGTTGATCTGATGTTCCCAGTTCCTCAATCTTCGTTAGGATTGGAACATCATTTATGTTTACAAAAACCATATAGAGAGCGTCATTCATCCACAAACATGAAGAATCGCTTCGAGAGGCATAGACTCTTTTTAAGTGTTTGAGGGTAAAGGGTGCAGGTGGTTCAAGAGTAAATTGCATAATAGTTTCTGATGCTAAAACCCCCCTTTTAATTATGAGCCATTTTTATAAATGGATAAAAATTTCTGAAGCGATCGGTCGTAGGTTTTTTCTACATCAGACGGAAAAAAACACGCTGGTAATTCATGATGAGACCAGTGATATTGGATACATTCACAACAAACGCCTTTTCGGGGACATGGTTCATAAGTGCAGGAACAGGCCGAAGTATTTTTTTGAATTTTACACTCGCGCATACTTTTCATCCTTTTTTTCTGAAGATTTATCGGGAACAACGATTTCTTTAATTTTTATCCTGCTTTCATAGAGCAAGTAGGCGTAAATAATTTCGAAATACATCTTGATACGGTGATAAAAACCTAAGAAAGGACCATATTTTTCTTCTTTATGGTAGTGAGAAATACCCCAAAGTGGCACCATTTCCACCTGACCTCCAAAATCACGGACAAAATGAGTGAGAAACACTTCAACACCAAACCGAGACCAAGAAAAATCTTTAACTCTTCGTATCCATGTTCCCCGAACCGCTCGCTGGCCGTTTAAAATTGGACAAACTTTCTGGGCTAAGTCAGTTGATCCTCTCCCCCCTTTGAATACCCCAATCGTCATTACAATCGATGAATCTTTAATGATGGGTTTAACTAATTCGTAAAGATGCTTTTCGTTTAGATGAATCAGGTCAGCATCAAGAAATAAATAAACATCACTCTCACTTTTATTCCTAATTCCACTAACCAGCGCAGCACCCTTCCCTTTGTTTTTATTATGCCTTAATACGTCCACGGCCATACTGGAAGGGACTTGAGCGGTTCCATCTCGAGAACCATCGTCAATCACCAGGACATCATCAATGAATTGAACGTTTTTTAACACTTTTAATACCTGTGAAAGCCTTGGTTCTTCATTATAAGCCGGTACTATCGCAGTTATTGTTTGATTCTCTAACATATTAAATTCCTTATTATACCTCTTTTATTTGTATTCAATAACACGTAAAATATTATACACAAATAATCTGGAAGGAAAAGGCAAAATTGACTTCAGATAAAATTCTTATTAATCTTTATCGTCTTCTAATCGCAATTATTATCCTTGTTGTTGTTTATATTCTCAGAAATATCCTCATCCCATTTGCCCTGGGAGGAATTTTAGCCTATGCTCTAACTCCGGCAGCTCGCTATTTAAATAACCGTGGTTTTTCTTGGAAAACATCAGTATTGATTATATTTTTAGCCCTTCTCATTTTTTTTATTTTACTTTTTTTTCTAATTATACCTGAAGCCGTTTCTCAGTTTCGATCCCTCACATCCAATCTCCCTGAGTATACTTCAAAAATTATTGACATAGCCAAAACTATTGATGAACGATATCCAGCATTAGGCATATCAGAAGCCATTGAAGAATTTATGATCAATCTCAGCTCGAATTTACAATCATATCTTGCCACCATCCTGAGCAATATTGTTAATCTTTTCTCGCTCATCATGAGTATTATTTTTATGGGATTTGTACTAACTCCATTTATTCTTTATTACTTTATGGCTGATGCAGTTAAAATTCGTCGCGCCTTAATCCGCTTATTTCCTTCCCAAAAGAGAAAAGAGTTTGTCAACCTCATACGTTTGACGGATAAAATAGTTGGGAATTTTATCCGTGGTCGATTATTAGTTTCTCTATTTGTTGGAGTATGCGTTACGATAGGCCTTTTTCTGATGAACATTGAGTTTTCTTTAGTAATCGGTGTCATTGCTGGTATTCTTGACATTATCCCCTATCTTGGTCCCATTGTTGGAGCCATTCCGGCTTTAATTTTTGCTGGAACAAAATCCATTTGGCTGGTATTGGCTGTAGCATTGCTTTTTGGAGGTATTAATCTCATCGAAGGAATCTTCATCGCTCCCAAATTTATGGGCAAAGAAGTTGGATTGCATCCAGTAACCGTTCTTTTTGCCTTATTAGTAGGAGGTGAATTGTTCGGAGCGTTAGGGGTCATTGTATCTATCCCAGTAGCTGGCGTTTTGAAAGCCCTTTATCTCCACAACCGAAAACGTATTCAAAACGATATCACCTAAGCCTTTTCTTCTAATTTTTTTATTTCTTCGTCAAGAAAATGCAGCATGGTACTTGCTTTCCCATTAAGCACAAAAGCTGCTTTTTTATCGAATGGAGTTTCTTCTAAATTAATAATCATTAGTTTTTCTGCCAAAGAAGGAATCAAGTTCGCTGGCGACACTTGGAGGCTGGAACCTATCACTAACAAAGGAAATTTCTGAACTAATTTTGTTGCTTGCTCAAAACTGGATGGAAGCATATCACCAAATAAAACTACATCTGGTCGTAAAATACCACCGCACCGACAACGAGGAGGAATTTGTACATCTCTTACAAAGGATTCAAGCTTCTCGATAGAAATTGTTCTCAGGCATTTCATGCAATGAGCCGTTCGTAAGTGACCGTGGATTTCCAACACCCTTTTTGAACCAGCCTCGATATGGAGGCTATCAATATTTTGGGTTATAACACCTTTCACTATACCTCGGCTTTCCCAACCAGCTAAAATACCATGGGCAAGATTTGGACGGGCTTGTTTAAATTGCATAAGAACCGGAAACCCAATTTTATAAAATAATTCAGGTTGGTTGAAAAGAACCTCGGTAGAAAGGATTTCCATCGGATCATATTGATTCCATAATCCGGTTTGAGGACTACGAAAATCAGGGATTCCACTTTCAGTTGAAATGCCTGCACCGGTAAGAATAACCCAAGGTCGATTAAGCCATAAATGTTCAGCTGCTTTTTTTTGTATCTCATTATGTAGACTCATTGAAATATTATTCCTCCTAATCTTTCAATAAAAATATTTGATCATCTTCTTAATATTTTTCCAACTGAAGATGCTTTAATTTGAATAGCGTTATGTGGACACAATTCCTGGCAACAATAGCAACGGATGCAATACTTATAGTTATGTTGAGGAATAGGTTGTTTTTCTTTCCAAAGTAAAGCTTTGGGTTGAGCCGGACAGATATCGATACAAATCCCACAAGCTTTACATTTTGAATAATCGATAATTGGTTTTGATAAAAGTAGATTCCGAAAAGACCTTAGAAAACCTTCTTTTTTATAAGAAACCGTCGGTTCTCTTTGAACATCAAAATCCGCCTTATAAAAATGAGAAAAATCATCTCCGACTAATTCAATAGCATTGTCCTGCCAGTATCCCAACCCTCCTTTCTCTCCTTCAAGACAAGTGATGACTTTTCGTGGATCTAATCTAATCAGACGACTTAAAGTGGCATCGAGAGCAATTGGATCCCGGGAAAAAGCCAATAATCCCATTGATAGAGGCCGACCATTTCGCGGCCCATTCCCTTCCATAGCAATGATAGCGTCCATCACATAAAAATCAGGCTTGAGAAGAAGGTTTAAATCGACTAACATTCGAGAAAAATGAATCACATCAGGAAGTTTAAAATGAAATTCACTTTTAAGCAGACCAGGAATACATCCATATTGATTTTTCACTGCGCCGGTAATCCTGGTTAAGCCATGGGTTTTCCACTTAGGAAGACTTAAAAGGGCATCGTAATTGAACAAACCTTTGGCAATAGTAAATTGCCGATTTTGTAATGCTTTTGCAAAGCTTACTTCCTTCTTTCCAACAAAATCTACCACTTCAATTTTGAGATTTTTTAATGGAGTATAAATTCCGGCTTTTTTTGCAACAGTTTCCAGAGAACCAAATCCAGGCGAATCGCCATATCCACAAAAAAAGTCATTTTCAAGGAGAATCTCTGTAATTCCCTGCAATAGTGAAGGATGAGTAGTGACAGCCTTTTCAATTTTTTCACCAGTTAGCAAATTTGGCTTCAAGAGTATTCGTTTTTTATTTTGAAAGATATTTTTAACTCCACCAAAATAAGAAAAACCTCTCATAAGAGCTGTTTTTACTTGGTTTAATTCATAATTCGGACAACCAATAAGAGCAACCTTACTCATTTATTCCCTTTCTTTTGAAAAAGTGAGTTTTTTTAAAAATATACTTTATTCTCTTGCCTAATCAAAATATGAATCGTTATAATGATTAGCAGCTAAAGATATTTAAAAAACTAAAAAAGTATATATTAAAGGGATTTTGGATATTCATAATGAAGGTAACTTCTAAAGAACTGGTATTAATCGGTCTATTTATTGCTATTGGAGTTATCCTAACCCGTTTTGCCAGCCTCAGAATTCCTTTAGGAGGAATCGAGGGAATACGGATTGGTGTTGGACCATTATCGATTATTTTAGCCGGTATTCTTTTTGGGCCATTTTATGGCTCATTTACTGGTGCAATGGTTGATATCATTGGTTATATATTAAGCCCCATTGGACCTTATATGCCTCACTTCACTTTAACCTCAGCTTTATATGGTCTTATCCCGGGTATTATGAGCTTTTCAATCATTTCTCAATATCATGATGTAAAAAATTTACCCAAGTTTCTTATTTGGGGAACTATTGCAATGACACAAATTCTGGTTGGATTTATTCTCACTCCTATTTTTCTTCATTTTATTTTCAATATTCCTTGGAAGCTCCTTATCATTCCGAGACTGATTAGCACCCCTATTCAAGTACTCCTTTTCGGATTTATCCTTCAACTCCTTTATAAAGCTCCCTCTTTTTCATCTTTGTTTTTTTCTACTCACCAATCACGTTGATCTCAATCTTGAGAACACTGGGGAAAAAGTTCTTGTAAACCGTTTAAATACTCCCTGGTATTAAAAAGTAAATTGAAATGACGGTACTCTTCACCGGCTAAAAAAGACAAAAAATCTTTAATTTTTTGATCATCAATTTCTTTTTCAATAGTAACAAAAAATCGATGAATACTGGTTTCCAATGCCATAGCTTGATCGATAATTTCAATTTCGGTTAACAGGAGCGATGAAGATTGGGTTTGATCTTGAACTATTTCAGAGAAGATCGAATCAAAACACTCTCGAGAAGATTTCCGTAAACCTTCTCGAGAACCATTGGTAAATAATTCTCCCTTTTTGATTTGTTCATACCCTTCTTGAATCCTTTGTAAGTGAAAAGATTCATCTTCAATTATTTTCTTAAAAATTTCTTTACTCAACAAATTCAGAAGCTGATTTGATTTCTCAAGATAAAATTTATAAATGTCATTTTTATTTTGAAGTGCTAACTCAAAAACGGTTAAATTAGTCAATTTATAAATCCCCTTTCAAAAACAATCTCACGCCCAAGTTATTATAAATGTCGTTTATTATTTATAATATACCAAACCATTTAAAATTATAACCAACAATCTCTTCAAAAAAGAGGTAAAATAATCATATAACCTTAAATAGTGATCAGGTTCATATCGGAAGAAACTATAAATAAAATTCAACCACTTTTAAAAAACTTGTACTCTTCTTCATCACTTGATAGAATACCCAAAAATGATTTTGGTTTCAGGAGGAAAAAATGCAAGAGCTTCCTTTAAGATGTAAAAGTTGCAAAACACCGATAAATACTGAAGATATAACTGAGATTGGGATTTACAAAATTCCTGCTTATCGAGGTTCTGCATATATTCGATATATCTGCTCTTATTGTCGAGAGTTCGGAGAAGCAACCTTTAGTTTAGAAAAAATGGAGGATGTCGCTCGAATTTCTCGAAAAAAGAAAAAAGATAAACCGAAGGGGCAAATTACTATAGATGAAGTCATTGAATTCCATAAAGACTTGGAAAATTTGAAAAATGCTGATTTTTTAAAAGACTCATGAAAGTAGGATTATGTTGATGGATAAAACCAAAGATCAACAAAAAAAGCTTTTTCAAGAGCTTTTAATGCCAGAATTAGGCGCTTTGTTTCGAACTGCCTTAAGGATGACCAGGAATCGTGAAGATGCCGAAGATTTAGTTCAAGAAACAACCACTAAAGCTTTTTCAGCAATCGATCGATTCGAAAAAGGAACAAATTTCCGAGCCTGGATATTTAAAATCCTCACCAATACTTTTATTAATAACTATTATCGGGTTCGAGAGCGTGATAAACTTCCATCGTTAGATGAGATGGAAGAAGAATCGGCGTTTCAACCAGTTTTTGAAGGAATAAGCCCTGAACAAGCATTGTTAAATACATTAACAAAAGAAGATATTCAAAAGGCGATCGATGTTATTCCCATAGATTTTAAATCAGTCGTCATTCTAAATTTGGTTGAAGGGTTCTCTTATAAAGAGACTGCTGAAATTTTGGACATACCAATTGGCACCGTTATGTCCCGTTTGCATCGCGGGAGAAAAATTTTGCAAAAACTACTCTGGGAATATTCCTCGTCAAAAAATAGCTCTGAAAAGGGGACAAAAGAAGAATGGACTGCAAAGAAGCAGTAGAAAAACTATATCTTTACCTTGATGGAGAGATTCTCACCCCTCAAGAACGTAAAGATTTTGAAGATCACCTAAAAATTTGTCGAAAATGTTGTGAAAAGTTTGATTTTGAAAAAAACCTTTGGAATTTAATAAAATCGAAATGTCTTGATACACCTCTTCCGGCAACTTTAGTGAATAAAGTTCTTACTGTTATTAATAGCTTTTGAGGAGTATATATGGAGATCGAGAAAAAAGAAAAAAAGATTGCCATTGGTGATTTGGCAAAAACTTTTGTCGAAAGCTATAAAAAAACCAACTTAATAACCAACATAGAAAAAAAGCAATTCCCTTCACGAATTAATGTTATTCGCATAACTGAGGAATTACGTGAAATTCTTTTCCCAGGTTACATTGGTCGAACCAGTTTAAATTGGTTAAATGTTGAGTATTACGTTGGAGGAAAGTTGGATCGTCTTTTCGATGAATTGCAGTCAGAAATCGCTAAAGCTTACGGTGAAGAATACTCAAACGAATCCCTTTCAAAAGCCGAATGTATTCAGCTTTCTTGTGATCAGACACTAACTTTTTTTCAAAAAATACCCCAGATTCGAGAAATGCTTGAGGACGATGTCCAAGCGGCTTTTGATGGTGACCCAGCAGCAAAAAATACTGATGAAATTGTTTTTAGCTATCCAGGTGTGGTCGCTATCTCAATTTATAGGATGGCTCATGAATTATTGGTACAAGGGGTACCCCTGATTCCCCGGATGATGACCGAATATGCTCATAGCCTAACTGGAATCGACATTCATCCCGGTGCCAAAATCGGAAGAAGTTTTTTTATCGACCATGGCACTGGGGTAGTTATCGGCGAAACTACTGTGATTGGAGATCAGGTTAAGATTTATCAAGGAGTTACTTTGGGAGCACTTTCCTTCCCCAAAGATGAGCGGGGTAAAATTATCCGCGGCACCAAAAGACATCCCAGTTTAGAAAACAATGCAACTGTCTATGCAGGAGCCACCATCCTCGGTGGTGAAACAACTATTGGAAAAGGAAGTGTAATTGGTGGAAATGTATGGCTCACTCATTCCATTCCCTCCAATACCAAAGTAATCATTGAGGAGCCTCGGCTAAAATTTTTTGAAAATAAAAAAGCATGACCTGGCATTGGCATTTGCTGTTTTTTATAGGCTGGATCTCGGTTGGGATAATCAGTAGCTCTTTCCCCACTTTAAATATTTCTTTTCTCTTCTTTCCACTCATTCCAATTTTTTGGGTTAGTGTCCCGATTTTTTTTGCTGGAAAAGCTTTTGTTTATTCTTCTCATCATGGATCCTCTCTTTTTTCTGCCTTCATCAATGCCATTATTGGGTTTTCCCACTACTCGAAATTTCTTTGGTCTCGAAGATTAACTTTAAAGTTACCATCGAACGATATTCAAACTATTCTAAAAGAATCAGTCAATATCACCAAAGTTTCTGCGCCCGATTCGCTCTTTTGTCCCTTCTGTAACATTGAAATCCCTCAAGCGCTTCGTTTGGTATCTGGAGAAAATATAACCACCACCAAGAGGCCGATAAAATGCCCACGCTGTGGATTACGTTTTGATTGTTGTCGCTATTGCCAAAACTACGAGGTGAGCGGAGGCCAAGGCTGGATGCATGAAAATTCTCGTGGCAAGTGTAAAGTTATTAAAGAAGTACAAAATATCGATACCCTTTGCGATCCTTCCATGGCCAATCGGCTTCGTGATATGGGATGGGATAGCTTATATACTGGGCTTTCAATACCTGATAATTTTACCCCGCCGGATCGCTGCCGACAGTTCATGCTTGATGGAGAAAAAGCCAAAATTGATCATATCCCTGGAATGGGAAAAATTCGGATTCTTTTAATGAAGCTCCAAAAAAAACTGGATTAACTTTACTACCACTTATCTGGCAGCACTTGACAATGATAACCCCTTTCTAAAATCATTAAAAACCAGGAATCGAGCTATTCCTGGTTTTTAATGATTTGGTGTTCCCAGCTTGAAAAATTTGGGAAGGGTGATCTTTTACAGCTTCAATTTAAAAGGTTACAAAATAACCGCCTGATTTACTGATCTCTGATTTCCTATCACAGTTCTCTATTTTTTAAAGAATTAATTTTATTCCCAAACCTCCTCCTCATCGTCATCATCACGATGCATAACCGATAATGCAAAATCAAATCCAATGAGCGAAGTAATTTCAGAATTTAAAGCCTGTGTTAGTTGAAATAAACTTTTCTCCGCCTCTAAATAGGAATGAATGAGCTGGTTATTTTTTGATTTTTCATGTAAATTATTAAGCTCGGTAAAGTCGCTTTCTTCTATATCACGTTCTAAGGATATTTCCAACAATCGTTCTTGTTCATCCCTTAATAAATCCATAATTGAAGAGGCAACTTCATTTCCAAGAATCGCTGAATGGGTAATCTGGAATTGTTTATAAACGGTTGTTTGCATTATCTCTTCTGCAAATTTCCTTGATGCATTTCTTAAATCTTCGCTCAAAAGTTTTGAACTCATTTTTTAGCCTCCCTGAATAGGTTATAAAATCACAAAATGAAAGGAAAACAATAGATGTTGGGCTATTGTAACACATTGAACCAAAGAATTTTTTTAAAAAAGAAAGATTATTGGATACAACCACATGATTTTCGAATAATAATTTCTGGTTTTAAAACTACTATCCTTTTTTCTCTTATCTTTTCTCCAGAAATTCTTTGAAGCAGGAATTCTGTAGCCATACTTCCCATGGTGTAAGCCGGTTGTTTGGCAACTGTTAGAAAAGGACAGGTATAGGAAGCCATCTCAAGATCGTCAAAAGTAACTAAAGACAAATCTCCAGGAATTTCAATATCCATCTCTCGTGCGGCGCGAATAATTCCTATAGCAATAAAATTATTACCGGCAAAAACAGCGGTAGGTTTTATATCAGAATATTGTAAAAACTTTAATGCTATCTGATAACCAAAATTCTCTTTAAATTCTCCAGAAATAATCCACTCAGGATTTTCTTTAATATTATAATCTCGAAGAGCTCGAAGATATCCCCTTACCCGATCTTGGCTCGTTGATAAAACCGGTGGCCCTGAAATAATTGCTATTTTTTGGTGATGATGAACTTCAATAAGATGTTTGGTTAAAAGAAAAGCCCCTTCCTCGCTATCTCCAACAACACTATCCCACCCATTATTTCCAGGAAAGGCACGATCAACAAGAACCAATGGGAGATTACGATTTCTAATATCACCCAAATTATTTCCTGAACCACAGCTGGCAATGATAATCCCATCTACTCGTCGCTGGAGCATAAGATTGACATATTGCTTTTCCTTTTCAATATTTTCATCAGTATTACAAAATATTGTATTAAAACCTTTCTGAGAAGCAGTATCTTCAACTCCCCTCGCCACAGTAGTAAAAAAAGGATTCGTGATATCAGAAATGATAAGAGCTATAGTGTTGGTTTGTTTTTTAACCAGGCTTCTGGCTAAAAAATTGGGAGAATAATTCATTTCTTCGGCAATTTTATGAATCTTTTTTCGGGTTTCTTCTTTCACTAAATTTTGATTATTAAGCGCCCGAGAAACCGTTGCCGGGGAAACTCCTGCTCTTTTGGCTATATCGTATATAGTCGACAATGAAATCACCACAACATTCCATTAGAGAATCTTCAACAAATTGAAATATTCCTTAATTTTAAGGATTATAGCAATTTTACAGTCTGATTTTTGTTCTTCGCTCATTATTATTTAATGGGATAAGTCCCTTTTTGTTTGAGCAAGTTAATCATTCGATCATACCATCGGGGGTTCACGTTTCCTGCTACTGAATGATCTGAGGCCGGCAAATATCCTCCACCTTTGGCCGCATTTAATTTATAAAGAACTTCCTTCTCAATATCCTCCCAATTGCCTTCTCCAAGTAACCGAGTATCCAACCCACCATAAAAGGCAATTCTGTCTCCATATTTTTGTTTCAGCTCAACTGGATCCATTCCTGCCTTCGCTTCTAAAGGATTATAAACATCAACCCCAGTTTCAATCAAATCTTCAAAAATAGCCAGGCTTTTCCCACAACCATGATATACTGTTATAACCCCTTGAGAATGGATATAATCGCATAATCTTTTAACACAGGGAAAAAATATTTCCCTCCAAAGAGAAGGGGAAATGAACATCCCTTTATCGTAAGCAACATCACCCCATATAAACATTCCTTGAGGGTGTGCCAACTCAATTTGACGTTCGGCAATTCCTAACATAAAATCGGTGCAATGATTGGCAAATTCTTTAACTTTTTCCGGAAACAAGGCAAGATCCATCAGTAATCCTTCGGTTCCTCTAATACGCCACATCGTTTCGTAGGGCTCACAAATGGAGCCAAATAAACAGAATTCATTCCAATTCGCTTCGACTGCTTCCATATAACTATTCAATTGACCAAACGAGTCACCACAATTGATAATGTCACAGCGTTTTTCAAAATAACGTCTTTCATCTCTCGGATCCTCAAAAACATACGTAGCAAAATCTTGAGCGTCTTTCACTTCAAAATCTATAAACATTGGCATGGGATGATTAAATACTTTTTTAACCACACATCCAAAACCACTTTTAAAAAGAACGTATTCAGAGTTTTGCTCAATAACTTTACAACTCTCTACCTTCGGATCCATATTTGGAGAGATGACTTTTAGATCTAAATCGTAATATTTATAAATATCGGTATCAGGTGGTAAATCAAATTCTTGGAGCCAATTTTGGTAAAAGCTCGACCAGTAAAAATCACTCAATGGGACCCGATCGGGTTCTTCTCTTAATTTTAATGCAGTCACAACCCTCTTTATTTTCTCCTCAGCCTTCTTCATTTTTTGTCCTCCTTAAAATTTTCTTTCCTATTAAGGCAGTAATGAGAAATTTTCGCCCTCATCTTTACCTTTTCCCAACAAGGGAGTAGGAACTTTGAGTCGTCCTTTCAAGAAGCTCAACGATAGAGATGGTGCCTTAATGACGTAATATTATCCAACGGCTCAACTTTTTGAGACGGTAAAAGCCTCACTTAGCACCAAAGGTGTCTCCTGAGTGATGATTTCCCTGTAGGAAGGTCTCATCTTTTTGGTCTTCATTATTTTGTCTGCTCTCTAGTTCGCCTTATTACCTATTTGTTATTAACCTCTCTCATCCGCAAGAGAAGAAGAATGAGAGAGGTTTAAGGTGAGGGGGAATGCGCAAACAATCCCGAATAAACAAAAAAAGTTTGACCTATTATTTAATTGCTCCAAAAGTTAATCCTTTGATGAGTTGTTTCTGGGTAAGCAATACAAAAAAGATGGCTGGGATCAGCATAATCACCGACATGGCACACATTCCTCTCCAATCAATGGTAAACTCCTGAGTAAAATCATATAAGCCAACTGGAAAGGTTTTAGAGAGTGGTGTTCGGGTAATAACACTGGCAATTTGGAATTCATTCCAGGAAGTTAAAAAAGCAAATATTCCACTGGCGGCCAGTCCAGGAAGAGCAAGAGGAAGGTCAATACGCAGGAAGGCTTGCCAACGAGAACATCCATCTATCTGCGCTGCTTCATCGAGCGTGGAAGGAATATCTTTAAAAAATCCCTGCATCAACCAAGTTGTAAAAGGAATGGTCATGGCTGTATAAACAAGAATAAGGCCTGAAATTCGATCCAACAAACCCGTACGAGCAAAAATTACAAACAAAGGTAAGCTCACCGAAATACCTGGTATTGAGCGGACTAACATCATACCTATAAAAAGTTGATTCCCACCCTTAAATCGAAAACGAGCAAAACTATACCCAGCAAAAGTTCCTGTTACCAAGGCTAAAAACGTGCTAAAAATTGAAGTCAAGAGAGAGTTTTTGAGATAACTATAAAAGGGAATTGACTTTTCAGTATGACTTGCCCCTAATAACTGAGCAAAAGTCTCAATACTTAAACGAGAAGGAATATAGACCGGTGGCCGAGCATTCACCTCAACTTCAGGTCGCATAGCAGTCATAATAATCCATAATACCGGAAGAAAAAAAATCAATACGAGAAAATATACTAAAAGATTATAAAATTCCTGCTTTATTTTCCTTTGTCTTTTTGAAACTGGACGAATATTGATTCCTTGGCGATCCAACATTAATAGACCTCCTGAAGGCTTTTTGATAATTGTCTGAATAAGTAGATAACGAAAGCAAACGAAACAGCTACCGTAATAAAAGACATCGCAGTTCCCATTCCAAATCTATTGTTGGTTATGGCTAAACGATGGGTATAGGTCCAAATCATTTCCGATCGATTGGCTGGTCCACCTCCGGTCATAATTCGGACCAAATCATAAGCCCTCCCAAGATCGAGGGAGCGAATAACCATGGCAATATAGATAAATGGGCTTATCAAAGGAAGGGTTATATAGCGGAACTGCTGCCAACCACTTGCTCCATCTACCGAAGCCGCCTCGAAAGGCTCAGTTGGTAAGCTCACTAATCCAGCTAGAAAAATAATAACCATAAATGGGGTGCTCATCCAAATTTCAGCAATGAGAATAGCCAACAGATTCATTGGATAATGAATGAGCCAGGGAATAATTTGATAGTCTCCAGTCAGTGAATACAAAAGATTATTGACTAAACCTACTTGATCATTAAAAAACCACTTAAATTGAAATCCGACCAAAACTGGGGCAAACATCATGGGAGCCATAATAGCAGTACGAATGACTCCTTGTCCCCGGGTTACTTTAAACATCAGTTGAGCAATAAAAAGTCCCAAAATAAATTCAACATTAACCGCTAAAGTCATGAATAGAATAGTATTCCAAAAAGCTCGCCAAAATATTTCGTCCTGAAAAAGTCGGATATAGTTTCGAAAACCAATAAACTGAGTCGACGCTGGTTTTAATAAATTCATATTGGTTAAACTTAAAGAAAAGGAATATATCATGGGGACAACTATTAACACAGCAACAACGGCAAGAGCTGGAATTATCATAAACCAAGATAAATAACGGTCGTTTTTTGATGATTTTTTTAAATCTTTTTTTAACCTAAGGTTCATTTCCTGATTCATTAAAGCCGGTCACCCCCTTTAAAAACTAAAAACGGGGGGTACCCCCCCCCGTTTTTATAAATCAGTCATAGTAGCCGGCTTCTTCCATAATCAATTCAACTTCTTTTGCAGCTTGATTAAGACCCTCTTCAACTTCTACATCACCCAACATAATGGCTTGGAGCTTGGGATATAAGACATTTGAGATGGGAATCCATTCAGCAACAATCGGAGGAGGTGTGAAGTCTTCGTTAATCTGAATCTGCATTATCTCAAAACGTTTCTTAATGAGTGGATCGGTTGATTTTTCTGCTTCTTGAATAAGAGTTTCAAAAACTGAGTTTCGAACTGGAATATATCCAATCTGGGCTTCGAATAACTGTGGTTCATAACTGGTGATAAACTTTATAAAGGCAACCGCTGCCTCTTTGTTTTTACTTGATTTAGTTACTGAAAAGCAATGGGCTCCTGCCCAACCACCATGGATACCAGCATCACCTTTCGGTTGACGACTAATATCGAACTTCCCTGCCACCTTAGAAGCTTCGGGATTTTGAAAATAAGAATACCAGCCATACCATTCAGTATACATAGCGATATTTCCATTGGCAAATGTACCAGCAACATCATCCCACAAAAAGTTAACCATACCAGGCGGCATGGCTCCCGCTTGATAAAGATCTCGAAGCATGGTTGCAACTTTGATACCTTCTGGGCTATTAAAAGTAGGTTTATAATTTTCATCGATAATCTTCCCGCCATGAGACATTAAAATATCCCAAAAGCGACCGGATAAAGCCTCTTCCTTCCCGGCAAACTGAGTCCCATAGATTTCAGGAGGTTTGGAGAGGAAGAGAGCAATTTCTTTGAATTCATCCCAAGTTTCGGGGACTTTTAATTCTTTGCCATATTTTTCTTGAAATGCTTTCTTATTTTCCGGATCGTTTAACAAATCCGTCCGGTAATGAAGGGTACTAACATCACCATGTCGCGGAATTTGCCAGAGGTGTCCATCTTTTTGGCAGTATTGGAGGACTTTCTGAGAAAAATCGCTGAGTTCTTCTTGGGTAAAGTAGCCCTCTAAAGGTTCCAAGAAATCCAGGTATTGTGAAAAGAAGCTGGTATGATCCCAGCAAACGTCATAGTCAACAGTACCAGCGGCAAAATCAATTTTCATCTTTTTATCAATGTCAAAACCGTTCCCTTTATAGACAATTTCAACTTTGGCGCCGGTTAATTCTTCAAACTCAGGGATAAATTTCTCGTAAATTTTTTCGTAGTCTCCCCCACCAATAAAACAAGCCTTAATCGTCGTCCCATCAAATCGTCCTAATTCAAAACCGAATACTGTACTGGTCGACAAAACCAAAAGTAAAACCATCCCCACAAAAAGTAACCTCTTCAAGGTTTTTCCCTCCCTTATACAAATTATAAATCTTTCCTAACCTTTTAAAGACCAATTTCTGAATAAAAATCCTATCACCACCTTTCTAAAATTTGTAACCGATTTCATCTTATCATTGCCCTGCATTAATTGTCAACAAGTCCAAAACGCCTTCTAAACCGTGGTTCAATTATATATATATCATTTAAAAATATTTGAGATTTAACTCTTTAAAAAAGGCATTTTAACCTTGTGATAGAGAATTTTATTAAAAACCTTTTTTTATTATAAGAGTTTGAAATTTGACATTTAGGAGGTAAAAGCGATAATATTGATGAAATCGGTTGCTTTTTACATCTTGAATAAAGGAGGAATAGTTATGAGTAAAATTGGTGTCATTACTTTTTCCGATGGTCGCCCTCATGTTCACCAGGAATTATTAGCAATGAATTTAAAATTCCAGGAGAACTTGGTAAAAAAACTTCAACAAGAAGGCCATGAAGTCATTATTGCCGATGAGCCTCCTTGGACCAATCAGCTGGCAGTTTCAGCCGGGAAAAAAATGCAGCTTGCTGGAGTTGATTGTACAATTTTTAATTATGCCATTTGGGCTTGGCCTCATTTTACCGTTTTAGCAGCTCAGTTTGCTCCTGGTCCCTTTCTCTGCCTATCAAATATTAATCCTGGATATCCAGGTTTAGTCGGTATGATGGCCAGCTCTGGTGCATTGGACAATGTTGGCATTCCTTATACCCGGGTTTCAGGTGATTTAAACCAGGAATCAACCTTTAAAAAGGTAAACTGTTTTATCAAAGCTGCTACCTGTTTAAAACAAATTCGTGGTGAAACCTTTGGGTGTTTTGGAGGACGTCCAATGGGAATGTATACTGCTACCTCCGGAACCGATTCTTGGATGAAAGTATTCGGAATTGATACCGAACATATCGATCAATGGGAAATAGTTCGGCGTTCAGAATTCTTGCTGGCTCAAAACCCGAAAAAAATTGAACAAGCCTTCCAATGGTGTGAAAAAAATATCGGCTCGATTCAATATGATGGGAAACAATTAACCCCAGAAATTTTAAAAAAGCAAATCGCTTCCTATTATGCAGTTAAAGAATTATGTCAAGAAATGCATTTAGATTTTTGTGGAATCAAGGGTCAACCTGAGCTCACTAATAATTTTTGTACTATGGATGTCGCTGAAGCTTTTATGAATGACCCCTATGATTTCGATGGACCCAAAGAACCTATAGTATGCTCTACCGAAGCAGATATGGACGCAGCTTTAACCATGGAGATCTTTAAAAAATTGGCCAAAACCCCGGTTCTATTTGCCGATGTTCGTCATTGGCATGATGATTATAAAATTCTGGACTTGTGTAACTCTGGTGAGCACGCCACCTACTTTGCTGGAGCCAGCTTCGATTATCGCGATAATCTTCCTCGAGTTTCATTGCTTCCTGAAAGTTTCTATTTCCAAGCTGGTGGTGCTGCGGTTCACCATCTTGCCCATCCAGGAAAAGTCACCCTGGCTCGATTAGGAAGAAAAAATGGAAATTACTGGATGGCCATTTTAACTGGGGAGTTTCTCCAGTTTGATAAAAAAACCAACCAAGAAATCATGGCTCGAACTCAAGCTGAATGGCCTCATGCATTTTGTAAACTTGATACGAGTATTGAGCGTTTTATTGAAAAGTTTCCCTGCAACCACATCCATGGAGTATATGGTCATTATGTTGAAGAGCTCAAAATGGTTTGTGAGTTTCTTGGTATTCAATGGGAAATCATTTAGCTCAAATCTATATTTTTTAAAAAAGAGCGGGTTCAATAAAAAATCCCGCTCTTTTTTAAAAATTGATATAAACCTTACAATTCCGGCCCAAAGTGTTTTAGTATTACCAGCATACCATTTTCACTTTGATTGGTAATGGTTATTCCTTCCCGGGCAGCCTTTTGGGTTACAAACAATTCGTCGCTGGTCATTTCTCCAAAACGAATTAAGCTTGGAGCATCGATAGATAACGATCCAAACTGACCATGACCCTCAATGGTAATTAAACCATAAGCCCCTTCATCTTTGATGGTAACCGTTTTTCCGGGAAACACTCTTAACTCTTTAGCTGAGAAATTGCTGGATTTATACGATATCCAATATTCCTCATAACCTTCGGATTTCATTTCTTCCACTGGTTTGACTGGCTTGGGTTCGGCAAATCGGTTTTGATAAAAATCTGGATCAACATTCAAATCCCAATTAATCAAGCTAACGATATAATCAAGATCATTCTTATGCTCTTCGGGAACATTTTTTGTCAATAACTCCCAGGGTGTTGGAACGTCCCATACCAATGATTGGAACATAGCAAAAACATCCGAACTTCTCTGGGGTTCATAGGTTAACAAAGAGCCAGGCGCATGAAGAACACCAGGGGGGACATCCCACCCAGTTCCAGGTTTAAGTTTATATGCCCGAGACAAATACAAAATTCCATTATCACCTTTATTCCAATTTTCTAAACATTTCCTTATATCATCCTTAGTGGTTCCAGGATTAAGACCGAAAAAAGTATAAGGGAACCAGCCACCGTGGTTATTCAGCTGGGCTGGAAAATAGTATGACTCTGGTTTCCCCATCGCTCCAACATTAGCGGCTCCCTCATCATCATGATGAAGATGATGAGGGAGGGGTTCCATATTATCAAAAAACTTACTAAACATTAACCAGCCACCATATTTCTTCATAACATCGGTCCCTAAGATATCATTCCCCATGATATCAATTGCTTCTTTAAGAAGAACTTTTTCTTCTTTACGTCCATCTTTAAAATAAATATAGCTTAAACCCTCATCCGGAAGCGTTTCTGGTCCATTATCTGCTTTGGTTGTCGAAGCAAACCAACGTTCGTCAATACCGCCTCGATGAGCTCCAAAAGCATAGTAATCATCAGGGTGAAGTTTTAAACGCTTACCTGGAATACAAAATGAGCGAGGAACCCAATTGGGAAATAATCGAAAGATTCCCTTCCCTTGCTCCAAAGCTTTTTCTACAACTTTTGATGAATTCGTCATAACATTCCCTCTTTTCTATGGTTTCCTTTTTTTGATTATCATCAAAATATTTACCATAAAATCATATCCTTATTCCATGGGGATAATCATTTTTCCCCAATTTAATCCTCATTAACTGATCGCAGCCCACCTATTATAATTATTTGAAAGGACGAGTTGATTCACGGATTATTAAGCTTGGTTCCAAAACAATCCGATTGAGAGTAATTTCTTTCTTGTGTATATGATTCAAGATAATTTGAACTGCCCTTTGACACATTTCCTGAAATGGTTGGATAATGGTGGTTAGCGATGGAGTAACCATTTCCGAAGAGCTGATATTATCCATCCCAATTAAGGAAATATCTTCAGGTACACGGATGTGATTTTGGTTGAGCTCTTTAAGGGCTCCAATTGCCATCATATCATTTTGTGCCCAAATTGCCGTAACTTTAATACCATCATTTAAAAATTTCTTAATAGCGTAAATCCCCGATTCAAATTTGAAATCCCCTTCATAGATAAAATCCGGGGGTAAAAGAACTCCATTTTCAGAAAGAATAGTTTTAAAGCCTTTTAATCGCTCTCGACAAAGAGCAATATTTAATGAACCAGCAATACAAGCAATTTTTTTATGGTTTAAACTGATCAAATGAGAACCAGCTAAAATCCCGGCTTGATAGTTATTCAGAACAATACTGGGAATATCTTCCTTTTCTAAAAAACGATCAACAACCACAACCGGAATATTGGTTTTCTCAAGAATATTAAAAACCCGGCTCTGATCAGAAACTCGAGAAAAAATAATTCCATCGACATTTCTTCGAATCAGACTATCAATAAACCGCTCTTCTTTTTCTGGATCTTCTTGAGTATTTCCTAAAATCAAATCGAATCCGTGATCAACAATTTGTTCCTCTACATAATGAATAAAATTGACAAAAGTTTGATGGATAATTTCAGGAACGACCAAACCAATGATACCTCCACTCCGCATACGAAGACCCTTAGCAAGAAGGTTTGGTTTGTAGTGGAGCTTGCGAATCGCCTTTTCCACTCTCAAGCGAGTTTCATTGTTTACCGGAATGCTTTTATTAATAACCCTGGAAACAGTTGAAACCGAAACTCCAGCAATTTTTGCTACATCTTTCATCGATGACATAGAAGATGACCTAATTTTTGACTTTCTTATTAGAAATTGGTTTTACATTTCAATTATTTAATTATTTAAACCCTCTCCTCATAGGGGAGGCCATAAGTTTTACAGCTCCCCTATGAGGAAATGCTTCATCTAAAAGCTTTTTTCTGCTTGATCAAGATTATCTTTAGTGATTACGGCTGGTTCAATTAAAATAACCGAATCTTCCGGGGTTTTACCATCTTTCACGAAATTATAAAGAATTTCAAAACCGGTTGCCGCTTGTTTCCCAGGAAATTGTTCAATGGTTGCATCAAGAATTCCATCACTAATAGATTTCAGTGCATCGGTTAGTGCGTCGAATCCAATCGTAACCACTTCTTGGACGTTGAATTTGGCACTGGCTTGTAAAGCTTCAAGAGCGCCGAGAATCATTTCATCGTTTGCTCCAAATACTGCATCAATTTCCGGACTGCTCATAATAAAATCTTCCATAACTTGCATGCCATCATCTCGACGGAAATTAGCAGTCTGAGTCTTTACTGTTATATTTGGATATTGCTTCATAACATCCTGGAATCCAGAACTACGATCAATTGCCGGACCAGCACCTGGAGTACCATAAAGCTCAATCACGGTTCCTTTGGATTCGCCAAATTTTTTATTCAATTCGGCAACAATAAATTCGGCGGCTTTCTTTCCACCAGTATAGTTGTCTGCGCCCACATGGGCAAGAACCTGTACAGGAACTCCCTCTTTCAATCTGCGATCCACGGTCACCACAGGAATATTAGCTTTATTGAGTGCTTCAACACCAGGAACAACTGCTTCGACTTCGATTGGAACCAATAATACTCCATTCACTTTTTTAATAACCATATCTTCAATGATTGATATTTGTTTTGAAACCTCATCGTTGGCTTCCAATGATACAACATTCACTCCCAATTGGCTGGCCTTATCTTTCACTGCTTGCTCGAGAAAAGCAAACCAGGCAAAGGAAAGAGATGGGAACGAAAGCCCGATGGTATATTCTTGAGCAAAAGCTAAAGTTCCAAACAAACAACTAAAAGCCAAGATTGCTACAATGAACAATAATCCAATTTTTTTCATTTTTATCCTCCTCTTAGTTTTTTTAAAAAATAAAAAACTTAACTTTTCTTTTTTTATCACCCCCACTTAATTACTAAACTGGTACCGAAAATTTATCTCCTTTCATAGTTGTTAAAAAAGTGCATCGGTTTTGAAAGTTTATTGATTAAACAGTCCGGAAACGGCGTTTCATTCTATCCATAAGGACCGCAAGAATAATAATTGTTCCCTTGACCATCATCTGCCAATAGGGTTGGACTCCTAATAAGTTTAAACCGTTAGAAATAACTCCAATGAGCAATGCTCCAATTAGGGTACCATAAACTCCCCCTTCGCCACCCATCATACTCGTTCCACCGATAACCACTGAGGCAATAACATCTAATTCATAACCCTGCCCTGCTACCAGTTCTCCAGAATTGAGCCTCGACGTGAGGATAAGCGCACTTAACCCTGAGAGGGTGCCAAGAATGGTATAGGTGAGAATTTTTACTCGATCAACCATAATACCCGAAAGCAAAGCTGCCTCTTGATTCCCTCCGATTGCGTAAATATAACGGCCGAAAACCGTTCTCTTAAGCATAATGCCAAAAATGATAACACATCCTAAAAAAAGAATGACCGGGAAAGGAATAGGACCAATCATCCCAGCTCCAATAAAACGGAAAGCGGGACTCATCCCAGAAATTGGTTTCCCCTGAGCGATGAGTAGTGTTGCCCCACGGAAAATACTCATTGACCCCAAAGTAACAATAAAGGGATGTATTCCACCTTTAGTGGAAACATATCCATTAAAATACCCAATACCAGCTCCTACAAGTAAAGGAATAACTAAGCTAAGAAATAAACTTCCGCCCCATTTTACTTGAAAGCCGGCAGCAATAATCCCGGCAAAAGCAACAATAGAACCCACCGATAGATCAATGAGGCCCAATAAAATAACTAATGTCATGCCAACTGCCATAACACCGATGATTGAAACCTGTCGAATAACATTGATGATATTGAGGGGATTAAAAAACACTGGATTAAGAATTCCAAAAATTACACAGACCACAATAAACACTAAGAGGATCCCAATCTTATCCCAAAAAATAAAAAAACGTTCAACTAATCCCTGATTTTTATCTTCAGTCAGAGCGTCCATTTAAATGCCCCCCTCCTATTGCCAGTTTTAAAACTTCTTCTTGGTTCGCATTTTGGCGGGTTAAAGTCCCAGTGACCTTCCCTTCTTTCATAACCAATACCTGATCGCTCATCCCTAAAATTTCTGGTAATTCTGAAGAAACCATCAAGATTGCAGCCCCTCGTTCAATAAGTTTGTTCATTAAGTGATAAATTTCAATCTTAGCTCCAACATCAATACCCCGGGTTGGTTCATCAAATAGGTAAATATCGCATTCCCGAGCAAACCATTTACCCAATACCACTTTTTGTTGATTCCCCCCGGAAAGAAACATGGTTTTTTGATGAAAGGAAGGAGTTTTAATATTCATCATTTGTACCATTTCAGAAGTGATATGATTGAGCTTCGTATCATCAATAAAACCGCGATTGGATATCTTGGTTAAAGAAGGCAATCCAATGTTATCCGTGACCGATAATAACAATACCAAACCTTGGGTTTTTCTTTCTTCAGGAAGAAGTGCAATACCCAAATTAATGGCATCATAGGGAGACTGAATGTTAACTTCATCTCCTTTCACAAAAATCTTTCCACCATCTAAAGGATCTAAGCCATATATGGCACGCAAGAGTTCAGTCCGGCCCGAACCAACCATTCCAGCAATTCCTACGATTTGTCCTTTTTTGAGGGAAAAATTAATATTGTGCAACACTCCTTTTCGTTTTAAATTCTCTACTCGTAAAACCTCATCCTTAGCCTGATGATCCATATGGGGGAATTGTTCAACTAACTTCCGGCCCACCATCATTTTTATCAAATCATCAATCGTTAACGTAGCAGTATTATTGGTTGCAACATGCTTTCCATCTCTTAAAACTGTCACTCGATCGGAGATAGCAAATATTTCGTCGAGATGGTGGGAAATATAAATAATGGTTACTCCCTTCGATTTCAGGAACTTGATAATGCGAAATAGTGTTTCAATTTCTTTTTTAGCCAATGCTGCCGTTGGCTCATCCATTATTAATATTTGAGCGTTGAGAGAAAGTGCTTTTGCAATCTCAACCACCTGTTTTTTAGCCACACCTAAAGTTCCAACTTTAGCATCAATCTCAACATCCACTTCAAGAAAATCAATGAGCTTTTGGGCTTCTTCTCTCATCTTTTTCCAATCAATAAATCCTCGCTCGTTGCGAATGTGGTGACCCATAAAGATGTTCTCAGCGACCGTCAAGGCAGGTATTAAATTCAATTCTTGATAAATAGCTGCAATTCCATTTCGAAGTGCTTCATGAGGATTTTGGTAATCAATTAGTTTCCCCTGAAAAAGAATACTTCCGGATGTTTTTTGGTAAACACCGGTAACAATTTTTATTAAAGTTGACTTCCCCGCCCCATTTTCTCCAACTAAAGCATGAACTTCTCCCTTTAATACATCGAAACTAACACTGTCAAGAGCCAATACACCTGGAAAGCGTTTAGTTACATTTTCAAACTGTAAAATACTATCGCCATTATTGATTGTCTTATCCATATTCTTTCTCCACTATAAATACTCCTTTAAGTTTTTGAAATCGTTTTCAAAGTAAAATCAAAAAAATATTCTTTTTACTATTCTATATTCTCTTCTTATTTTTATCAATTTCATTTTGACTTTTACTTTCAAATAAAATAAATTGGATTGTTTCTCAAATTTTTATCATCTTTTTCAGTTCTTGACAAGGCTTATGAAATACGCTATTTTATATTTTGCCCTTCGCCGAAGTGGCGGAACTTGGCAGACGCGCTGGATTCAGGTTCCAGTGAGTTTAACGCTCGTGGGGGTTCAAATCCCCCCTTCG
>Ga0334890_1000249_pt1 | contig 101792 bp, 86 predicted proteins | sample GraSluR1_MG_3_FD_207220 | JGI IMG/M metagenome (GOLD analysis project Ga0334890, IMG submission 207220) | Sludge microbial communities from methane-producing bioreactor in Wageningen University, Netherlands - Granular Sludge_31_08-R1 | ecosystem: Engineered > Bioreactor > Anaerobic >... | reverse complement strand
CTCTTTTTCAGGGCTATATTCTGCTGTCAAGTTGCAGTGGTGAATGCTGCCTCGAATGAAACTAATGACAATCTCTTTACTTTTTCTCAACTGCCCCTATTGACTTTTGATAGCTGGTCTCCTTTTTTAAAACAACCTTACCGGCCCGTTTTCAGATATCCGCTCGTGTCGTTATAAACATATACTCCACCCCGACGCACCTCCTTTACCTGTTGCTCCGAAAACAAGTCGGTTCAGGAAGTTATCTCTCCGCGGAAGACAGTGACGGCCTTTCCTCGCAGCAGCACCCGCTCCCCTTGCACTTCGACCAGCATCGCGCCTCCTCGGGCGGAAACCTGCTCGGCGTTCATCAGCGTCTTGCCCAGCTTTTTCCCCCAGTAGGGGGCGAGTGCGCAGTGCGCGGAGCCCGTCACCGGGTCTTCGTTCACGCCCACGGCAGGCGCGAAGAAGCGGGAGGCGAAGTCGAACTCGCAGCGCGACGACGGTGCCGTCACCATGGTTCCCCTGGCTTCCACGTCGGAGAGCGCGACGAAATCGGGATCGAGCGAGCGCACAAGCTCCTCGTCGGGGAGCTCGAGGAGATAGTCGTCCTTGTTCTTCCCGCAAAAGAGGAACTCGTCGCGTTCCAGCCCGAGCGCCTCGATGAGCCCCGGAGGAGGAGTGACGGAAACGACCTTTTTCGACGGGAAGTCGAGCACGATCCACTCTTCCTCGGCTTTTGCGCTCAGAGGACCGCTCTTCGTGTGGAAGACGGCTTCGTTCCCCGGCAAAAGAATCCCCTCCTGAAGCATGATATGCGCCGTGGAGAGGGTCGCGTGGCCGCACAAAGCCACCTCCACGCGCGGTGTAAACCAACGGAGAGACCAACCGGACGGCGTCCCCAGAAGGAACGCCGTCTCGGACAGATTCATCTCCGCCGCCATGCTCTGCATCCAGGTATCCGGCGCATCCGCTTCGAGCAGGCAGACTCCCGCCGGATTTCCCGCAAAGAGCGTTTCTGTAAACGCATCCACTTGAAAAAGCTTCACGATTCCATCTCCCTTCCTTCGAAATAGGATAAAACGACTGGTCAGCTCAGTCGCAAGCGCGTAAACTCGTCCTCCGCAAGGTCCATCCACAGCAGCTGATCTCTGAGCACCTTCCCCTTGCCGGTGAGAATCTTCACCGCCTGGGCACACTCAAGAGCAGCCACCACGGCCGGAGTGAAAGGAGGATTCCCTGTCTCGGTCTCCACGCCCTTGTCCGTATCTCCCGACAGAAATTCGGCGAGATTCTGATCATCGGGCATGGCAATTCCGACCTGCCCCCAGAACCCGCCGATAGCCCCCGAAACCACCGGTATCCCCCTCGTCCGGCATTCGGTAAAGAGAACACGCCGGGTCGTGAGACTGTCCAGGCAGTCAACCGCCAGATCGCACCCTTCCAGAATTCCGGGCGCCGTATACTCGTCGAACATGCACTGCCGGGCTTCAGGCTCCAGCGCGCCGTTGATCTCGTAAACACGCTGTGCGGCGACTTTCGATTTCGAGAGTCCCAGATTTCCCTCGGTCGAGAGAATCTGCCGGTTCAAATTCGTCTCGTCAAAAACATCTCCGTCCACAAGAACCAGGCGCCCTACTCCCGCCCGCGCCAGCAGATCGGCGACAAGGCCGCCCAGTCCGCCGCATCCGATGACCGCAACCGACGAGCGCAACAATCTTATCTGGCCGTCGATTCCGATCGTTCCCATGTTGCGGATATACCGGGAGGGGACGTACCCCCGCTGAAGACAGCGTATTTCAGCTTCTATCGGCGAGAGTCCTTCATCCTCCGCGGCCTCCCGGATTTCGAGAAAAGAGATGATCTGCCACGGTCCCTGTCGTTCCGCCCTTAAAGGAAGAAAATCAAACCAGCTCAACACACTCTCACCTCCTGATGTGCAGACTGATTATACAAGAAAAAGAATCCCGAGAATTGACAGGTGCTCTTTTATGGTATAAAAATAAAGGGAAAGATATAAAGAACAAGGTGAACAGTCAAATACACCTTCGACCCGGAACGTCTCTCCGAGATATTCCGGGCATTGGGTGGAGAGGGCGATCTCTCCGCCGGCCGCGTTTGCAAAGAAGGACGAAAAGCCGCCGAGGCTGTCGTCCTTCTTTGTTTTTCCAAGGGCATGAATCGGAATCACTATATTTAAGGAGGGGAAATACGGAATGGATAAATTCGGATCGATTTTGCGCATCAACCTCACCACAGGAGCAGTCTCAAGGGAAAGCCTGTGCGAAAAGACGATGAAGGATTTCATCGGAGGACGAGGATACGCGACAAAGGTGCTGTACGATGAACTCCCGAAGGGAGTCGATCCTCTTTCTCCCGGGAACAAGCTTATCTTCGCCAACGGTCCGCTGACAGGAAAAGGCGCTCCCGCAGCGGGGCGCTACATGGCGGTCACCAAGAGTCCCCTCAACAACCGGATCGCCAGCAGCAACTCCGGCGGTTTTTGGGGTGCGGAGCTGGCACGGGCCGGATGGTTCATGATCATCCTCGAAGGAAAGGCCGAAAAACCATCGTATATTCATATCAACGACGACAAAGTGGAAATCCGCGACGCCTCGGCATTCTGGGGACTTGACAGCCACCAGGCGACCGATAACCTCCTTGGAGCGGTCGGCGACGAAAAAGCCAAGGTTCTGTGCATCGGTCCCGCCGGAGAGAGGCTCTCCAGCATCGCCGCCGTCATGAACGACAAGAACAGGGCTGCGGGCCGAAGCGGTGTCGGCGCGGTCATGGGATCGAAGAACCTCAAGGCGATCGTCGTCAAAGGAAGTTCCCGTCCCCACGTCGAGAACCAGGACGAGATGAAATCGGTGCTCGCAACCGCCATGGAAAAACTGAAGACCAACCCCGTCACGAGCCAGGGACTTCCCACCTACGGCACGGCGGTACTGGTCAACGTCATCAACCAGATCGGCGGCTACCCCTTCAAAAACTGGCAGGGAGCCTACATGCCGGAGGCCGACTCGCAGTCCGGCGAGACGCTCGCCCGGGATTTCCTGACCAAGAGATACTCCTGTTTCGGCTGTCCCATCGGCTGCGGACGCGTCACCAAAGTCGGCGAACGCGAGGGAGAGGGTCCCGAATACGAGACGATTTTCTCGTTCGGCGTCTGTTGCGGTGTGGAACCCCTCGAGCCGATCATCGAGGCCAACTACCTCTGCAACGAGTACGGACTTGACACCATCAGCGCGGGCGTCACCATCGCGGCCGCAATGGAACTGTACGAGAAGGGCTACATACAGAAAGAAGAGCTTGAGGGCGGTCCGGAACTGAAGTTCGGCAGCGGCGAGGCCATTGTCTACTGGACGAAGAAGATGGGGCTCGTCGAGGGCTTCGGAAAGAAGCTCGCCATGGGTTCGTACGCTCTTTGCGATATGTACGGCCACCCGGAGTTCTCCATGACGGTCAAGAAACTGGAGATGCCGGCATACGACGGCCGCGCCGTCCAGGGGATCGGCCTGAACTACGCCACATCGAACAGGGGCGGCTGCCATGTTCGCGGATACACGACATCCCCCGAAGTGCTCGGCATCCCCGAGAAGCTCGATCCGGCGGACATCTCGACAAAACCCACCTGGGTCAAGATCTTTCAGGATCTCACCGCCGCGATCGACTCGTCCGGCATGTGCCTCTTCACCTCGTTCGCGCTCGGCGCCGACGACTATGCGGCGTTTATGAAGGCCGCCACAGGCTTCGAGTACGACGGCGCCGCCGCCCTCAAGGCGGGGGAGCGCATCTGGAACATCGAGCGCCTCTTCAACCTGAGGGAAGGAATGGATACCGCGGAAGACACCCTGCCCGTACGCCTTCTGAAAGAACCCATCCCGGAAGGCCCCTCCAAGGGCATGGTGAGCCGCCTCCCCGAGATGCTCCCGGAATACTACAAACTGAGGGGCTGGGACTCGAAAGGCATTCCCACCACAGGAAAACTGGAGGAACTCGGACTGAAATAATCTTCGCTTTCGCATCGCAGGCTCCCTTCTCTTTAAAGGGAGCCTGCATCCTTTGTTCGACATATCGGTACGTCAACTGTACCAAGGGAAAAAGTAAACCGGATTCAATCGTGTTTTTGCAATGCCGGCCTTCGGGCTCCTGTGGATATTACGGCCTCCGGAAGCCGCTGTTCAGACTGCAAAGAGCAGCCCCCCTCTTCGGAACTCAAGCTAAACGGTAGTCGAAAACCCTTGCTTCTCCCGCACCGACTCCCTCGCTTGGATCCGGATCATGTGCGCATTAAGGAAAAGACTGCACTGCTTGAGGGCGTCTTCCAGCACATCCGTTCCCCAAGGCGGAAAATCATTCCGAAGCAACCCTCGAAACCGGACGCAGAGAAGGTGGAGGCATTCGCAATCGTTCTCCGGCGGTTCATCGTTTTCAGCTCGCCGGCATGGGGTGGATTTGGACGCAACCGCAGCAACACTTTTTCAAGGCCGTAAGATTATTTGCCGGAGTTTTTTCAGAGATTCCTTAGAATTGACATCACCAGATTGACCCTTGACACGGAATTCAGGGTCTGATATATATATATGGAAAATATCCACTAAATGGCAAGAATTACCACACGATAGAAATGTTATATTACACGGAATAAATTCACTAATTGCTAATATGTTATAAATTAGAATCATCAGACTCTGGAGGGTTGAGGTAACCAGAAGGATCAAAAACGCCAAAATCGGGACCGGCAACATGGTCTGCGATGTGGTGTATATTTCTGTTCCTGCGGCAAGCCGATGAAAGAGGCTCCGGCGTTCCGCATTATTCCTGGAGTTCATCCGGCAGGAAGCGGAAGCTTCCGGCAAATGAACCGGGGGCAGAAAACCAAGTGGAAAGTAATGACGAATAGCATGCCGGAACATTTGATGCAAAAAGGATGCCCCCGGAGAATGCGATGATCGGTTCCTCAGGTGGGACGCCTTTGAAACCAGGCCGGAGGTGAAGGTATTGAAGATACTGAAATGGTTGAATGAGCATTTCGAAGAATATGTGTTGAGCGGTCTGCTCATTGTCATTGCCGTCGTCATGATGCTCCAGGTCATCATGCGATATGTCTTCAACGCGTCGTTGTCATGGGCCGAGGAGGCCTCCCGCTATGCCTTCGTCTGGTCAGCCCTTATAAGCATCGGGTATACGATCAAGGAAAACAGTATTCTGAAAGTCGATACTCTTGTTGAAGCCCTCCCCGCCGGCATGAAGCATCTCATGGTCACTTTGATCAACGTGTCTGTAACTCTTTTCTTCGGCTATCTCTTTTTCAATTCGATTCCGGCGATTCAAAGGGTTATCAGGACCGGTCAAACGAGCCCCGCCCTGAAAATCCCCCTGGGTTGGATCTATTTCGCGGCTATCGCCGGCTTCTTCCTGGCAACGCTGAGGTCCGTCCAGAAAACGGGACAGGACATGAGGACAGCCATCAGCAAGAAGGAGGCATAAAGATGGTTCTGACACTGTTTCTTATCCTGATCGGCGGTCTGGCCCTCGGAGTTCCTATAGCAGTAGCTCTGGGTTTTGCAACAATTTTCCCCGGACTGACAAATCCAGGTTTCCCCGCTTCACTGGCCTATGTCATCCGGAATATAGTGAGCGCCCTCGACAGCACACCGATGCTGGCCATCCCTCTTTTTATCCTCTCGGGAAACATCATGACCAAAGGGAAGATTTCGGACAAACTGTTCAATTTCTTCGCCTATTTTATCGGGGATTTCCCGGCCGGAATTCCCATAACGGCAATCTTCACATGCCTGTTTTATGGCGCGATTTCAGGATCCGGCGTGGCCACGACTGCCGCCGTGGGGGGCATGGCAATCCCCTTTTTAGTCTCCCTGGGGTATGACAAGGTCTACAGCGCCGCGCTGGTGGCCACGGCCGGAAGCCTCGGTGTCATAATTCCTCCCAGCATTCCTTTCGTAACCTACGGAGTGGTCACCGGCGTATCCATCGGCAGCCTCTTTATCGCAGGAATCATCCCCGGGCTCGTCATCGGCCTCAGCCTCATGGGGTATGCCCTTTTCTACGCAAAAGTGCACGGCGAGGACAGAAAACTCATTTCCGAAAAAGTGAAAAGCCTCCGTTCAGGCGGTTTTCTGAGACTGTTCAGGGAGAGCTTCTGGGCCTTGCTCACTCCTGTCATCATTCTCGGCGGAATCTACAGCGGGATCGTGACTCCTACGGAGGCCGCCGCCGTATCCGTCTTCTACGCCCTCCTGGTATGTCTTTTCGTCTACAAAAGCTTGTCGTTCAAGGAACTGGGAGCAGTCCTGAGAGACACTGTCAAATCTTACGCACCTATCGTCGTCCTGCTGTCCCTTGCCATTGTGTTCGGCCGGGTTCTTGCCCTCCTGCAGGCCCCCGCTGTTTTGAGCAACTTTATCCTGAACCATTTCGCCGGGAACAAGTACATTTTTCTCATCACGCTCAACATTATTCTCCTCGTCCTGGGCATGTTCATGGACGTGGGACCAGCCATCGCCATTCTTGCGCCCATGATGCTCGCCGCAGCCACGGTCCTGGGCATAAGTCCCATCCATCTTGGAGTCATCATGGTGATCAACCTTGCAGTCGGCATGGTCACACCTCCCTTCGGCGTGGATCTTTTCGTTGCGGCGCCGCTTATTAATGATCATGTGATGAAAGTCGGCATAAAAGCGATTCCCTTCATCATCGCATTCATCTTCGCGCTCCTTCTGATTACCTTTATACCGCAGATGAGCCTCTTGTTCCTGTGAGAAGGGATTGGGGAGGGCGGCTTTTCGTCAATGAATAACAATGAGCGTTTTTCCATCCATTCCAAGCTCTTAAGGGAGGTGAAAAGGGAAAGACTTTTTCAGCCCGATCCGGAAAAAGGAGTTCGGGAGATCAGGTACCGCAAAAGAGGATAACTTGAAAAAAGGAGGGGTATGAAATGAAGCAGGTCAGGGTGTTTTCACTTCTATTGGGAATTGCATTTGTTGTGTCGGTGCTGTTCGTGTTTACAGGTCCGGTGGCGGCCCAGGAATATACGCTGCAGTTGGCGGGGTCCTATCCTTCCACCGGGGAAACTCCCAGAGCGCTGGCTACCGAAAAGATCAAGGAGCTTATCGAGAAGAAATCGAACGGCAAGATCAAGGTGCAGATCTATCTCGACAATCAGCTCGGCGGCGACCGGGAGATCCTCGAAGGATGCCAACTCGGCGATATAGCCATGGTCTCTCAGACGACAGCTCCCCAGGTAGGATTCATACCTGAACTCGCCATTTTCGACATCCCCATGCTGTATGAAAATCTGGATGTGGCGAGGAAAGCTCTTTCCGGGCCGTTCCTGGCAAAGCTCGAGGAGTGGTATGACAGGGCCGGCCTCAAGCTACTCCTTTTTGAACCGATCTATTACCGCGAGACGACGACCAGCAAGCCCATAAACACCGTTGCCGATTTTGCCGGACTCAAGATCCGGACCATGGAGAACGAATACCACATGGCCTTCTGGAAAGCCCTGGGAGCCAATCCAACCCCGTTGAGCTTCGCTGAACTTTACGTCGCCCTTCAGCAGGGAACGGTCGATGCCCAGGAAAATCCCTACGAGATCATCTGGTCCAGCAAATTCTACGAAGTCCAAAAATACCTCATCAATACTCATCACATAGCGTTTATTCTGAGCATCAACATCAACAAGGATATCTATGAGGGGATGCCCAAGGAATACCAAAAGATCATCGACGAAAGCATGAATGAAGCGGCGGATTATCTTTTCGACCTGGCCAAGGCGAAAAATGATGCAATGCTGGCTTCCCTGAAAGAAAGCGGCATGACGATCATTGATCCTGATCCGGCCCTTCAGGCGGAATTGAAAAAGGCCGCTGCGGAAACCGAAAAACTGATCCGTAAAAATTTAGGGGACGCAGTAGTCGATGAAGTGTTGAAGTCCGCCGAAGGAGCAAAATAACAGCGATTCGCTTCTGTTTTTCGTATTCGAGAAGAAGCCGAGGCCGTTGCGGCACCGGCTTCTTCTTTTTTAATCCCGGATTTCCCCCTACTCATTACGAGGCGGGAATCCAGATTGTTCCGGATGCGCGAAATACTCACTTTCGCGGCATATCCGCAAACTCTGCCGTGCAAAGAGACCAGTTGCCGATGTATTATTTTACTTTCTTCCCTCTTTTGAAAACGCCCTGCACCTTTCCGAGAGCCTGAATATCTTCAAGCGGATCGCCTTCCAGCGCAACGAGATCCGCTGTAAAGCCCGGCTGAACGACTCCTTTAAGGGGCATGCCGCACAAAGCGGCTCCATTGACGGTCAGGGCGGCAAACGCTTCAGCATGAGTAAAACCGCTCTTGAGAAGGGCCGAGGCTTCCATGACCGGATCAAAACCGTGCGAATCGCCTCCGGCAACCACACGTACGCCGGCTTTCTTCACTTTTGAGAGCGTCTCGTGATAACGTTCCACCATCGATCGAGCTTTTTCCTTCAGCAAGGGCGGTGTTTTCGGATTGACAACCGCATCGTATATGGCCTTGTATGTCATAACATAAAAAGTGCCTCGTTCCGCCATGATTTCGATATCTTCATCCGACAGGGAGGCTCCGTGTTCAATCGAATCGACTCCGGCGCGAAGCGACCTGCTTGCGCCTTCCCCTCCGTATGCGTGAACTCCTACCTTCAGTCCGAGTTCATGGGCTTCCTCCACCGCCGCCCGTATCTCATCGTACGAATACTGCGGGTCGTAAGGAGTCCCGGGACCCGACAGAACGTCGGAAACCATTAGCTTGATGAATTCGGCGCCGCGCTTCCGCTCTTCACGAACAGCCTTTCTCAGGTTGTCCGGGCCGTCGACTTCGAGACATACACGCCATTTCGTAAATCCCGTCCGTGAAATCCGGTGGCCCGGAACAATCAGGTCAGGACCGGAAAAAAGCCCTTCCTGAAGCGCTTTCTTGATCACGATGTTGACCGCTCCCCTGGACCCGGCATCCCGTACCGTGGTAACGCCCTTCGAAAGGAACTGCGCGCAAACGCCGACAGCCCGTATCGCGAAAATCGCTCCGACCTCGGCCTCCGGAACTTCCGCCGCAGCGGAGTCCAGCGTCACATGCTCGTGGCAGCTGAACAACCCCGGTATCACGATATAGTCTTTCCATGATACGAGGCCGCTGTGTTCATCCGGTTCGACATATCCCGGGAGCACTTCCAGAATCTGGTCGTTCTCTATGACCACCGTGGAGGGTTCAACAGGACCGGATCTCCCCGGATTTCTTATTCCTGCGCAATGTAGAAACTGTCTCAAATGAATCTCTCCCTTCAAGTATCCTCCAATTTATTCACTGAGAAAGAAACCTCTCATGGAATCCACTCATGCTCTCCCGTTCGGCGTAACGGAAGCATCGATACTTTTTCTCAATTGAAAGAAGACAACTGCCGCGGCGAGAGAAAAACCGATGACGCTGGTTAAGAAAGCCGCATCGATAAGGAGCATGGCAGCCGCACCGAGCGACAGAATTTCAAGAAGCTTGAGCTTGCGGAACATATGCCCTTCGAGCGCCGCGGCCAGGCAAAAAAGAGCGATGCAGCACGAGACGAAGACAACGAGAGCATCGAGAGCTGTCCCGCCGATGAAGAGTATCTGGGGCCTGTAAATGAAAAAGACCGGAAGTAAAAAACCGGGGACGGCAAGGCGGCTCGCGGCGATACCCGTCATCATGTAGTCCGATTTTGCGATTCCGCTGGCCACGATTGCACCGACCGCGACCGGCGGAGTCACCATGGCCATCAGGCCGTAATAAAACACATAGAGGTGAGCGGCGACAATCGGAATTCCGAACTTCACCAGCGCAGGTGCGGCAAGAACCGAGACGACCATGTACACACCGGTGGTGGGCATCCCCACCCCAAAGACGATGCACGTGATGGCCACCAGAACAAGCAGGAAGGGGAGATATCCTCCTGAAAGCTCGACCATCTGAAAAGAGAGCTTCTGGGCGAATCCGGTCACTACAACGATCTCGACCATAATCCCGAGGCATGCCAGAATAAGACCGACCTTCAACCCCTCCATCGCACCTGAAAAAAGCCCCTTGTAGAGGAAATGGATCATTTCCTTGAAAAAAGCCCCGATGTTGAACTTGAGCACGAAAAACGTCCTTATCGCGTACAACCCGATCAAGATAAAGATCGCATAAAAGGCGGATATCGATGGAGACATGTGCTGCGCCATAAACCACATCAATGCGACAATGGGAAGGAGCAGATACCCCTTCGCCTTCAGAGTGCCGATCAGGTTGATACCGGGCGGCATCTCGGGACGCGGGAGGTTTCTCTTGAGAGCACGGAAATGCACTGCGGCGAACAGATACACGTAGTATGCGACAGCCGGCAGGAGAGCCATCTTGCAGAGCGTGAAATACGGAGTACCCGTACTCGCGGAAATCAGAAAGGCGGCCACCCCCATGACTGGCGGCATCAACTGCCCTCCGGTCGAAGCGACGGCTGAGACGGCGCCCGCGAACTCCTTGCGGTATCCGTTGTTTATCATCAAGGGTATGGTGACGGAACCTGTGGTGATGACGTTGGCGGCAACACTTCCCGAGACCGTCCCCATAAGGCCGCTCGCGACGATCGCGGCCTGAGCCGGACCGGAACGGGATCTGCGGCCGATCGACTGGGCGCATGAAATAAAAAAGTCGATCGCTCCGGAAGCGGAAAGGAACGCTCCGAGCATGCAGAACATGAAGACTTCCATGGAACCGGTTCCTGTAAGGGAGCCGTATATCCCCCGGAAGTAGGTACTTGCGTATGCGATGAGCCTTGGAAGCCTCATGCCGCCGTGATAAAAAATGCCCGGCAGGGCTTTTCCGAAATAACCGTAGAGCATCGCGAGGACGACAACGACAGGGATGACCTTTCCCCAGGCCCTCCGTGTCCCCTCGAGCACCAGCAGAATGAGAATAAGCCCGACGACGGTATCGGCGAAAACGGGAAAACCGATTCTGGTGGCGATCGATTCGTACTCGATAACAACGTACGCGCTCACGCCGGCGGCGAGCAAGGCAAGGCACCAGAGAAAAAGACGTTTGAACGGATGTTGTGCCGAAAGCCGTATCGCCCCTAAAAAAACGAGACAAAGCCCTGTTCCTATGTGAATCACCTTATGCTGATCCAATGGCATGAAAAGCCATCGCACCATTACCATATGATAAATGGCGGCGGATACCGCAATGCATTTAATTAGGACATCGACATCAAAAAGCCTCTTTTTCTCGTTCAAATCCATGTGATTATCCTCCCGCCCCTGAGAATAGCAGTTTCGCATAAAAAAACAACGGCCCCGTAGAAGTTGTTTTCAGCCTAATACGGGGCCGGCCGTTTCATCGTTCCGCAGCCGAACTTCAGGCAGACTACTTATACATCACGTACTCGTCGGTCCATTCGTTCTTTTCTTTGTAGTAGCGTGCTGCTCCGGGGTGGACTGGATATGTTTTGACAAGCCCTTTCAGCGCGAAGTTCAGTCCGAAAGCCTGGAGAGCATCCGGCGCTATGCTCCGGACCTCTTCCTCGTTGTCGAGCAGTGTTTTCGTTATCTTGTAGATCAGATCTTCAGGCAGCTTGGGGTCGCACACCACGCCCACAGTCACGCCCGGCGCGACTTCGTCCTTTTCGTAGAACGGGAAGGCCTCTTTCTTCACAACGCCGACGGAGATTCCGTCGTTCTTGGCAGCGACTCTGCGAAGAATCTCCTCCTCCATTTCGACGACGCGAAACTGGTGGGTGAGAGCAACCTGCTGGAAGCCGGTGTGCGCGGTCACTCCATCCGAGTGCCACACGGCCGCCGCGTCTACCTGCCCCATCTTGAACGCTTCCGGTCCCTCGGCCCAGCTCAAGTAGACATATGTTATGCTGTCGCTGATACCGTACTCTTCGAAAACCGACCTGATAATGGGGACGGCCGCTCCGCCGGCGGGACCGACAAGAACCTTCTTGCCTTTCAGGTCGTGGACCGTCCTGATATCGGAATTCGCCATGGCGACAACGGGGAGAGACGCAAAGGTATAGGCCAGCACCTGTGCGAACTCCACCTTCTGCTTGAAAGGACCAAGCGCGTTGGTCGCGAAGTACATGTCGGAACTCTGCGCTTGCCCGAACTGAATCTCCTCCTGGGCCAGCAGGGCGAGGTTTTCCATGCCTCCCGCGGTCGAAATAGACGAGTTCCTCAGGTCAGTATGCCTGTTCACGGTTGAGACGAGGGCCTCGATGATAACGTACCCTCTTGACCCAAGCGAGGCGGATCCCCACACATAATCATTCGCTTCAGCCGGCAGGCTTGCGGAAAAGGAAAAGAACATGGCGAACACCAGGAAAATCGTTGTAATACGGCACTTAGCTTTCATTAAAACCCCTCCTCGTTGCGGTAATATGGAGCACTCCGATCTCAATGCGAAGATGTGTCTTCCGGAAAACCTCCAATCTCCTCTTTTCATCGCCGGGGAATTTCTGTTCACTCATTTCTCCACTGAAAATCATTCTCAGCAACACAGAAGAAACATAATTGCCATTCAAATTTCATGCATGATACATCATGCAGCGGAAAAATTCAAGAAGTGATGGTATTCTCAATCCAAATCCGGATGGAGTCAAAAGCCGAACCAGCCTCGCAAAGGGATTGCTGCAAGAAAAATCAGCTCTGGCAAATTCATCCGATCTGAGTTAAGATATTCTTATGGTAAAAATACTCTTTTTTGCAACCATAAGGGACTACACACAAGAAAAGGAGAGCAGCGTCGACGGCGCTTCCTCTATCAGGGAGTTGCTTTTGTTGCTGTCCGGCCGCTATGGAGCTCCCTTTCAGGCCGAAGTGCTGGAAGGAGACAATATTTCCGACCGGGTCATTGTCCTTGTGAACGGAAAACATATAGCTCACACCGGAGGACAGGAAACGCCTCTCAAAGACGGCGATACCGTCGCCATTTTCCCTATCATCGGCGGCGGCTAGATTTCCGCCCCGTCGAACGGCAACAGCGAACTCCGTAGCCCACCCGTAGTCGAAAAAACGAGGGGCTCGAAAACAGCCCCTCGTTTTTTTACTTCAACACCATCTTCTTCTCGCCTGCCTGGTAGACGGCCGAGAGTCCTGCATACAGTTCTCCTATCCGCAGAATCCTCCCGCGGACCTTTTCCTGATCCTCCAACCCTTCCGCGATGTCCATCAGCGAACGGCTCTTGTAGTAGATATTCTCCTTCGTCGGAGCGGCGCAGCCGAACACTTCCCGCAGCATCCGGAGATCGTGAGGGATGTTGAAGTCGTCCTGCGTCTGCTCGTAGCCGAAGAAGTAGTAGATACCGCTGAATCCGGCCCAGGCAAGCGCGGAGATACACATGGAACACGGTTCATGGGTGGAGAGGAAGATACACTCCGACGGATCGGGATGCCCCTGCAGCTCGTAAAAGAGCTTGATGGTGTACACCTCTCCGTGCCACAGCGGAGAGAAAGCTTCGTGGTTCGTTCCCGCCACGACAAGAGAGAGGTCGCCCCTCCGCAGGACCGCAGCGCCGAACACCTTGCTGCCGATGCTCACCCCGCGTGCCGTCAGCGGAACAATATCCCCCTCGATGACGTCCAGCATACGATGGAACAGCTTCTCCTTCTCCACGTAACCAGCCCCCTTCAAAGAATAATGAACACCGTAAACGGTTCGCGATGCCCTCCTACTTTTCCGCGAGGATCTCCTGTGCCGATCGGACGAGCATCTCCTGGTACGTTCCTTCCTCCACGGGCCTCCACGAGGCCCATTCAGGCAGGACGAATCACTGGTCGAACATTCCGAACGTGTCCAGCGCGTAATCGAACATGTCCTGGACACGGTACTCGCTTCCGTCGAGGCGGATATTCCACTGCTGTATCTCCACCAGGTTCTGTGCGGGAAAAACCAGATGCACGTAGGTTTCGAGGACCTGCTCCGCCCCCGGAATACAGTCGTCCACAAGGCGGGTCCTGTCCACAAACAGCGAGTAGGTAACGCCGTCCCGCTCGACGACATGACGGATATCCCCCCGCCATCCCAACGGCACGGGAGCGGACCAGGCCGTTCCCGCAAGAAGCGTGAGCAGAGCGCATAGCGCGAGTATTTTCTTCATCTTTTTCACCTCCGGAAATTTGACAACGGATCTTGAATTCTCATCTCTTTCAAAGGATATTGTACCAGTTGACAGAGGATAAAAGACAGGGGATTATTGCGGAGAGAAAAAGAGAGGGCGGGTGAAAATATGAATGTCAAATATCTGCGTGTCATCAATCGCGATCAGTGCATCGGCTGTTTCAGCTGCATGTACGCCTGCAGCCGCATGGTCCGCAACGCGGCGGGAAGCGGCAAAGCCGCCTTGCGCGTCAAGGCGTACGCCGGAGTGGAAGGAGCGTTCTCTATCCGTGTATGCGCCCGGTGCACCGACCCCGACTGTGCGAATGCCTGCCCTGCCGGAGCGCTCACGAAGGCCCCGGGCGGAGGCGTCCGCCTGAATAAAGAACTCTGCATCTCCTGCATGGCGTGCGTCAAGGCCTGCGCTATCAGCGCCCTCCAGTGGGACGAGGAGGAAAAGCATCCTCTCCCCTGCATCCACTGCGGCCAATGCGTCAAATACTGCCCCAACAACGTCCTCGCACTCAGCGAGAAAAAGGAAGGAGGCGACCAACGATGACCGGAACGATCATGCATATCGATATGAATACCGGGACGGGGAGCGTCCGGCACGACCCGGAACTTTTCGCCGCCTTTCTCGGAGGCACCGCGGTAGCGACGGAACTGCTCTTCCGCCACGGAAACCCGCAGGGCGATCCGCTGGCGCCGGAGAGCCCCATCATCTTCACCATCGGCCCCTTCAGCTCACTCTTTCCCGTAGCGACCAAGACGGTAGCCATGTTCAAATCTCCGCTCTCAGGAGAACTCGGCGAGTCCCACGCCGGCGGACGCATGGCCATGTCTCTTCGCGAAGCCGGACTCGACGCCCTCGTCATCACCGGCAGGGCGGAAAGGCCTTCCTATCTCGTCATCGAAAACGAACAGGCAATCATCAAGTCGGCCTCGACGTTCCACGGTCAGTCCTCCGCAGCCACGGAACGCATTCTAAGGGAAGCAGAAGGAAAGAGCGGACGCAAGGTCTCCATTCTGCGCATCGGCCCCGCAGGAGAGCGCCTCTCTCCCATGGCCTGCGCGACGGTCGACGGCTCGCGCCACTTCGGCAGGCTCGGGCTCGGCGCGGTGCTCGGAAGCAAAAATCTCAAGGCGATCGTCGTCAGCGGGACAAAGACTCTTCCCCTTGCCCGGCCGAAGGAATTCAAGGCTGTGTACGACACGCTCTACGACCGCGTTGTGAAGTCCAAGGAGATGAAGAAGTACCACGACCTGGGAACGCCCGCCAACATCCGGCCGCTCTCGATGATCCGCGGACTTCCCACACGTAACTTCTCCCAGGGGAACTTCGAGGGCGCCGACGCAATCTCCGGCGAACGGTTCGCAAAGGACTTCCTCGTGCAGCACACCTCCTGCGCTCACTGCCAATGCGGCTGCATCCACATGGCGGAACTGCGCGAGGAATTCGCGCCGTACCATTACAGCACAAACCGCATTTCGTACGACTACGAGCTTATCTACGCGATGGGGAGCATGCTCAGCCTCTCCTCGCCCGAAGAGATTCTCAAGCTCCTGCTCTTCACTGAAAAACAGGGGTGGGACGCCATATCCCTCGGCTGCACCCTTGCATGGGCGACCGAGGCTTTCCTTCGCGGCACGCTCTCGCTCGATGATACGGAAGGGCTTCCTCTGTCCTTCGGCGATTGCGGATCCTACCTCTCCGTCCTCGAACGAATGGCGAAGGGGGAGGGGGAATTCTTCCGCGATCTCGAAAAAGGGTGCGCGTGGTGCGCGAACAAACGGGGAGGTACGGAGTGGGCTATTCAGTACGGAGGCGTGGAACCCGGCGGTTACCTCACCGGAGAGAACTTCACCGTCACCTGTCTTCTGGGAATCCGCCATTCGCACCTCGACGACAACGGCTACTCGATCGACCAGAACCTGCTCAACGCCTCCAAGCCCCTTGAGGAACAGGTACGGGCACAGGTGAAGGAGGCCCGCTGGCGGATGGTGCTGAACTCCCTGGTAGTCTGTCTCTTCGCGCGGGGCGTCTACGACGCGGAGGTCATCCTGCAGGGACTCGACGCGCTCGGCGAACAGTGGAATGAAGCGCGCCTACGGGACCTCGCGGCACAAGCGCTCAAGAGAAAGCACGAGTGGAAGAGGCTCTGCGGATTCGACCCGGCCGAGGTCGCCGTGCCGGAGAAGATATACTCCGTTCAGACCAGCAACGGCATGATCGACCGGGAGAGGCTGGCGGAACGCCTCCGGCTCTACCGGGAGGAAGCCGGAATCTGACGGGTACCGATTCCAGGCCCGTCCTTCGAAGGACGGGCCTGGAATCGTTCTGAATCAAACTCCGGATTTTTTCCACTGTATTTTTTTGAACACGTAAAACAGGGCCAGTATGGAAAAGCCGATGCTATCCATCAGAAGCCCGGTCTCGATGAGCATCAATCCGGCCAGGACAAGGACAATCCTCTCGAATGTCGTGAGCTTCGTAATCATCCATCCCTGAACAGAGCTGGAAATAGCCATCATGCCGATGATGGCCCCCGGGATGATGCGGGCCAAACCCAACGGGGTGGCATCGATGAGCACCAGTTCCGGCGACAAGACAAACATGTAGGGAATGATAAACGCTCCTACGGCCAGTTTTGAAGCGTTAAAGCCCGTCTTCAGGGGATTGGCGCCCGCGATGCCCGCGCCGGCGAACGCCGCGGAACACACCGGAGGTGTTATATCCGCAATGATGCCGAAATAGAAGACGAACAGGTGAGCCGCTACGACCGGGACCCCCAGATGCATCAACGCCGGACTGCAGATCGTCGACGTAATGACGTAATTCGCCGTGGTAGGAACCCCCATTCCGAGGATAATCGACGAAATCATCGCCAGAATCATGGTGATCATCAGATTGCCCCCGGCGAGATCTACAAGGCCGGTAGCCAGTTTAAGGCCGAGTCCCGTCAGCGAAATGGTTCCCACGACGATTCCGGCTGTGGCGCTGACGACCGCGACTCCGAGAGCGGTTCTGGCTCCGTTTTCCAGGGCTTCGATATAATCTTTCAGCCCCATTCGGTTCTCCTTGTACAGCGAACCCGCCAGAATCGAGGATGCGATCCCCAGCAAACCGGCCCGCATCGGCGTATACCCCATCGCAAGAACAATGACAATAACGACGACAGGGGAAAAAAGAATACCCTTGCGTCGTATCACGTCCCAGAGCGACGGCACTTCATCCGCGGCAAGCCCCTGCAGATTCAATCGCTTCGCCTCGATGTGAACGGCAATGAATATACCGGTGAAATACAGAATCGCCGGTATCGCCGCCGAAACGGCAATTTTCCAGTAAGGTACCCCGGTAAATTCGGCCATCAGAAACGCGGCGGCTCCCATTATCGGAGGCATCAACTGCCCTCCCGTCGATGCAGCCGCCTCTACCGCCGCCGCGAATTCGGGACGATATCCCATCTTTTTCATCATCGGAATCGTAAAACTCCCCGACGCGACGGTATTCGCAATGGAGCTCCCCGAAATGGTGCCTTGAAGTGCGCTGCTCACCACTGCGACCTTCGCCGGTCCTCCAACTGCCCTTCCCGTCAGGGCGTTCGCGAAATCGTTGAAAAACTGTCCCACTCCGGTTTTTCCAAGAAACGCGCCGAAAAGAAGGAAAAGGAACACGAACGTACTGACCACACCGATGGGGATGCCCAACATCCCCTCAGTACTCAAGTACATGTGCGCAACAATTCTTTTAATGGAAAAACCTCGTATTTCAAAAAACTCCGGAAAATACGGCCCGAAATAACAGTAAAAAAGAGCGAAAACCCCGATGAAAAACACCGGATAACCGCAGACCCTTCTTGTGGCTTCGAGCGTCAGGAGGACTGCAACTATACCCATGGTGAAATCGAGATTCGTGATCGCACCGGCCCGGAAAATAATCTCTTCGTATTCGACAATCCAGTATATCGCCACCAGACTGCTGACGGCGCTCAGCAGAATATCGGTCACGCCGAGCGGCTTTTTCCTCCGGGACTTCGCAAAAGGATACAAAATATAGACAAGGACGAGAGCGAACGAGAGGTGTACAGATCTTTGAAGCTGCGGAGGCAGCGCTCCGAACATCGCGGTATAGAGCTGAAACAAGGAGAAGAGTACCGCGACGACGGAGACGAAACGTCTGGAGAAGCCGGTAAGACTTCTTGTCGCCAACTCCCTGTCATATTTCGCGACAATATCTTCGATATCCCCTTGGCTGGAAGTCTTTTCTCTGAATTCGTGCAACGGCATCGTCACTCCTTCATAAAAATAAAGGAGGAAAGCGGATCCCCCAAAACATGATCCGCTTTCCTCCCTGCGTAATGCTGCCTATTGCTTCCAGACGCCTTTTTCCTTGTAGTAGCGGACCGCTCCCGGATGAACGCCTATCGTGATTCCCTGAACAGGATCCTCGGGATCCATCTCGGAAAGCTTCACCATCATATCGGAAAGTTCCTTCTTGTTTTCCCAGAGGACTTTTGTGAGGTTATAGACGATCTCCTCGTCAAGATCGTCTCTCACGGCAAGGACAGCCCGTACGGCGACCGTCTTGATATCTTGCTCCTGCCCTTGATATGTTCCCGCAGGGATGACGATATCCTTGAAGAACGGGAATTCCTGCCTTATCCTGGCGAGATCGTCATCGGAAAAACCGAGAAGGCGCACGTTTCTGGAAATCGCCAGATCCTGGAATGCCGCGTTCGGAGATGCGGTCGTCACGAAGATCGCGTCCAGCAAACCGTCCTTCATGCGGTCGACGGCATCGACATTTGTAAGATACAACGGCCTGATGTCGTCGAAAGTAATCCCCCAAAGGCTGAAAATCTGCTGGGAGTTTACCAGTCCGCCGCTCCCCTGAGAACCTACGGAAACTCTCTTTCCCTTCAGATCGGCCACGCTCTTGATATCGGAATCCCTGTCGACGAAAATCATGATGTGTTCGGCAAAAAGAGACGCGATCGTCGTCAGGTGCTTCGAAGGCGTGCGGAACATGTGCTGCGCGTTGATTGCATATTCGGCGAGATCGGTCTGCGTGAGGCCAAGCTCGATCTCTCCGTCTTCCAGAAGGCGCGTGTTTTCAATCGACGCGCCCGTGGACTGGGCGGAAACGCTCACATTGTCGATATACTTGGTCCAGACCCTGGCCAAGGCTCCGCCGGTGGGATAGTAAGAACCGGCGACTCCTCCGGTACCGATGATCAGGCGGACCCGTCTCCCTGAAGCCTCGGCGGACTCATGTCCCGCCATCAACGGCAACACGACCAGCAGACTCAAAACAAGCAGCGCCAAAAACTTCGATTTCCTGAACTTCCTCACAATATACCCCTCCTTGAAAGTGCGTTTTATGAAGCCCCGCTATAAAACATAAAACGAAACCAGATTCAAGAAAAAATCTGCAACTCTATTATTAGAGTAGCACGTCAAATATTTGATGTCAAATACCTTGAAGACTAAAAGTTGTCAGCTTCTCTTTTATTTTTGGATAAGAGCGCCTTGATTCTCATCAGTTCGTTTAAAACCCTCCTCCGGGTGACGGAAAGATGGAGCCTTCCGGAAGTTCGAAATTCCTCATGAAGAACGCGGACCGTCTTTTGTTAAAATCACGCTATGCACCTATATCCGGCATAGCGTGCTCCCGTTCCGGAATCTTCGGCTTGATTGCAAAAAAGCATCCGGCATGCTATTTTCTTAAGCGCCGATCATTTCGGCTGTTGAAGTGCCCGGCCGACATCTTTCGTCAAGGGAACATTTCAAGGAGGGGGAAATCGTGAAAATCGCGCTGAAGCTGCAGGGAAAGATAACGGCCTTGATTCTCACAGTGGTGCTTCTTGTCTTTATTGTTATTATCGGCGCAGTTACATCTATGAACCGCACGGAGAGCATCGAGCAGGCGCGCCTGATCGCTGTAAGCCGCTCTCAGGAGTACGCCAACGAGATGCGAACCATTCTTGAGGTCGCCTTGGAGAGCGCCCGCACTCTGGCCCGCGTGCTGGAAGGACTCACGGAAAGCGAAGCGACGGACCGGGAACAGGTCGCTCAGATCCTCGCCGGAGCGCTCCGCAGAAATCCGGCCTTTCTGGGAGTCTGGTCGTGCTGGGAACCGAACGCTTTCGACGGGCGGGACAGCGAATTCGCCGACACCGAAGGACACGACGCCACAGGACGATTTATCCCCTACTGGTACCGCCAGGGCGGTGAAATCCTTTTCGAACCGCTGGAGGGTTACGACAATACGGGAGAGAACGACTACTACCTCATCCCAATGCGGACGGGGCGTGAAACCATCCTTGAACCCTACTACGAGGATCAGCTCGGAGACCAGAAGAAACTCATCACAAGCCTCGTCATCCCGGTCGAATCGAAAGGGAAACGGGCGGGAGTCGTAGGAGTGGATGTCGCGATGGATAATATCCATGAAATCACGAATCGCCTCCAGCTCTATGACACCGGTTTCGGACGCCTGATTTCGCACGGCGGCATCGTGGCAAGCCACAAGGATCCGCGGCGAATCGGCGAACAGGCTGGCGAACTCACGCAGCAGGGCGGCGAAAACATTCTGAAGCGAATCCAGGCCGGCGAAAGCTGGTTCGAAGAAGCGTGGTCCGAGTCGCTACAGAAAACGACACTCAAGGCATTCGCTCCTGTCCGTATTGGCAACACGGGGACACCGTGGAGCTTCGGCGCGGTCATTCTGGAAAACGAGGTCATGGCATCCTCGCAACGCATCCTTTTCATCACCATTCTGATAGCGGGCATCGGCATTCTGCTCATCGTCGCGGCCGTCTGGCTCATCGCACGGTGGATCGTCAAACCCCTGAGAAAGGTCCTTGAGCTTGCCGCCAGGGCGCAGGACGGAGATCTCATGATCGGGCGCGAGGATTTCGGCATCCGCTCGCATGACGAACTCGGAGCCATGGCCGACGGCCTGGCGGAGATGATTCGCTCGCAGGCCGAAACGATTCTCCGCATCCGCAAAGTCGCCGAAGACGTCTCTGCGACGGCGGAAGCCCTTGCCTCACTCTCCGAAGAGACAAACGCCTCCATCGAAGAAGTGCGAAGCAACCTCGACCAGGCATCCGACCTCTCCGAATCAAACAGCGCCTCCATAGAGGAGACCACGGCAGGCGTCCAGGAGGTGGCGGGCAGCGCCCAGACGATGGCAAAGGCAGCGAACGAAGGTGCGTCCGCAGGAGAAAAAGCCGGAAAAACCGCTGCAGCCTCCGTTGAAAAGGTGAACAGCGTTGTCCGCGACCTCGGTTTCGTGGGGGAAAAATCGAAAGAGAGCATCGAAGCCATCAGCCGGCTCGCCGCTGCCGTCAAGGATATTGCCGGTTTCGTCGGCATCATCAGCTCGATAGCGGACCAGACGAACCTCCTGGCGCTGAACGCAGCAATCGAGGCCGCACGGGCCGGGGACGCGGGCAGGGGGTTCGCCGTTGTCGCGGACGAAGTCCGCAAGCTCGCCGAAGACTCCAACAAGGCTGCGGCGCAGGTCTCAAAACTCATCGGCACACTGGAGAACAACACCAAGGGTGCCATCGGCATCACCGAAGAGGCGGGAAAAATTATGAAGGAGACGGTCTCCCGCGCCGAAGAGGCCGGAAGGGAACTTCAGGTCGCACTGAAAGAGATCGGCCGGGTTATCGACGCTATAGGCAGCATCGCCTCCACATCGGAAGAACAAGCCGCTTCCAGCCAGGAAATGGCCTCGGCCATGGACCAGATAACGCAGGGGACGATGAAAATCGCCGGGCTGATCCGCAACATCTCGAATGCCTCCGAGGAAACGTCGAAAGCGGCCGAAGGCGTTGCGCACCAGGCGCAGGTTATGAACGCCGGAGGAGAGGAACTGCTCTTGCAGATCTCACGGTTCAAGGTACGGAAAAGCGCATCCGAAGGCGGGCTCGTCCCCGCGGCGCAGAAAAAGAAATAGCGTTCACCGGAGCATTAAGCCGACTTGAAGGGGCTATATTCTTTGAAAAAGATCCGCCGTTCGTTTTTCCCTCCTCGTCAACGACGGGAATCAGGGAAGAGGTACGAGTCGCGGTTTGGACGGTTCCTTGGGAGCTCCCATTCGTAAAACCATATCGAACGAGCTGGGCTGGCAGGTCTGGCAGATCGCCGAATCGCCCCGAACCGACAGGTAGAGCGCGGCATCCGTCTCATCCCATCCCCAGGCCATGGCGACGAGCCGCTGCATCTGGCGGGCCGCCTCGCGCTGCGCCGCGACGAACTCGGGCCCGCTGGCGAGCGTGTGGATCATGTCGTCCGTCTCCAGCATCGGCCAGTCGAGCCTGAAGCTCTTCATCAGGTGCAGCCTTACCGTCACGTCGCCCCCGATCTCGATTCCCGTGCCGCTGATCTCGCCGTCTCCCATCGAGGCGTGCAGATCGCCGAGCTGGAAGAGAGCGCCCTTTGTCCGGACCGGGAAGTAGGCCTTCGCGCCGGCCCTCATGAATTTGCAGTCGAGGTTTCCACCATGAGCGCCGGGTTGCCCGCAGACGACGGAACCGCTTGCCGGAGCCGTTCCGATAACTCCTACCATCGGGCGCACAGGAAAGACGAGATCGTTGAAATAGGCCATCCCGTCGCGTACCTCGATGACCTTCGTTCGAAGTTCGCACCATTCGATCAGCGGCCCGGACTCGGGCAGCGTGCAGGCGATCCCCTTGTCCGCCGTATCGATGGAGAGAATCTCGGCGCAGAGCACATCGCCCGGCTCGGCCCCTTCGACGAAGACCGGCCCTGAGGCGGGGTTCACCCTGTCGAAGTCGATGGTCGTCACAAGATCGTGTTCGCCTGTCACCTGGTCGCAGAAACAGTCCTTCGTCTTGAATCGCACTGTATCTCCCGGCTTCACCCGTGCGACGGGCTGGTGATCGGGGGAAAAGGAAAATACCACGTCGGAAATCAAGAGCATGGCGGGACCTCCTTCGGAAGAGTCTAAATTCCGGCCAGGGCGGCGGTGTTCATCCGCTTGACGATATCGATCATCTTGTCGACCTGTTTTTCATCCTCCCTGTCCAGGTACTTGTACAAAGCCTGGCGCGTCGTCCTCGTTCCCTGCATCGCGGTCGACAGGATGAACGTCCCGACCATGACGTTGTTCCGCAGCTTCATCAGGTCCTTCACGGTCTTGATATGAGGGAAATGGTTCGGAATCCACTGCATGTTGTCCTGGACACTGATCTGCATCAGCCCGACCCGGGTATGCGTCCTCGCGTCGATTCGTCCTTCCGATTCGACGCATATCAGGGCGGTGATCAGGAACGGATCCACACTATAAATTTCGTGCGCGTCCCAGATATGCCGCGCATACTCGGTCGACTTCCGTATGGGGTTTCTGATTCTCCATGGTTTCATAGCCGAGGCCAATTCTCTCGACATGATCCTGATGGAGTCCCTTCTTCCGAGCGATGCCGCCAGGAACTCCTCCGCTCGCAGTTCGGACGCAAAAAAGACCAGAAGGAACAAGGCGCACAGAGCCATCGTGCTCCTTCTTCCGAAAACCGGAATTTCTCCGGATGAATGCGGCGCCGCGCCGCAGAATACTCTCCGCATCGACGAACACTCCCTTCTGTTGATTTCTCTCCCGGCAATCATCATACCATTGAAACAAAGGAAGGAGCAAATTGCGGCGACAGGGCATCGGCATTCTCTTTGCGAAGTTTCGATATCCGCTCATTGCAGCAGAATTCTTTTCTCTTTTTCCGCGCTACACGTCAACCTGCGCCTCTGCCGCGTGCGCGAAGATGAAATCCCTTCGCGGCCCCACCGCGTCCCCCATCAGGATATCGAGCATCTCCCCCGCCTCGGCGGCGCACTCCGTCACGCTGATCCTGCGGAGCGTCCGATTCTCCGGATTCATCGTCGTCTCCCAGAGCTGTTCCGGGGACATTTCTCCCAGTCCCTTGTAGCGCTGCACCGTCGCCTTGCCCTTTCCGACGAACGCCCGAAGTTCAGCATCGCTGTACAGCCATCGCACCTCCTTGCCCTTGGTTGCGCGGTAGAGCGGCGGCTGCGCGGCGTACACCCGCCCTTCGGAAACAAGCTGCGGAAAGAGGCGATAGAAGAGCGTCAGCAGGAGCGTCCGGATGTGCGAACCGTCGACGTCGGCGTCCGTCATGATGACGATCCGCCCGTAGCGCAGCTTGGCCACGTCGAACTCGCTTCCCACGCCGCATCCGAGCGCCTTGACGATATTTCCGACCTCCGCGTTCGCCAGTATCTTGTCGAGCCTGGCCTTCTCGACGTTGAGGATCTTCCCCCGAAGCGGAAGAATCGCCTGGAACTTCCTGTCGCGGCCCTGCTTCGCGCTGCCGCCGGCGCTGTCCCCCTCCACGATGAAGAGTTCGGCCTCCCCGGATTTCCTGGATATGCAGTCGGCGAGCTTTCCGGGGAGTCCGGCGTCTTTCGCGCCGCCTCCTTTGCTCCGGACGAGTTCCTTCGCGCGCTTGGCGGCCTCGCGGGCCCTTCTGGTCGAGAGGGCCTTGTCGACGATAATCCTGAGCACCTTGGCTCCTTCGTTCGCGAAAAAGTAGGCGAGTTTTTCGTAGACCAGTGCACTGACGGCCCCGCTCGTCTCTCCGTTGCCGAGTTTTCCCTTGGTCTGCCCCTCGAACTGCGGGTTCGGAAGCTTCACGGAGAGGACGCAGAGCAACCCCTCGCGCAGGTCGTCACCGAGGATGTTCCCCTCTCCCGACTTCAGCAGTTTTTCCGTTTTTGCGGCCTCGTTCACCGCCCTTGTCAGAGCAGCCCGGAATCCCGCGACGTGAGTGCCTCCCTCCGCCGTGGGGATCAGGTTGACGAAGGAGTAGAGCCTCTCCGTGTAGTCGTCCAGGTACTTGAAGGCGAACGAAACCTCCGTGTCCCCCGATGTTCCGGAAAAGGCCACCGTCCCGTCGAAGAGCGGCGCCGCGTTCTTCGCCAGGCGGTTCGTCATGGCCTCGATGCCGTCCCTGTTCTGAAAGGTCTCCCGGACAGTCTCTCCATCGGCATTCACCGATTCCAGGGTCAGCGACAATCCGGGCACAAGGTAGGATATCTCGCGCAGGCGGCGTTCGACGAGCTTCGGCTCGAAGGCCGTTCCGGAGATGAAGATCAGCGGGTCCGGGAGAAAACGCACCGTCGTCCCTGTGCCGGGAAGGTCCGTCAGCTTGGATGAAAGCTCCTTTGCGACCTCGCCGCGCCTGAACGTCATGGAATACTCCCGGCCGTCCCGAAGGACGAAGAGTTCGAGCTTTTCCGAGAGCGCGTTCACCACCGAGGCGCCCACGCCATGGAGACCTCCCGATACCGTGTATGCGCCATCGCCGAACTTTCCCCCCGCATGAAGGATGGTGAAGATAACCTGGCATGTCGGAATTCTCTTCTGAGGGTGAGGATCGACCGGCATCCCCCGTCCGTTGTCGGAGACCGTTACGCTTCCGTCGGGTGCGAGGGAGACCGATATCTCGGTGCAGTATCCGGCGAGCGCTTCGTCGACGGAGTTATCGACGATCTCCCAGATCAGGTGGTGCAATCCTCGCGTCCCGGTGTCGCCGATGTACATGCCGGGGCGCAGGCGCACCGCGGCCAGCCCCTCCAACACACGGATAGAGCTGCCGTCGTAGTTGTACCCGCCGGCTCCGGAAGCATGCGCGCCGGTCGATCGGTACGTCTCTCCCCGGGAAGCCGCCGGGGGCAAGGCCTTATCCGTTTCGATCGTGTTCGCCGGTCGTCTCCTCATCATCGCTCATCCTCCACATCGTCCCCGCTATAAATTCCGTCATCGCCGGGCATCTCCGGATCATCGCTTCCGCCGCTGATCTCGGGTGTATCATCCCCGGCAGCCGGCAGCCGGTGAAGCTGAACACCATATCCGTCCGTTTCGTTCTCACCGTCGCCGTTCGCCGTGTCGTTTCCGTTTCGGGCCCCTCTTTTTCGCCGGACCGACAAGGCCGACACTCCCTGGAGTTCGGTCATGGAGACGAGCGTATGCTCCCCTATCTCCCTGAGCCTGATATTCTCCGCGGGAATCTCGGCGCCGTCGTCCGCGATGAGGGAATCACCCGCTCCGACAATCACCAGGTCCCGGATCTCGCCGAACGAAGTTTTTTCTCCCCGGTGAACGTATATACCTTTTCCCCCGCGCCCCGACGGCTTCACTCCTGCCAGCGGGAACCGGAAAAACCTTCCGTTCGAGGTCCCGGCGACCGCGAACAGATCGGATGACGCCGCCTTACTCTTTGGAACCGCGACCGCCTGAACCAGTTCATCCTCTTCCTCCACCGCTATTCCGGCGACGCCCCGGGCGGAGATCCCCTTGCGGGGAATCTTCTCTCCCGGAATCCTGAGCATCCTCCCGAACTTCGTGCAGAGCAGGATCTCGAAGTCCCCGTCTCCCTTGAGAGGGAGGACGGCGAGGAGGCGTTCCCTTTCGTTCAGCGGGGCCGCCGTCTTCGACGTGTTCTTCCTCGAGGAATCCCCCTTGAGCGTGTCGAGCGAAATACGCTTGAGCGAGCCGTCCCCGAAGACGAAAAGAGCTTCATCGTGATCGTCGGGAGAGACGAGGACAAGCGACGTTCCTTCTCCGGCGCCGAAAAATTCACGGGCCGGAAGAAGCTTCTTCGATGAAGCGTCGGGAATCGACGTCCGCTCCCGGGAGTAAAATCGGCCGTCGTCGCCGAGAGCGTAAACGAGCCCGTTCTCCACGAAGACGCTCCCCGCCTCCTCGTCGCGCGGCCTTCGCTTGACGTCGCGCTTTCGGAGAAATCCGTCACCGTCCAGCGATATCACGCAGGGAGATTTCTGCTCGAACGAGAGAAGCGTCTGCCCGGGAGAGTCCTTTCCGTGCTTCTTTTCCGGCTCCTCGTCGAGCAGGGCCGTCCTCCGGGCGGAGAGAGGGCTCTTCGAGAATCGGTCGGCGAGCGCGTCGAACTCTCCGGCAACAACGCCGTCCAGCTTTCTGGATGACGCGAGAATGCCTTTCCATTCCTCAATCGCTTTTTCCAGCTTCTTCCGCTCCTTTACAAGCGCTTCATATTCGAGGCCGACAAGACGGGAGAGACGCATTTCGAGGATCGCCTCCGCCTGAAGGAGCGAGAAACCGAAACGCTCGACAAGACCGGCTTTCGCCTCCGCGACGCTTTTTGAAGCCCGGATCAGCGCGACGATCTCGTCGAGTATGTCGAGCGCCTTCAGCAGTCCCTCCACGATGTGCAGCCTCGACTCGTCGCGCTTCAGCCGGAACTCCGTCCGCCTGCGCACGATTTCGCGCCGGTGCCCGATGAACGAGTCGAAAACCTCCTTGAGCGTCATCGTCCTCGGCGCGCCGTCCACGAGCGCCAGCAGGTTGCCGCCGAACGTTCCGGAGAGCTGCGTGGCGGAGTGAATCAGTGCCTCCACCGCCTTCGGTTCAGTCTTTTTGTACATCTCGACGACCACCCTGTCGCCAGTCCTGTCGGACTCGTCACGGACTGCGACGATTCCGTCCACGCCTTTTTCGTCCAGCTTTTCGGCAATCTGGGCGACAATTCGCGACTTCGTCGCGCCATACGGAATTTCCGTGATCACGACCAGATTCCGGTTCTTGGTCTCCTCGATGTGTGTCTTTCCCCGAAGGAGAAATTTCCCCCGTCCCGTCTCGTACATCTCCCGGATCCCGCTTCTTCCGACGATCTCGCCGCCCGTGGGGAAATCCGGCCCCGGCATTCTCGACGCCGTTTCGGAGACGCTCCACGAACACCCGTCCCGGAGGTACTCGGCGAGCAGTGTCAAAGTCTCGACCGGGTTGTGCGGCGGGATGTTCGTCGCCATGCCGACCGCGATCCCCGACGCTCCGTTGATCAGCAGGTTCGGCAGCGCCGCGGGCAGAACAGACGGTTCCGATAGCGACTCGTCGAAGTTCGGGACAAAATCGACCGTCTCCTCGTCGACGTCTGCGTGCATCAACTCGCCTTCCGGCGCGAGACGAACCTCGGTGTACCGCATCGCCGCGGGCGAATCGCCGTCGAGGGAGCCGAAGTTGCCCTGGCCGTCCACCAGCGGGACGCGCAGGGAAAAGTTCTGGGCCATGCGGGCCATGGCCTCGTATATGGAGGAATCGCCGTGCGGATGGTATTTTCCCATCGTCTCGCCGACGATGCGCGCGGACTTCTTGTGCGCTCCACCCGAGGAGAGTCCAAGCTCCTTCATCGCGTGCAGGACGCGCCGCTGTACCGGTTTCAGGCCGTCGCGGGCATCCGGAAGAGCACGGTCGGCAATGACCGACATCGCGTACGCGAGATAGCTGCTTTTGAGTTCGTCGTCGAACCCTGTTTCAAGTATGATTTCAGGCATGGATGTTCTCCTTAGTTTTGTGGTGTCGGCGGAATAGTTTCGGGAGCGGGTTCCCGCCGCCGGGGCCGGCTTTCGTACAGCAAGTCCCCGACGCTCAGAAGGATATTGTACTCGACGACCCCGTTCTTCTGCAAACCTGGAGGCGTCCCTAAATCCGCAGGCAGAGGGGTGTCGCCGGAGACCTCCTGAAACGCAGGAATGAAATCCCATCTTCAATAATTCTAAGAGCGGTCGCGCGGATCTCCTGTTTTTCATTATGGCCCTATGCTCACTCGCATTCAATGGCTCCGCAGGACATGATATTATGGAACAGCAGCAAAACCACACAACAAGGAGCTGTCGTGTCGTGCAGGATATTCTGGATACCGTTCTGAACGAGCGCCGGCATAGAGATTCTGAAACGCCTGAGCGACAGGCTTGAATTGAGGATCTACTGAGCACGCTCTCCCCTATTCCGGCGAAGAACAGAAAGGAGATGAAGCCATGAACCCGAAAGCCATTCTCGACCACCCTGTGATTTCAGAGCGCTACTTCTTCCCGCGAAGAGACAGGCTGAAAGATCCGTTCCTCGTTCCCGTTCCGGGAGGCGCTCTCGCCTGTCACTACGAACGGAATCATCCGGACGCCCCGACGCTGATCCACTTTCACGGCAACGGTGAGGTCGTCTCCGACTGGACGGGCGACGCCTTCGTCTCGATTCTGGACGGGATGGGATACAACGTGCTGCTCGCAGAGTACAGAGGGTACGGCATGTCGGCGGGGAGCCCTTCCTTCGGGGCCATTCTGGAGGACACGCCGCGCATCCTGGAAGCCGCGGGAACGGAACCGTCCCGTACCGTGCTTTTCGGCAGGTCCGTCGGCTCCATCCCCGCCATCAGGGGAGTTTCTCTCTGTCCGGGCATTGGAGGCCTGGTGCTCGAAAGTGGAATCGCCGATCTCATGGAGCGCCTTCTGGTCAGGCTGACCCCCTCCGAGCTCGGAGTCGGCGAAGCGGATCTCGAAAAGTCCGTCCTCTCCGTCATGGATCACAGGGCGTCGATGCGCGCTTATACCGGCCCCGTCCTGGTGATGCATACGCTTCACGACCACCTTGTGGATATTTCGCACGGGCAGAGGCTGTACGACTGGGCCGGAGGCTCCCGCAAAAAACTGGTCGTCTTCGATCGAGGAGACCATAACAGCATCCTCTTCGCCAACGCGAGACAGTACTTTACCGAACTGGGGAGCTTTCTTCAGACCATCCGCGCTTCGTCGGAAGCTGAGGGACCTTCCCCTTCAGAACGGCACGCCGCTTCCGATCGGAGCTGAACCATATGCTGCGGCAGAAATGGTTTCTTTTTCTCGTCCTCGCCCTTCTCTCAGGGATCGCGCTCTTTTTTCTTTTCGGCAGCTCCTCCGTCAACTCCTGGAGGATGGCGAACAATCCCCCGTACGCGCCCGGGCCGATCGTCGCCTTCGGGGACAGCCTGACGGCGGGATTCGGCGCAGGAGGTTCCGGAAGGGACTACCCCTCGGCACTGTCGTCAATGCTGGGGCGGCCGGTGGAGAACCTGGGAGTCAGCGGCGATACGGTCGCCAGGGCATTCGAGCGCCTGGAATCCCTTGAAGCTCTCTCCCCCTCCATTGTGATCCTGCTGCTCGGCGGCAACGACATGCTTCGGAGAATGGACCTCGACGAGAGCTTCGCGATCCTGGAGGCCATGATACGGAGGATTCAATCCGGCGGGGCGCTCGTATTCCTGGTGGGTCTCGAGGGTCTTCCTCTGGTGGCGCCCGTGGAGAAGCGGTATTTCGAGACGGCAAAAAGAACGGGCTCGGTGCTCATCCCGGATATTCTGAAGGGCGTCCTCGGGAACTCCTCCCTGATGGCAGACAGAATCCATCCGAACGCCGAGGGGTACCGGATCATGGCTGAACGGATCGCGAAGGCGATGAGGCCGTATCTTCGGTAGAAAAACATCAGGCATAATGCCGGAAAACCGGAGGAATGCACGCAAATGTGCCTCCGGCTTTCCGGCAGCTGGATCGGAAGCTCCGTTACTATTTTTCAGCGCTGATTTTTGCGCAGGGCTTTTCCCGGACGGAACGAGGTGAGAACTCCGTCCTTCATCGCAACTTCTCCGGAGACCATTACCATGGAGATCCCGTCAGGATACTGGACGGGGTCGCTGTAGCTTCCCTTTTCTACCACACGCTCCGGGTCGAACGCGACAAGGTCGGCAAGCATCCCCTTGCGCACAAGGCCGCGATTCTGAAGACCGAGGCGCGCCGCCGGGCCGGACGTCATTCTCCTGATCGCCCCGGGCAGGGAGAGCACACCTTTCTCGCGGACATATCGGCCGAGAATGCGCGCCGTGGAACCGTAGGCCCTCGGGTGCGGCTTCCCGCCGACAATGCTGTCGGAGCAGAAGAGCATCGCCTCGTGCCGCATTATCGTCTCGACATCCTCCTCGCACCCGTAGAACAAGGTCATGGTGGCGTTCCCCTCCTCCGCGACAAGCAGGTCGCAGAGTGCGTCGACAGTCGTCTTGGAGGCAACCGCGGCGATTTCGGCGAGGTTTTTCCCCTCGACCCAGCGGTTCTCCTCCGAGCGGACCGAGTTGATCAAAATGCCCTCCCAACCGCACGACGCGAGCCAGTTCTCCCACACGGGCCCTGTTTTTCCGTCCACCATGTCCCGTATCGTTTGCCGGACGGAGGAGTCGCGGAGATGCTCCAGCATCTTCGTCTGCCCCCCGGTATGGAAGACGGGAGGGATCAGGGCATCGAGCATGGTGCTCCCCGCTGTGTAAGGGTACTGGTCGAACGTGACTTCGAGTCCTCCTGCCCGGGCGGCGTCGATCATCGCCAGGACGCTCTCCGCACGCCCCCAGTTCTTTTTCCCGGCGATCTTCAGGTGCGATATGTGAAGCGGACATTCCGCCTTCGAGCATATATCGATGACTTCCCGAAGCGAGTTCTCGATATGATCCTGTTCGTTCCGCATATGAACGACGAAGAACCCTCCGTGGCGCGCCGTCTCCTCCGCAAGGGCGACGAACTCCTTCTCCTCTGCGTAGAGGCAGGGAGGGTAGATCAGTCCCGTGGAGAAACCGAAGGCTCCCTCTTGCATCGCCGTCCCGACCAGTTCGACCATCCTTGCGATCTCATCATCCGTGGCGGCCCTGCTCTCCCATCCGACGACGGTGGCGCGCACGGCGCCGTGCGGAATCAGCATCGCCGAGTTGGCCGCAGGCCGCACACCTTCGATTGCGGCGAGATATTCGCCCATCGAGTTCCAGCTCCACTCGCCGTAACTTCCGTTGAGTCCCAGAAGCCGCTGCTTCATCATCGGCTTTGCATCGTCGGACAACGGAGCTGCCGATAACCCGTCCTGCCCTAGAAGCGCAGTCGTGATACCCTGCATGATCTTGGCGTCCTCCTGTGGGCACGAGAGAACCCGTAGATCCGAATGCGTATGCATATCGATGAAACCCGGACAGAGAATACGATCCTTGAGATCGATAGTCAGCGACGCGTCCTCGGCGATTCGATTCCGGACGACGGTGATCTTCCCGTCGGCAACTCCGACATCGGCACGGAACCAGGGAGCGCCCGTACCATCGACAACACGGCAATTTTCAAACTTGATATGAAGCAACCACAGCACCTCTTTTTCAACAGTAATCGGTTCTCCTGCATAGGCCGACAATCTTCCCCTGCAAAAACGGGAAGACCCGGTGCACCATGATACTATACTTTCCGCAACACTTCACCCGGCCTGCCGCCCGTGAGACTGCCCCCGCAGACTGCTGTCCGGCCGTTCACAAAGACACGGTGGATCCCTTCGGGAAACTGATGCGGTTCTTGGAAACTAGCCTTGTCCCGGATTATGGCAGGGTCGAACACAACAAGGTCCGCCCGAAAACCTTCCCTGATCATCCCCCTGTCTTTCAGCCCCATGATCGATGCGGGCAGAGACGTGATCTTCCGGACGGCGTCTTCAAGGCTCAGGAGGCGCTTCTCGCGCACATACCGCCCGAGCAGCCGGGGAAACGTTCCGTAGCCTCGCGGATGGGGTTTCCCTCCCGCCTTCGGAGAGGTGATCCATCCATCGGACACAACGCATGATAACGGGTGGCGGATGACGAAGTCAACATCGTCGTCGTACAGGCTGAAAAGAACCATCGTGGCATTGCAACCGACCTCGATGAGCCAGTCCAGAAATCCCTCATGGAAGTCGGGCGATTTCTCCCGGGCGATCTCTTCAAGCGTCATGCCTTCGTACCGTCTTGCGGGGGGGCAGCCCGCGATCCTGATGTTCGAGCGGCCTATGTTCTTCAGCCAGTTCTCGAATCCGGCGACGCCGCCTTGAAGATCCTGAATGACTGTTTTCCGGTTTTCGGAATCACCGAGACGAGAGAGCATTGCATCCACGCCGCCTTCGAGCGCCCACGGCGGAAGAAGCGCTGTAATCGTCGTCATACCGGCGTTGTAAGGGTACGCGTCGCACGTGACATTGACTCCTCGCGCCCGGGCCTCCTCCATCACCGCGAGAGCCCCGTGGACCTTGCCCCAGTTCGGCCTGCCCCCTGCCTTCAGATGAGAGATATGGAGCGCGGCGCCGCTCTTTTCCGCTATCCGGACCGCCTCTTCGACGGATTCAATCAGCCGGTCGCTCTCGTTCCGCATATGCAGGGCGAAAAATCCTCCGTAACCTGCGAGCCGGGCAGCGATTTCACTCAGCTCATCGTCCGCGGCATAGCTTCCCGGAGAATAAATGAGTCCCGCGGAGAGACCGAAGGCTCCCTCTTCCATTCCCTCATCAAGGATTTCCTGCATTTTTCGCATCTCTTCACAACTGCACGGCCCCTTGTCGAACCCCTTCACGGCGATCCTGAGGGTTCCGTGGCCGATAAGAAACCCAACATTCTGCGTCGTTCCGTTCTCCCGGATCTTCCTGCAGAAATCGGCCGTGTTCTTCCAGTCCCAGGCGTACTCGTATCCCGGGTGCAGAAAAGGAGCAAGATAATCACGGGCCAGTTTGCGAAACTCCGTGCTCAGCGGCATCATCGAGATGCCGCAATTGCCGCCGAGAGACGTCGTAACCCCCTGCATGATATAGTTCTCCGCGTCGGGGAAGGGGAGGATAGTATGGTCGCTGTGATTGTGAAGGTCGATGAAACCCGGAGAGACGGCCATGCCCCGGATGTCGGCGATCTCCCGCGCACCTTCGTCGATACATCCTATTCGGATTATGCGGGTTTCGCTTATCCCGATATCGGCGACGTAGGACGGATTTCCCGTACCGTCGAATATGCGTCCGCCCTTGAGAACCATGTCGAAATTTCCCGGCATTGTTTCGAATTTCCTCCTTCTCTGTTCCGGTTTCGTTGCTTACCAGGGTCCCACAAAGCGCGGCCCGAGAACGAGCGTCGGCAGCCAGCAGGAAAGCGCGGGGATGTAGGTCGTCAACAGGAGAACCGGTATTCCCACGAGGAAAAAGAACCACATCATCGGTTTTACCAGCGCTCCGTAAGAAACCCCGGATAGTCGCGACCCCACGAATATCGAGATCGCATAGGGAGGAGAGACAACCCCCAGTCCTACATTGACGATGACGATCGCTCCCAGATGGATGAGATTCACGTCAAGCTCCGCCATCAGGGGGAGAATCATCGGAACGGCAAGTATCAGGATCGGAATGCCGTCGATGAACATACCGAGGATGAGAAGGAAGATATTCACCGAGAGAAGGACAAGAACCTTGCTGTCGAACATTCCCAGCATCATGCCGGCGAAGGCTTGCGCCGCCCCTTCCCGGATGAGGAAACGGGTGAAGACCGTACCGCCGCCCAACAGAAGCCCCAGCATTCCCTGGGAGAGAACGGTCGAATAAAGCGCCTGCTTCAGCGTTTTCGTATTCAGATCCCGGTAAACAAGGAATCCTATGAGAAGACAGTACACAACCGCAACAGCCCCCGCTTCGTTGGGGGTGAAGATTCCGCCGTAGATGCCGACGAGTATGACCACGGGAACACCCAGGGCCGGAAGAGCCGACCAGGTCGCGGCACGAAGCTCTTTCAGGCGCGAGCCGGCGGGGAGATCTTCAGCGGACGCTCCTTCGACAGGTACCATGTACCGGGAGCATATGAAATAATTCAGGACGGCGTACCCTGCGGCAAGAAGCAGCCCCGGAACGACGGTCGCCAGGAAAAGCGCCGCCACCGACTGTTGTGCGACCATGCAGTATATCAGGGCCGGAACGCTCGGAGGAATCAGGTAGCCCAGAAAGCTGGACGAGCAGAGCACGGCGGTCGTGTAGGCCTTTTTGTAGCCGAGTTTTTCCAGCCGAGGCACCAGAAGCGGGATGAGGGCCGAGATGGTCGGCAAAGAAGAGCCGGTGAGCGCGCTGAGAATGACGGTCGCGACAATCCCCACAAGCACGAGTCCGCCTCGGACACGGCCGACGAGAGCGTGGGAGAAGCGCACGATCCTGTCTGCAAGGCTCGTCACGGAGATGAGACTTCCCGCGAATATGAAGAAGACGACCGCCATCAGAACATAATTGTTGATCGAGTGATAGAAGGTGCTCGCCATAAAATTGAGCGAATCCCCAAGGACAAAGACCCCGGATATGGTTCCTATCAGAAAGACCCAGCCCAGAGGAAGTCCGAGGGCCAAAGTCAGCATGAAGACGACGATCGCGGTGATTGCTCCCATTTCCATGCGGTTACCCCCTATTCCTCTTCAAGATCTGTCCGGGAGGATTTCATCTGTGCGTCGACGATCATCCTCTGAAGCAAATGAGCGGTAACAAGGATCATGATGATGAACATCGTCTGCATGATCCAGCTCGTATTGAACCAACGGACCAGCGTGCCGTATTGAGGGTAGCGGATGCTTCTGGCGGCGAAACGGTAGACGGGTATTGCGAAAAGAACCGCCGTGAGGATGCTTAAAAAGCTGATGAATATTCCGTACCCCTTCCGAATACCAGGCAATTTTTTAAAAAGCTTGTGCGGGAGGATCTCCACTGCGGTGTGCCCTTTTTCGCGCGTCGTGAACGCAATTGCGAAAAAGACGAAAATCATGAAGATATAGAGCGAAAAGTCCCCTACCCACATGATTTCGAACCGTAGCCAATACCGGTTGAGCACATTGAAAAACACCAGAAAGGTCACAAGGAGAAGCCCCGCATAGCAGACAAAAACCTCCAGAAAAGCCAGCAGGCTGAACAGTCGCTTGAGCGTTTTCGTGAGCACGTGCATACCAAACACCTCTTTTAAAAAAGGAGCACAGAGACGACATTCCTTCCCTGCGCTCCTTTTGCATCAGATTGTCGTTTCTCGCGGAACTGTTCGTCGTTTTACTTCGAGGCCGCCTTTTCGGCGAGAACCTTCTGGTGGATTTTTTCGAGTTCGGCCTGTACTTTTTCCGTCATGTTCTGCCCGGGATAGTTCTGGTCGAGCCACGGCTTGCAAAGCTCGTCCCAGATTGCTCCCATGTCGGATGCCTTCCGGAAGCCTTCCCGCTCCTCGTCCGTCAGAAACGTGATCGTGAAACTCTCCATTGCCTGCAGCTTCGCGATGAACTCTTGCTCAAGCTTCTCGGAGTTTGCGAAGAGGGCTTTCTGAGTCTCTTCGGATGCCTTCACGACCGCGTCCTGTAACTCCTTCGGAAGCGAATCCCAGAGATCCTTGTTGATGACGACGTTGTTCATATCCCACGCGAAATTCAGATCGGAGTAGTACGTCAGCACTTCCGAGTGACGAAGCTCTATAAGGGAAGGCCACATGCTCCAGCAGCCGTCGACGACTCCCTTTCCGAGCGCGTCGTAGAGATCGCCCCACGGGATCGTCTCGAGCGTCATGCCGGTTCCTCTTCCCATGTTCTGCAGCATGCGCACAAGGCCGAGAGAAGCGGAGACTCTGAGTTTGAGATTTTTCAGATCGTCGGGGCTCTTTAGAGGTCTTACGTTGTTCCCGAGTCCGTAAGGACCGTAGGAGACCTGGTAGATCATGCTCATGCCGACTTCGTTATAGGCCTTCTCCATGACCTCCCAGAGGATGCCGTCATCCCTGTCGAAGGCCATCTGGGCCGCCTGCCAGCTCATGACAGTCCACGGCATCCAGTTCAGAACCCCGCCGGGAACGAGGTTGACGTACGGCGCGAAGTATCCGATTTCGACCGAGCCGTCCTGAACGGAGTGGAAAATTTCGTCATGTGTTCCGAGCTGTCCGTCGGGGTAGTACGTAATCTCGATCTTTCCTCCGGAATACTCCTTCACAAGCTCGATAAACTGCTTGTGAAAAGCGTCCTGAGCCGGCACCGGCCAAGGCATCGCCATCTTCCAGTTGTACTGTGCAGCTTCCGCAGTCAGGCTCGCCGCGCCGAACAGGAAACATACGGCGATCAAAAACAAGACAACACCTTTTCCGCTCAAACCCCTTCTCTTACCCACACGTATCGCCCCCTTGCATAAAATGAGTTTAGTACACTGTAGTGCACCTTCAGAATTTACAATTCATGATAGACTGTGATATCCGGATTTGTCAAGGCGTGAAGAGCACATAAAATCAATTCCCAAAGCTAATGCACTTCTATGCATATCAATAAAGCAATACGAATTGACAGGATATAACGGAATGAAAAAAGGGAAAGGGTATCGCAGCAACGTTAGAGCCTTCTTTAATTTTTCTCATGCCCGAAAAAGACCATGCTCGTCTTCTTGAGTTCTTCCTCGCTGCAGAGAATTTCAAACCGTTCGATTCCGTTCTCCAGTGCGAAACGGCGGACGAACGACTCGACTTCGTCCGCGTTTCTTCCGTGCATCATGGCGTAGAGCGTATAGGGCCACTCTTCGTAAGAAATCCGCTCATAGCAGTGACTCACCAGGGAACTCCGCGCCAGGGAACGGCCGAGGCGCCCGATATCTTCTTCCCGCACCTGGAAGACGACCATGGCGTTGAAGGTGTATCCCGACTTCTGGTGTCGCAGAACGGCTCCGATCCGCTTCAGCCTCCCCGACTTCTTCAAGGCGGCCAGGCGGCCGACGATCTCGTCTTCGGAGAGGCCGAGGCGCTCTCCAAGCGTACGATAAGGGTTTTCCGTCAGGGGGATGTTCCCCTGCAATTCTCTGATCAGTTGCCGGTCCAGCATATCCAGGACGGATCACTCGCTTTCCATGTCGAAAAAAACCCGAAGTTTGAAGTTTTTCAGTTTAGAAAAGGGAAAGACGTGCGTCAAGTCGTACCGGTTCCGCAAACCGTCCAGCACAGCCTCCTTCTCCTCTTCCCTGGAGACCGAGAGCGTGAACCACATGTTCAGGAATCCCTTCCGGCGGTAGTTGTGCGTCACGCCCGGAATCGCGTTGACGAACTCCGCCACGTCCTCGAAGAGGTCGTCCGGGACACGGGCGCCGACGAGGACGCTTGAGTACCCCATGGCGCGCGAATCGAAGACGCCGCCAAGGCGCCGGATATAACCGGCGCGGATGAGAGCGTCGGTTCTGGCGACGATCTCCGCCCTCTCCAGGCCCATCCTCCGGGCCAGAATGCCGAAGGGATCCTTCTCGAGGGGCAGCCCTTCCTGCAGCAGGTTGATCAGTCTCCGGTCTTCGGCGTCCATGCCCGTCTCCTGAAACACCAGGGCTCCTCGGCCAGAAAGTTCCCCGTGTAGTAGAAGGCGCGCGCTCTGCAGCCGCCGCATATCGCGACATCCTCGCAAGCGCCGCAGCTCCCCTCGTAGCATGAAAAATCCCGCAGTTTTTTGAAGATCCCGCTGTCGCGCCAAATATCGGCGAACGGAGTCGTCCGCACGTTGCCGACTTCTACCGGCAGGTACGGACAGATATGCACTTCGCCTCTCGGCAGAATACAGCAGTATGACACCCCGGCGAGACATCCCCGCGAAAAGCGCTGCGCAATCCCCATCTCCCTGGCCATAGGTAGAAATTGAGGCGCGCATGTGGGCTTTAGCTCGAGCGGAGTGGTCTGTTGCCGCTCCAGTATTTTCCGTATCATGTCGAAGTAGGCGTCCGACTTCAGCTCCTCCTCGGGCATGGAGAGAGCCCGTCCGGTGGGAACCAGGAAGAAGGGATGGATCGCCTGGACGCCGATCGTTTCATAGTAGTCGACCATCCTGTCGAACTGGTCGAGGTTTTGCTCGGTCAGCGTCAGGTTGATCTGCACCCTGAGGCCGGCCTCCTGCGCGTTCCGGATGCCCTCCTGCGTCAGGTCGTAGGCCCCGGGACTTCCCCGGAACGAATCGTGATACCCCCTGTCCAGACTGTCGACACTGACGGCCACACCTCGCAGTCCGGCTGCCGCGAGCTCTCTTGCGAGGTCTTCCGAGAGCAGCGTTCCGTTCGTCCCCATCGCCGGAACAAGCCCCGCGTCGCGGGCCGCCGCGACCAGCTCCACGATGTCCTCCCTCAGCAAAGGCTCGCCGCCGCTGAGGATGAGCAGACGGAAGCCCGCACCGGCTATCGAGTCGATCAGATCCCTTCCCTCGGAAGTGGTCAGCTCGCCCCGGATATCCTCGTCCGGGCTCGACTCGCGGTAGCAGTGCCGGCAGAAGAGGTTGCAGCGCCTTGTTGTATTCCAGGAGATCAGCATGATAAGCCTCCCCGGAGTCCGATCTCCTCGTCGGTCAGGTAGCAGGCCGGATCTGCGTTCCATATACTGCCCGTGCTCAGCGCCCTGGCCCGGAGGTTGCCGTTGCACTGCTCCAGCCAGCGGCACCGGCCGCACCGTCCTTCAAGATGTTTTTTCCTTTCGCGGAGCTTCTGCAGAAAAGGACCGCCGCCGTTTCCCCATATTTCGGAAAAATCCCGCTCCCTGATATTGCCGAGCGTAATGCTCCTCGTGAACTGATCGATATGGACGTTCCCCTTCCAGTCGACCGCCCCGATGGCGACTCCCGAGCGGTTCCCCCCCGCAGCCGTAATCAGCTCCAGAATCCGCCCGGCCTGAACCTCGTCTCTCTCTTTCATCCGCAGATAGAGATAGACGCCGTCGCAGTGATTGTCCACTGTCAGGATCTCCGTCCCTATACCGCGCACGCCGAAATCCAGCGTCTTCTCGATGAGGAAGTCGATGGCGGCCCGCTTCTCCTCCTGCGACAGGTCCTCGCTGCGCAGCTCCTCGCCGCGCCCCGAATAGGCCAGGTGATAGAGGCAGACGCGGGAGATTTTCTCCTCCTCGATGAGATGGAAGATCTCCGGCAGTTCCTTAACCGTGCTCCGCGTCAGGGAGAGACGGAGTCCCGTCTTCTGGCCGGCCTTCCGGCAGTTGCGGAATCCTTCGAGCGTTTTTTCAAAAGCTCCCTCGACACCGCGGAAAGCATCGTTGACCTCACGCAGGCCGTCCAGGCTGATGCCGACGTAGCTCACCCCAAGCTCCCTGATCCGTTCCGCCCTTTCAGGGCCGATCAGCGTACCGTTCGTCGAGATCACCGTTCTCAGCCCGATCGATGAGGTGTATTCAAGGAGTTCGAAAAGGTCTTTCCTCATCAACGGTTCGCCGCCGGAGAGAAGCAGGACGGGAACCCCGAACCCCGCCAACGAACCCAGAAAAGCCTTCGCCTCGTCCGTCGAAAGCTCCCCGGCCTCCGGCCCGCATGTCGCCGAAGCGTAGCAGTGCCTGCAGGACAGGTTGCAAGCGCGGGTACAGTTCCACACAACCACGGGCCCCATGCCTTCCGCCGCGCCGGGAGCACCGCTCTTCGGCCCGCCGTGATATCGGAGCCTGTCTCCGAAGGAATTCCGGTTCAGCAATAATTTCGAAAAACTGATCATCAGGAAGGGCTCCTCGTCGTACAAAATAAAAGAACAGAAAACACAAAAGGCCGTGCCGGAGTCCGAACTACAGCACGACCTCTTAGGAAATCCAGCACATACGGTATTGTACTTCATCCGGAAAACCAGGGAAACAACCCGGCCATTCAAAGCCGAGCAAAAATCACTGTTTTAAGGACACGCCCCGACAGAGACACCGTTCGGAACATGCTTCCGGTTCAGAGAACGAGGCGGCCTCTAATATGGTTTCATTGCTTAATTGTTACGAAGATATTTTTTCAAAATATTTATCGGATTATATCGGAATCCTTTTCGTCCGTCAAGCAAACTCACCGAAATCCGCACAATTCCGCGAGCGTCAATCGGCAAGCATCTCCCGGCCCCGGAGCGATTCGATTCTTTGCTCCACGGGAAGCATTCGCTCCACATCGTACAGACCGTGGCTGATCGACAGCTTTTCCGCCAGGTTCCGCTCCACCAGGGGAGCCAGAAAATTAGCGCCCCCGTAGACGATCATATACCCTCTGTTCCGGTCTTTGTAGGACATGCGGTACGAATGGGGTATCTGGGCCTTCAGTTCCACCAGGCCGGAAAAGAGCGTGGTGTCGAGCGATTCCAGCCTCTTTTTCACCTCGTCGAAAAAGACTGAAGGAAATGTCTTGATTGCCGCTGTAACCAGGCCGCTGCCCCGGCTCACCACATCCGAGACGGAGGTGTACTTTCCCCTGATGAGCAGCTCTCCGGGGCTCAGCGTGGTTCCGGTATGCGAAATGATATCGGCGATTCCTTTCGGCCTGCCGCCCTCGATGCAGTAGAGAAATGTAGCGCTCGTTTCCGTGGGAACCCGCATCTGCTGAAGCAGAACATCGTAGTTCCGGCTTGAAACGCCGATAAGAGCGTTCTTCCCCTGCGGTATCTCGTAGTTCCACATCCGCTGGCCCGGGCGCAGAATTCCGAGCCGGGAAGATACGATTACCCTGCTCTTCGCCGCCTCTAGAAGAACCTGCAAGGCCTCTTCCGTTTTATCCTCGTCGACGAGCAGACTGTTGACCATGATGGTTCCACACTTCGCCGACGGCGTGTACTCGCACTCCAGGGAAAGCCGCTCCGTCTCCATTGCCAGGCCGCCGACCCTGTCGAAGACAAGGAGCATCTTCGCTTCCTCTATTCCAAGGTCGGTGAGGATAACGCCCCTGTTGCCGAAACGTCTTACGATGGAATGCTTCTCCAGATTCGTCAGGTGATATCGTATTGTCCTCGTCTCAATTTCTATTCCCCTCTTTTCGAGGGCTTCCTGAAGGCTCCCGGAGGTCTGCAGCTTTCCGGAAAAATACAAGATCCGTATTATTTCCACGACTGTTTCCGGATATTCTTCGATTTCGAACAAGCAATCCTCCCCTCTCATCAATCACAAATATCTCAGTTTATTCTCACTAAAGAAATTCAATTCCCTTTCCACAAAAGACCATTATCAGTATAACGCGTTCCTGATTCTTTGACTAGACAGAAAAAACCCTTATAAACAGTGATTCTATATATATCATTGAGGCTCTCTCTTGACAAGAAGGCAGAAGAATTTTATCATTACCATAAGGTCAACTTCGGAAATTCATTTCCGAAAAAATATCGTTTCTTTTTCATCACTCCAAAAAAACCACGGAAGGAGACAAACCCATGCGGAAAGTTTCTCTGTTGGTTTCAACAGGCAACCTGGGAGACAACATCATCGAGAAGGGGACATTTTACGAAGGGGTGAAGCGTGATATCGACTGCTTCGGAGCGGATGCGGGAACCGCCGATGCCGGACCGACCTTTCTCGGAGCGGATATGCCCCACAACCCGATAGAGTGGGAACGGCACGATCTCGAGATCACCCTCGTGGAGGCGAGAAAGAAGAAGGTTCCCATGATCGTCGGATCATGCAGCACGACGGGAACGGACAGGGGAGTCAATCTCTACGCGGACATCATCAGGGCCGTGGCGAAGGAGCGGAAGATGGAGCCCTTCACCATGGCCCTCATCTATTCCCAAATCCCGATGGACTCTCTGCGGGAGAGGATGAGAAGAGGCGAAACGGAGCCGCTTGGGGCCTCCTTCCCTCTGACGGACGAAGTTCTGGACAATACCACGAACGTCACCGCAAGCATGGGAGTGGAGCAGATCGTGCACGCGCTCGAAAAAGGGGCCGACGTCATTATCGCAGGACGCGCATGCGACGACGCGGTCCTCGCGGCATATCCGATTTTCAAAGGATTCGATCGCGGCGTCAGCCTCCACATGGGGAAGGCCGCGGAGTGCGCCTCCCTCGTCTGCTGGCCCCAGAAGGTGAAGGAATCCATCATCGGCGCCGTCTACGACGACCATTTCACCATCGAGCCGATTCATCCTGACCAGCAGGCCACCCCTCACAGCGTCGCCGCGCACTCCATGTACGAACGGACCAACCCCTTCATCCAGGCCCTGCCCGGCGGTATTCTCGACATGCACGCCAGCAAGTACGAGGCTCTGACGGACAGGATATGCAAAGTCAGCGGCAGTCTCTTCGTACCCTCTCCCGACGGCAGCTACAAGGTCAAGCTCGAAGGAGCGGGCGAGGCCGGGCATCGCGTCTACCATCTCGTGGGGATCCGCGATACGCGCGCCATCGCCAACCTCGACCAGATTCTCGCCGACACGCGGAAGAAGGTCTCCGATATCATCGGCCCCGCCCGGGACGACCAGTACGAACTCTTCTTCCACACCTACGGAAAGGACGCCCTCATGCGGGAGAACGAGCCGGTCAAGAGCACGATGGCCCATGAAGTCGCCATCGTCATCGAGGTCATCTCGAAGGATGAGGAGCTTGCCACTTCGGTCGCCAAGTGCGCCAAGTTCCGCTTCTTCTATATGAGCTATCCGGGACAGATGAACTCCTCGGGAGGCTCCGTGGCCCTGATCACCGACGAGCCGCTCTTCCCGAAGAACAAGTGCTACCAGTGGACGGTGGACCACCTCGTCACCCTGAAGGATCCGCTCGATCCCGGTATCTTCCGGTACACTTTCGAGACCGTTTCGGGAGTCTGACGTCATGGAAACCGACGTGACCAAAACGCTCCTGACGAAGCTTGCGGACTTCTACGCTCCTCTCGCTCCCGGGGATATCCCTGAAGAGGTCATGGAGAAGGCCCGCAGGGTGCTCGTCGATTTTCTCTGCGAGACGGCCGCCGGATACAAGGAAGGAGAACTCGCGTCCATCTACAACGCCTACGCCCGGGAGACCGGCGGCAGAGAGGAGGCCACCATCCTCTGCGACGGAGCGAAAGTGCCTGCAACGAATGCGGCGCTCGCCATGGGAATCATGGCGCATTCGATAGAGCTCGACGACGGCCACCGATGGGGAACGTCGCACCCTGCGGTAGCCGTTATTCCTGCCGTGCTCGCGCTGGGCGAGAAGGAGGGCGCCTCCTACCGCGAGATCCTCAAGGGAATCGTCGTCGGGTACGATGCGATGCTTCGCGCAGCCAGGGCAATCAACCCCTCTCACCTGAAACGGGGCTTCCACTCGACCGGAACGTGCGGCTCCATCGGGGCCGCCGCGGGGTGCGCTTCCATTCTGAGTCTCCCTCCGGACCGGTTCGCCTACGCGATGTCCATGGGAGGCCTCCAGAGCGCCGGCCTCCAGGAGATGCTCCACGACCACCCCGGCATCAAGCCGCTTCAGCCGGGGAAATCAGCGCTCGCAGGCGTTTTGTCGGCCGAACTCGCCCGGCGGGGGGCAAAATCCCCGCGGACGCTCTTCGAGGGGCATCACGGCTGGTTCAAGGCCATGTGCGCCGGAGAATATTCAGAGGAAGGGCTCATCGGGGAACTCGGGCGGCGGTGGGAGATCCTGCTCACCTACACGAAACTCTATCCTACGTGCAGGCACTGCCATGCAGCAGTCGACCTCGTCAGGGAGGCCCGCTCAGCCCTTGGATGCACCGAGAAGGACGTGGAGTCGATCCTCGTGAAGACCTATACGCTGGGCATCGTCGAAGTGGGGCAGATCGCCCTTCCGGAGACCTTCGAGGAGGCGATGTTCAGCATGCCGTTCTCGCTGGCCCTGGCGCTCCGCAAGGGAAACGTGACCCTGCAGGACTACACGCCGGAACTCCTCCGGGACGAAGAGCTCCTGCGGGTGGCCGCACTTGTCCGCATCGAAGCCGACGAGAAGATGAACGCCATCTATCCGGAAGAGCGCGGAGCGTGGCTTCGACTGGTTCTGAAGGACGGACGGATCTTCGAGAAGGGGATTCCGGTCGCGAAAGGAGAGCCCGAGAATCCCGTGACTGACGGCGACCTGCTCGAGAAGCTCGTCGCCATGCTCGCCCCCTACTACCCGGAGGAATTCGTCCGCGGGGTATGGGAAATCTGCGTGGAATCCGCAACGGACACAGTGGAATACCGCCGGATTCTCGATCATTTCGGGAGGTTTCATACACCATGAAGACAAAGAACATCTGCGATCTGGCCAGGACGATCCGGAGCAAGAACGCGGGAAGTTTCATGATCACGCTCGAGATCATCTTCGCCGACAGGGGAATCTACGAGAAAGTGAAGCGGTCCGGGGCGATAACGCAAAAAGCCATCGCCGACGCCTACGGACTTCCGGAGGAGAAGATCCTCGACTTCATGTTCTTCGATCCGGGAATGGGAATCAAGGCGAACATCAAGCGGAAGACTCCCAGCGGCGGCCCCGGCGAGACCGATGTGTACGGATGCCAGCAGTACGCTCCCCTCTTCTCGCTGGAAGTCCCCTGGGATGAGTAAAGGAGGAGCGTCCGTGCCGTCGCTGACTGAAAAACTCGCAGCCTTCTCATCGGCTCTGCACTGCGGGCAGCTACCTCCCGAAGTGCTTTCGCAGGCCCGAAACTGCCTTCTTGATACCGTAGGCGCGCTGCTCGCCGGAAGCAGGCTCTCCCAAAGCGGCCGGGCGGGGCGAAGATTCGCCGAAAGGCTCTCGGAAAAAGGGGAGTCCGTGGTCGCGGGGAGCTTCCTGAAACGTTCCTCCATGACGGCGGCCCTCGTCAACGGAATGGCGGCACACGCCCTGGAGCTCGACGACGGATCGAAGCACGCCACCTACCATCCGGGCGCGTCCATCGTAACGATGTCGCTCGCCCTGGGCGAGGCGGAGGGAATCTCCGGCGGACGCCTTCTCGAGTCCATCATCACCGGGTACGAAGTCTCGCTCCGCATCGGAACGGCAATCAATCCCGGGCACTATCTCCGTGGATTCCATCCGACGGGAACCACCGCCACTTTCGGAACGACCGCCGCCGCCGCGAAAATCCTGGGCCTCTCAACGGAGGAGACGGTGAACGCGTTCGGTCTTGCCGGCAGTCTCGCTTCCGGCATCAACCAGTACGAGATCGACGGTGCCGTCTCGAAGCATCTCCACCCGGGAAACGCGGCCCGTAACGGTATCCTCTCCGCGATGCTCGCCCGGGACGGAATGACGGGCCCTTCGGAAATCCTCGAAGGACGCCTCGGCTTCTTCCACTGCTTCGCCGAGAATCCCGATCTCGCGCTCGTCGAATCGGGGCTCGGAATCGACTGGCACTTCCTGCGCATCTACTTCAAACCCTTCTGCTCCTGCCGCTACGTTCACTACGCCATCGAGGCGACGCAGAAAGACCTGGAACAGCACCCGTTTCCTCCGGAAGAGATCGAATCCATCGTGGTTCGCACTCACCGCAACGCGAAGCAGGGATCGGACATTCCCGACTACCGGACGCCGCTCCATGCGCGGCTGAGCATCCAGTACGGCATCGCTTCGATCCTGGCGAGGGGAAGAGCAGGTCTCCGGGAGTACGAAGAGGAGGCCATCGGCGATCCCGAGGTGAGGAGGATTTCCGATCTCGTCCGGATCGAGATCGACGAGGAGATTCAGAAGGTCTATCCGAACCCGCGGTCGATGATCGTCGAGATCCGAGACCGGAAGGGAAACACGGCATCCGCAAGAATCGACCACGCCAAGGGCGATCCGGAGAACCCGATGACGGACGAGGAAATTCTCGCGAAGTTCCGGGACGTCACGGCGGACGTTCTTCCGCCGGAGAGGGCGGAACGCATCATCACGGCGGCGAAAACGATCGAATCCCGCGAGGAGATCGCCTCCTTCGCGGAGCTGCTTCAAATATGAAAAGGGGGAATGCGCCATGATGGATACGATCAACGCGCGACTGTCCAAGTTTTCTTCGGAGCTTCGCTTCGAGGATATACCGCCCGAAGTTCTGGATCACCTGAAGAGGGTGATGCTCGACTGTTACGGCTGCGGCCTCTTCGGCTCGACAACGCCTTGGATGAAAATCTACCGCGACGTCCTGGAAAACCTGACCGACCGGAAGGAGGCCACGATCTGGGGGACGGACCGCAAAACGTCCGTGATCGAGGCCATGATGCTCAACGGTTCGGCAATCAACTCGTTCGAGCTTGACGACACCCACACGGACGGAATCATCCACGTCTCCACGGGCGTGCTCGGCTGCATCACCGCCTTCGCGGAGAAGATGGGAACGCTGAGCGGCAAGGACTTCCTCACGGCGGCGACCCTGGCCTACGAAATTTCCTGCCGCGTCGCGGCCCCCGTCGGCATGGAGATCGCGCACCAGGGGTGGAACAATACCGGGACCTGCTGCCCGTTCGGCTCCACTGCGGGAGTGGGAAGAATGATCGGACTAACGCCGGACCAGATGGGACACGCCATGGGCATCGCCGGAAACTGGGCGGGCGGCCTCCAGGCAGTCCAGTTCGCCTCCATGGCGAAGCGCATCGTGCCGTCGAAATCCTCCGAGGGGGCGATCATCGGAGCGCTCCTCGCCCAGAAGGGGTTCACCGGCATCGAGGATATCTTCGAGAACAAGTTCGGAGGTTTCTACAACTGCTTCACCGACGACGTCTACGACGTGGAACGGACGAGCGGCGAACTCGGTTCCCGCTGGGAACTGATGGGCATCGGCCTGAAATTCTACTCCACCTGCCGCAGCAAGCACACCACCATCGGCGCCCTGCGCAAGTTCCGTGATGAGAACCCCGACATCAAGCCCGACGACATCGTGAAAGTCGTTGCCCATACGACCTCCATCACGCACAAGTACTCGGTAGACGCCGACGCCATCACCAGCGTTGTCGCCGCGCAGCTCAGCCACCCGTACGTCTGCTCCGTCACGCTGCTGGAAGGAACGGCTTTCATCGACCAGTTCACCGAGGAGAAAATCAAGGATCCCCGGATTCTGGAGTTCGCCAAAAAGGTGGAAGTGGTGAGCGACGAGGAGATCGAGAAGCTGCCGAGGCACCTGCGCTACACGGTGAAAGTGGACGTCCATCTGAAGGATGGACGGGTGTTCAATCTGCGGGAGAGCTTCCCCAAGGGACATCCGAAGAACCCCTTCACGCACGAGGAGCTTCTGTGGAAGTTCAAGGCCCTCGCGGGCAAGGCCTTCCCCGACGAAAAGAAAGCGGACGGGATCATCGACGCCGTCCTGCACATGGAGGACCTGGACAACTTCAATCAACTCACCGACCTTCTCTCCGCGAGGTAGTGAGAAAGGCGTAATTGAAAGGAGTGATGCCGGGAATAAGTCTCGAGGGTACCCCTGCGCACGATTTTTCTCACGAAAAAAGCATGAGAAATATTCAGACAGGAGGGAAATACGCATATGAAGAGCAGAAAGAACGTATTGTATCGCGCGGCTATTCTTGCAATCCTTACGGTATCTCTGATCACGGGAGCAGCAACGGCGGAAGTGCACCTGAACATGGGAAGCACCTCCTCCACGTCGGGAATCTACGCCTGGTGCGTTGCCGCGGCGAACGCGATCAACAAGGCGGATAACGGCATTCATGTCACCGTGGTGGAAAGCGGCGCCGGAATGGACAACCTCCGGAAGATCAGCGCCGGCGTTTTCGATTTCGCCATGGCGATCGATCTTCCGGGATCGCTGCAGCTCTACAAGGGGATCGAGGGCTTCAAGGACAAGCCGTTCAAGGAAGTGCGATGGCTCTTCCTGAGAAATATCTTCGCCGACCGTCTCTATGTTCGGCAGGATTCCGGCGTGACCCAGTTTGCCGACCTCAAGGGAAAGAGATTCTGCCCCGGAATTCCCGGGTCCGCCTCGGCGGCGTACGTGATCCAGTACAACAACATCCTCGGACACGACATCAACCTGATGCCGATGGCCCTCGGAGACGCCATCAGCGCTCTGAGAGAGGGGAGAATCGTCGGCCTCCAGAAATCCAGCGGCCTGAACAACATCGACTCTGCCCTGATCGAGGTGAACATGACAACGCCTCTCACCGTCGTCGGGTATTCCGAGGAGGATGTGAAGAAGATACAGGAAGTCATTCCCTACATGACGTTCCTCAAGCGTGAAAAGGGAAGCATCAAGGAATTTCCGGACGTCGGTCCCATCTGGGAGGAGTGCCCGATAGCGGGAGCCGTGGCGACCTCCGCGATGCCGGAAGAGGTCGGCTACCAGATCGTAAAGGCCTACGTGGAAGGATTCGACGAGATCGCCGCCGCCTACGGCCCGATAAAGGGATTCGACCCGGTCGGCGACTACTTCAAGAATGCGGGCGACGACGTCGTTCCTGCGCACGCGGGACTGATCCGCTACGCCAAGGAACAGGGAATAGAGGTTCCGGAAAGATTCATACCGCCGGAGTACAAGAAATAGAAGGACCTGTCCCTTATCTCTCCCGGCCGCGTTTTTCGATTCGCGGCCGGGAACCCCGCGGGAGGGATGCACTATGCTGTTCGCACCCATCGGAAGGATGAAGACCACGATCCTCTTTTTTCTGGGCTTGTTTCTCGCGATCTTTCAGCTCCTGGCGCCGCTTTTCCTCACCGGGCTGCTCGACATCCAGTTCCGGGCCATCCACGTGGCGTTCGGCCTCTCGATCGCCCTGCTCAACTTCCCGTTCCGGAAACAAAAGGAGGACGAACCGCCCGAAGCAGGGATCTCCATCTTCGACATCTTCCTTATAACAGTTCTGATCGCCGCAAATCTCAACGCTTTCGTCAAGGCCCTCGACATCTACATGGGAACGACGGAAGCGACCATCCTCGACATCTCGCTGGGCATCTCCCTGATGCTGCTGGTTCTCGAATCGGCCCGCCGTACCGTAGGACTTGCAATTCCCGTCATGGTGGTGCTCCTCCTCGGATACATCTTTTTCGGGGATCTTTTTCCCGGCATGTGGAAGCTGAGAGGCATCAACCTCGAATATGTCGTCAACTCTCTCTACTACTCCCCCCTGGGAATATACGGCAGCGTCACCGGCATGTCCGCAACGTTCATCTCGATGTTCATCATATTCGGCTCGCTGCTCTCCGCCACCGGAGGCGGCAGGACTTTCATCGACATCGCGCTCGCCATCACGGGACGTTTCACCGGCGGCCCCGCGAAAGCCGCGGTTGTCTCGAGCGCACTCTTCGGAAGCATCTCCGGAAGCTCCGTCGCCAACGTCATGGTCACCGGGAGCTACACGATCCCTCTCATGAAAAGACTCGGCTACAGGCCGGAATTCGCGGCGGCGGTGGAAGCCATCGCGTCGTCCGGAGGAGGCATCACGCCTCCGATCATGAGCATCAGCGCCTTCATGATGGCGGAGTTCCTCGGAATATCCTACTTCCATATCATCGGGTATGCTCTTCTTCCCTGCCTGCTCTACTACACCGGCGTCTTCAGCGGCGTTCACTTCCGTACGGTGAGAATGGGAATCGACAAGCTCCCTGCGGAGGAAATTCCAAAATGGCGCGATATTCTCACTCTGGAACGAATGGCGGGGCTCATTGTTCCGACCGGGGTGCTTCTCTATCTTATCGCAGTGGGGCAGCCGCTGCAGCTGGCAGGCTTTTACGCATGCGCCTCCGCACTGGGAGTCTTCCTCCTCGTCGGGATCATCAAGAGGAAACTCCGGGAGACATTCCGGCTCATGCTGACGGCTCTCTCGGAGGGCGGACGGGACGTTTCGCAGATCATTCCCATTCTCGTCTCGGTGAGCATGCTGGTCAACCTTATCGGCATCACCGGTATCGCACCCAAGGTCAGCGGCGTCATCCTCCAGGTCGGAGGAACCAACATCTACCTCTCCCTTCTCATCGCGACGATCGTGCCATTTCTCCTCGGGACGTCGCTTCCCGTGGTTCCCACCTACGTGCTCTCGGTCTCCATCCTCGTGCCGCCGTTGCTGCGGCTCGGTATCGACCCGGTAGCGGCCCATCTCTTCTTCATTTACTGGGCCATTCTCGGAGGAGTCACGCCTCCGACCTGCACCGCCGCAGTCGCCGCGGCGGGCATCGCAAAGGCGAACTGGGTCAAAACCGGCTTTTTCGCCGTGCGCCTGGGAGCCGTAGCCTTCATCCTGCCGTATTTCTTCGCACTGAACCCGTCGCTGGTAGCCCGCGCCCCCATGACGAGCGTCCTCAGCCATGGAACGACGGGATTCATCGGCGCCGTCTGTATCGCGTACGGTCTGTTCAGCCACAGGGACAGCCCTCTCCTGAACCCTCTCATCTGCGGGGCTTTCGTCGTCGGCGGGCTGCTTCTCCTCTTCCCCGGAGTCTGGCCGTCCGTTTTCGGACTGCTGTTCACCGGAGGGGCGTTTCTGCTCGATCGGAAGCTGTTCCCGGGCGCTCCCGCACAGTAGAATCAAGAAACCCTTGCGGCATCATGGTATTTTGTGTAGGATAGGGCCTGTCGCGGGAAGAAAGGTTATGACGTTGTTTCACGGACACCGCATTCCTGCTCGAATCCTGAAGATTTAAGGGGAAATCGACATGCAAACACAGACATCTCTTCAAGAGCTTTCCATCCGCGAGGCCGTCGAGCAGGACGTGCCTCTTCTTCTCTCGTTCATCCGGGAGCTGGCCGTCTACGAAAAAATGCTGGACGATGTCGTCGCCACCGAAGAGAGCCTTCGAGAGAGCCTCTACGGCGGAAGGCGTGTGGCCGAGGCTCTGATCGGGGAGTGGGAGGGCCGTCCCGTCGCTTTCGCGGTCTACTTCCACAACTTTTCAACCTTCGTCGGCCGTCCCGGACTGTACCTGGAGGACCTTTACGTGAAGCCTGAGATGCGGGGGAAGGGCATCGGAAAAGCTATGCTCGCGTACCTCGCAAACCTTGCGAAGGAGCGCCGGTGCGGGCGCTTCGAATGGGCGGTGCTCGACTGGAACGAACCTGCGATAGGCTTTTACCGCTCTCTCGGAGCAGTGCCCATGGACGAGTGGACAGTCTTCCGGATTACCGGAGAGGCTCTGGACAAACTCGCCGGTGAATGCAACCGCTCGTAAAGGCCTCTCCGGCGGCCGTTTTCAGGATACTCCTTGCCGCTGCGCCTGTCAGGGTACGGCTCATGCGAAGAAGAGGGGCTTCCGGCTGACCGGAAGCCCCTCTTCTTTTTCCGCTCCTTACGGTCAGCTCTTCCTCAGCACTCTTCCGGCCGCCGCGCCGGTATACTCGCCGTTCTTCATGGCGAGGCGCCCCGCGACGAAAACGTGCGAGATTCCCTTCGGGTCGCCGAACGGATCCTCGAACGTGGCGCCGTCGAGAACGGTGTCGGGGTTGAAAAGAACGAGGTCGGCGTCCATTCCCGCTTTGACGAAGCCTTTGCTCGACAGTCCGAGGCGCGTCGCCGGAAATCCGCTCATCTTCCACACGGCCTCCTCCAGGCGGAGCGTCTTCTCCTCGCGGACGTACTTGCCGAGGACGCGGGGGAAGGTCCCGTTCGTCCGGGGGTGGCACTTCGCGCCGGGAGCGGAGGGGATGGTGTCCGACGCGACCATGACGAGGGGGTGTTTTATGACGTACTTGACGTCGTCGTCGTCGAGCATGAAGTAGCATGCCGTATCGGAACCTTTGTTCGCCACGATCACGTCGAAAGCGGCGTCGAGCGGATCCTTCCCCATCGTTTCGCCGATCTCGGGAAGCGTCTTCCCCTCGTATTGAGGCGTCAGGGGAGCGTAGAGCAGCAGAACTCCCTCCGCTCCGCCGCTGCTGAGCAGCATGTTCTCCCAGTCGTCGGTGGTCAGAATTTCCTGCTTCAGCCGCTCTCGCAGAACGGGATCGGAGAGACGCTCGATCACCTTCGCCACTCCTCCTTCGTGCACCCAGGGAGGAAGGATGCTGCGGAGCGTCGTGCTGCTGGCTGCGTACGGGTACTGGTCGACCGTCATGTCCACTCCGCGTTCTCTCGCCTTTTCCAGAACCGCGAGGGTATCCCGGACCTTGCCGAAGTTCTTTCGGCCGCACGCCTTGTGATGGAGCACCTGCCCGGGAATTCCTGCTTTTTCGGCCACCGCGACGGTCTCGTGGACCGACCTGACGACATCCGTCGACTCGTTCCGCATATGGGAGAGATAGAGCCCCTGGCGGTCCTTCAGCCCCCTCGCGATCTCCTCGACCTCCCCGGAAGTCGAATAGACACCGGGAGGATAGATGAGTCCGCTGGTCATACCGAATGCTCCTTCCTCCATCGCTCGATGCGCGAGGGAGCGCATCTCCTCCAGTTCGCCGCCGCTCGGATTCCGGCTCTCAAAACCGAGCACGTTGAGACGGATCGTACCGTGCCCCACGAAAGAGCCCACGTTGACGCCGAGTTCGAGGCCGCCGAGGACATCGAGATATTCTCCGAAAGACCGCCAGTTCCACTCGGGCGTCACGCCCGCCTTGACGAACCCAGTATAGGAGTCGAGCAGGTCCACTTTTTCCTTTGAAATGGGCGCTGCGCTGATACCGCACTGCCCTATCATGATGGTGGTGACTCCCTGCTTCAGCTTGGGAACGGTTGCGGGGTCTTTCAGAAGCAGAAAGTCGTTATGGGTATGCATGTCGATGAAGCCCGGAGCGAGCACCTCGCCCCCGGCGTCGATTTCCGAAGCGCAGGATACGTCCTCCGGAAGAGGCCCCACATACTCTATCCTCCCGTTCCGTACCCCTACATCGCCCCGGAACCAGGGAGCGTTCGTCCCGTCGACTATGCGCGCGTTTCGTATAACCAGATCGAATTCCGACACTGCTGCACCTCCGGACGTCAGTCCTGTCCGTCCAGCGGGAACACCGGGCGGAGAATATTGTGAAACTGAAAGTTTGCGAAGTTGTTTGAAACGAGACCCGGCAGATCAACCTCGAAGATCTCCTTCGCGATGGGCTCGAAAGAAGCCCTGAAGTGGGCCGCCGATTTGACGACGAGCACCTTGCGGTTTGAAGGCTCGATGCCGAGCCGCCGGAAAACCTCGGCGTCCCAGGGCTGGGTTCGGAGTTCGGTGATGACGACCTCGATGCCGTCGACATCGACGACGGCCGTCCGGCCCATTTCGATACGCAGTCCGGTGCACATCGGTCCGCGGATCGTGTACCGCCCGTCGGCGATCGTCAGCACCTTCCCTTCGATCTCGAGAGGTGCGCCGTGATGCTCTTTCGGGGCCGTCTTGCCTCCGAGGCGCAAGTGTACCCGTTCTCCGACGCCTGCCCGTATCGCCGCTTCGACGCTCTCCGGATCGACGATCAGGGCGAACGCCGTATCCCGCGCCTTCTGACGGAGCAGCTCGGCAAGGAGCTGCGTTCCGTCCGTCGGGGCGCCTCCGCCCGGATTATCGGAAGTATCCGCCAGCAGGACCGGGCGAAGGGGAGATTCGAGCGCCCTTCGGACAGCATCGCCGGGAGGGAGCAGATTCTTGACGAACAGTGTCCGCTCGCTCCAGATCCGCTCCGCCAGTTCGTCCACGAGGGACTCCGCGAACAGTTCGTCGCCGTCCGTGACGGCCACGACCGAGACGCCCACCTCCGGAATGTCGGACCAGGCGAAGCCGTGCATCACGGAGACGGAGACGACGCCGGGGATCCGCTCCATTTCCTCCACCCGTTTCATGATTCCGGCGTAGGGCTGCTTCGAGGTGGGAATTGTCGGCGAAAGCAGCGGAATGCGGCGATAGCGCATCACGGGGCGGATTTCGCCCCGGAGCGTCCTGGCCATGATCTTGGCCGCCTCGTACCCCCGCAGGTACATGTCGATGTGAGGGTAGGTGTCGTAGCCGACGGTCACCGTCGAGCAGCGCTGCATTTCGGCAGTGACGTTGGCGTGAAGGTCGAGCGTGATCATCACCGGCATATCCGGACCGACGACGCCTCGTATCGCCGAGAGCAGTTCTCCCTCGGCATCGAACGAATCCTCGAGGACCATCGCACCGTGCAGGGCGAGCAGGACGCCGTCGAAAGGCCCGTCGTTTCGCAGGGCCTCGAGCACGACATTTAGCGCGAAGTCGAAAAACTCCCTGGTAACGGGTCCTCCCGGCATCGCCTCGGCGCCGATGACCGGCAGAAAGTCGATTCCGTCCTCCGAGAAGGCCGTCATCATTCCCTTGAGTTCCGTCTCGACTCCCTCGAAGTAGGGGATCACCTCGTCCCCGAGTTTCAGGTGAAAGTTTTCATACGCCCTGCGATCCGTTTTTTGGGGGATGAACGAGTTTGTTTCGTGCTTCAGTTCACCGATAAGGATTTTCTTCGTCATGATATCTCCCTCTTTCTCCGGCAGGAGATCACCACGGGCCGACCATCTCGACGCCGAGCATCACGGAAGGAAGCCAGCAGGAGAGAGCGGGGACGAAAGTCGTAAGCAGCAGGACGGGGATGCCGACAAGGATGAAAAAGAGCATCATCGGCTTGATGAGTTCAATATATTTGACATCCGCCAATCGGGCCCCGACGAACATCGATATCGCAAACGGAGGTGTGACAACCCCGAGCCCGATGTTCACGATCACGATGGCGCCGAGCTGGATCAGGTTCACGTCGAGCTGGCGGATGAGCGGCAGGATGATGGGAACGGCCAGGATCATGATCGGAGCGCCGTCGATGAACATTCCCAGGATGAGGAGGAAGATGTTCATCATGATCAGGATCATGACCTTGCTCTCGAACATTCCAAGGATGAATGCGGCGACCGTCTGCGCAACTCCTTCACGGATGAGCAGGCGGGTAAAGACTGTTCCAGTCGCAATCATCAGGTTGATCATGCCGACGGTCAGCACCGAGGTGAGAATGGCCGTCCAGAAGCGCTTCGGTGTCAGGTCCCTGTAGACCAGGAATCCGACGATCAGGCAGTAGACGACCCCGATCGCTCCCGCCTCGTTCGGCGTGAAAAATCCGCCGTAGATTCCGGCCAGAATGATGGCCGGCGCGCCGAGGGCCGGAAGGGCGGACCATGTGGCGACCAGCCGTTCCTTTCTTCGAAGGGCCGCTTCCATGAGAGGAGGAGCCTTCGACTCGTCGATGTACTTCGGGCAGATGAAATAGTTCACTATCATATAGCCTCCCGCGAGAAGCAGACCGGGAAAGACCGTCGCGAGGAACATCGCCGCCACCGACTGCTGCGCGATGAGGCAGTAGATCATCGCCGGAACGCTCGGAGGGATCAGGTAGCCGAGAAAGCTGCACGAACAGAGGACGGATGTGGTGTACGTCCTGTTATACCCGTATTTCTCGAGCTGCGGAACGAGCAGAGGAATGAGCGCGGAAATGACGGGCAGCGAAGAACCCGTCAGCGCTCCCATGATCACCGAGGCGATGATTGCGACAACGATAAGGCCGCCCCGAAGATTCCCCACGAGCGCATACGAGAACCTGACGATCCTCTCGGCGAGTCCCGCCTGCGCTATCAAGGCGCCTGCGAAGATGAAGAATGCGATGCCCATCAGAATGTAGTTGTTGATCGAGTGGTAGAAGGTTCCCGCGATGAAACCGAGAGACTGGTTCAGCCCCCACAAACCGACGATCGTGCTGCTCAGAAACCCCCAGCCGAGAGGAACGCCTATCGCGATAATGACGACAAAGACACAGAGCGCCGCAACAATACCGAACTCCATGAGCCTACTCTCCCTTCGCTCCGCCGTCCGGTGCGACCGCCCCGGCCGACTGTCCCATATTCGCTATGTTCGCGAAACCGACGACGACATTGTAGATCAGGTGCATCAGGCTGAGGCACATGCTGACGAAAAGGCTCTGCATCAGCCAGCTCTCGTTGAACCACCGAACGAGATTGCCCGGCTGCGGAAAACGGTACGCGTCCACCGCGAAGTCCCACGCCGGAAGAAGGAAGAGCCCGATTGTAATGATGCAGAGAATACGGGTGCAGAGCACATAGATCGCCCTTCCCTTCGGGCTTTTGGCGAAAACATGGTCGACCAGCATGTCCACGCTCGTGTGGCCGTCCTCCCGAGTCGTCAGGACGATCGCGAAAAAGACGAAGAAGATGAAGATGAAGAGGGAAAGATCGTTGATCCACCGGATGTTCAGCCGCAGCCAAAACCGGTTGAGAACCTGGAAAGAAATCATGAACGTCGTTCCGAGAAGCCCCAGGGTACATATTATGTTCTCGAGAATTGCAACAAACGAAAAGAACTTCCTGACAAGCGCTGCCATAGTACTACCTCCCCTTATCGCACCGAATTCCCTCTCCGGGCGGCCCCGGTACCTTCAGAAACAGGATCTGCCCTCTGCAAACCATGACAAGAAAGATCGCCTGAAAAGAACGGGGGCGCAATGAGAGAGGATCGAGAAGAAGAAAAGAGAAGGCACGGGCGGGCGGTACATTGCCCTTCCGCCCGTGCCGCCGATCGAAAAGGTGTTCGAGGCGATGCGCTACTTATTCTTCGCGGCCTCTACTTCCTTGTGAACTCTCTCGATCTCCTCCAGCATTTTCTCCTGCATGTTCTCTCCGGGGAAGGCCTTCTCAAGCCAGGGGCGCGCAAGCTCGTCCCAGATCGCGGGCATATCGGACATCTTCCGGAAAACTTCGCGCTCCTCAGGTGTCAGCTCCACGAGGGTCATTCCGGGAAGGTTGCGGACCTGTTCGATATAATCGCCTTCGATGGCCTTCTGTTTCTCCAACTGTTTTTTCTCGGCAACTCTGGCAGCCTTGATGACGGCCTCTTTCAGATCCTGGGGAAGCTCGTCCCAGATCTTCTTGTTGATCACAAGGTTGTTGCAGTCCCATGTCCAGTTAAGATTCGAGTAGTAGCTCAGCACTTCGCCGTGGCGTTCGTCGATGAGCGAGGGCCACATGCTCCAGATCGTGTCGACGACGCCCCTGGAAAGCGCGTTGTACAGGTCGGCCCAGGGAATTGTCTCAAGGGTCATGTTCACGCCCGCGTTCTTGATGATGTTCTCGAACACCCTGACGGAAGCCAGAGAAGCCGATACTCTGAAGCGGAGACCGTCAAAGTCCTGAGGCGTTCTGATCGGACGTATCTTGCTTCCCACGCCGTAAGAGCCGTACATGATGTTGAGAACCTGGTGCATTCCGACTTCGTTGTAGGCGGCTTCGGTGGCTCTCCAGATGATGCCCTTGCCATGCTCGTAGAGGATCTCCGCAGCCTCCCAGTTTTCGGTGCTCCAGGGCATCCAGTTGACCATGCCTCCGGGGACGAGATTGACGTACGCGGAGAAGAGACCCATGGTGATATCTCCTCTGCGCACGGCATGGAACGTCTCGTCGTGAGTGCCCAGCTGGCCGTCGGGATAGTACCGCACCTCGATACGGCCGCCGGAATACTCTTCGATAAGCTGGCAGAACAACTTGAGGTTATCGTCGACAGCAGGGCGCGACCACGGAATACCCAGTCTCCATCTGTACTGCGGTGCGGCCTCGGAGGGAACGGCCAGGATCGAGAACATGAAAACCGCGAGCAACAGCACTCCCAAAACAGTCTTTCCACTCTTGTTGATCATCTGCATACACTTCATCTCCTCTCGAATACAAAAATCTCCTGATTCTCGGAACATGCGCGAAAAACCGGATTCGATCCCTCTATCACCTCCCGGTATATGGAATGCGACACTCAAGCGATCGGTGAGAAACCGCCTGAATCGGTGTCATGACGATGCCTTTTCAAGATAGCCGGAAAGCTCCTCGACTTTATACAACGTCTGCGGTCGTCCCCTGGAGGCTCGAAAGAGAACCCCGCTTTCGCTGACCACTTTTTCTTTCGCCAGCAACCTGATCACCTTTCGTGAGCTTTTCGACTGAATGCCGACCATTTTCGCGAAATCAGCCGCGGTGAAGACCCCGTCAAAACACGCAAGCCCCCGAAGATAGCGGGAGAGCGTTGAAACATTGATTCCGAGTTTCTTTGCAAGCAGCACCGTATCCGGATCCGGGAACGCGAACTTCAGGACGCCCGCGTTCGGATTTCCCAGCTCCCTGGCCTCTTTTCCGTCGAAGAGGTAACAGGCATCACGTCTCTCCCCGGCTATATCCAGGGCCTCCAACGCATTTTCCTCCGCTATGCTCAGGCTCGCTCCCGCGCCGAAACCGATGGAGAGATCGAAATCACAGGCGGAGCGAATCTTTCCGATGAAAGAGCAGTCTGCAAAATTGCTCGTCCCCACCAGGAACTGTCCCATGGTTTCTATGGTTTGAAAACTCGATACGTCCCTGGGGATGACCATGATCCGCCTCTTCTTTGCGAATTCCACCAGGTGCGCGTTCAAGGAGAGCATCGCCTTCTCGTAGCCGCGCCTGTTTTTCGGCGAACCCGCCAGTCGGAAGATGCCCACGACGCTGAGAAGATGGTCGCTGCTCTTTCCGCGGACTTCCAGAATGAGTTTTTCGAGAGCATCCCGCATAAAAAAACGGTTCGGCGTCGCAAGAAAGGAAGGAATCCCCATCTCCCTCAGTCTGTCGTTCACGGCTTCTACACAAGTAACACAGAAGTCGATCTTTTTCGCGTATATCAGCTCGACGTGAAATCGAAGAAACTCATCGATGTCGAAGCGGAATATCCCTTTGGAATACGTGTATAGAGCGTCTATTTCGAGAGTGGAATCTTCCAGTTCGCTCCAGACTTCCTTTTCGGTGAGCGTGTCGACGCTCATGCGCAACCGTCCCGAAAGGTGCTCCCTGGCCTCCAGAAGAGCCGGGAGGAGACCGCTGGAGTAGAAGGAGATATACCCCCAAGGCTTGGAACGATTCACGGAATTTAGTGAAAGGGCGTAGGGGAGATGACCGACGAACAGGATGGCATCCTCTGAATCCTGACATTCAGCGGCAATCCGGGGGGCTTCTGAGGGCAGAGAATACTCAAACAGATCGAAAGAAACCTCGGAAAACTCCTCCGATACCTTTTTCATTTTCGCAAGGCGGTTCGACGGTCCGATGATTCCTATTCTCAAGGTTCGACTCGCCCCCTGTGAAAGATTTCGTCTTATTTGCGCCTAAATAACAATGCAGTACAGCAAGTATGGGGTCGGGGAGGGAAAAAGTCAAGTTGAAAAAATCAAAACAAATTCGAGAAAAATAAAGGATGGTGATTTATCGATGCAGCGGCAACGACGCAATAGAATACAAGATGGAGACAGGGCGAGCCGTTTTTCCGGACGGCTCGCCCTGTTCTCTCACTCGTTCACGACGAAATGCATTGTACCAAGCGGCTCGACGGAATAGACATACTTCCCGGGCTTTCCGGGAATCATATTGCCGAGAGCCCCGGTGAGGAGAACGTCACCCTTTTTCATCGTCCACCCCTCTTCGAGCATAGTATTCACAAGCCAGAGAGCGGCCTTCCACTGATCGCCCAGCGCGTCCGAGCCTTTTCCCCTGGTGACTTCGACGCCGTCGAGAGACAGCGCCGGCTCCAGATCGTTCAGGTCGGGAGCTTCCGCGAGCGGAACGGGTTTTCCGACAATCCATGATTTCGAGGAAATGGCCGAAGCGTTGATATCAACAGCCTTGAGCAGTTTCATGTCGGTAAAGGCGAGATCCGGAAGTTCGATCGCGGGCGCAACGGCCGCAACCTTGGCCCTGAGCCCGGCCTCGTCCTTCAGCGGCGCCCCGATATCTTCACCGAGGATGAACGCTATCTCCGCTTCGATCATCAGGTTGCCGAAATCCCCCCTCTTCACGACGGTGCTTCCTGCGATTTCCTTTACCTCTCCTTCGGGAAAGAGGACCGCGGCAAAGGGAGAGGATGCGCCGAACCGTTTCATCGTGGCCTCCGTGGTGAGTCCGGCCTTGAATCCGGCGGGTCGGGCGCCGTCCAGCCGCTTCAAGGAGTATGCCTTCTGAACTGCGTAGGAATCGGCGACCGTCATTTCGGGATATTCCGCAGAGAGTACAGGAAACGGCACTCTTTCCTCAGCTGTCCGATAGACCTGATCCGCCGCCTTTCCGACGTCCATGCCCATCGCTCCCGTCGTGAAAAGAAGCGCGATCATCATCGACCCAACAACCATACACACTGTATTTCGTTTCACCATCAACACCTCTTTCTGACTGAAAAGATTGCGAACTTTGGGTAGCTTAGCTACAATCACCGGACTTATAGTGTATTATACTCTTATTGCTTTTAAAAAATCTCCCGATTCCGAGAAACAAAACAGGGTATTACCGCAAGTGAATGCTCCATGCGATGAAGAGGCAGAACAAGATTGTTTTTAAAATACTGCAAAAAATTTTAATGAATCTCCTCTGATAGTTTGAATAAAAAACATGTACAAGGGTGGGAGAGCAATGTCAAAAAAACCTTTTCTGGCCGGCATTATTGTGTTTCTTCTCGTTTTTGCTTCTGGAGCAACAATGTCCCTTCTGCTCTCCCAAAAGGACGAGACATCGAGTCGTCTTGCAGCAACACGGCTGGCCACATCGGTCTCCACCGCTCTTCAGCAGTATCTGAACAGGGCTCTCTCCCCCGCCTACTCCCTCGCAGCATTTCTAAAACAGTACAACGGCGAGATACGGAACTTCGACAGTCTCGCCGCAGATCTCATCGAGCTGCATCCGGGTATCGACGGCTTGGGCATCGCTCCGAACGCCATCGTCACCGACGTCTATCCGAGGGAACGCAACGAAGCCGCTATCGGGCACGACCTTCTTGCCGACCCGACGCGCCGGGAAGAGATGCTCAAAACTATCGAGTCAGGCGAACTGACGCTCGCGGGTCCTTTCGTCCTGCGTCAGGGCGGAGTGGGGGCCATCGGAAGACTTCCCGTTTTCCTTTCCGAAGAGAACGGCTCTAAAAAATTCTGGGGCATTACGGCATCGATCATAGATCTTCGCGCACTTCTATCGGCAGCTGATTTTTCCGCACTGAACAAGGCGGGGTACGACTACAGTCTATGGCGGATCCATCCGGACACCGGAGCAAAGCACGTCTTTGACTTTTCCGTTTCCGGCGAACTTCTCAGGCCTGTAAATTTTTCTTTCGCGGTACCGAACGGCGAATGGACGCTTTCTATCTCCCCCATCGGAGGATGGAGCGCCGACGGACGATTTCCTTTCCATATAGGAGTCACTCTGTTGACGGCCTTTCTATGCGCCGGGGTAGCATTCTTGATGCAACGACAGAGTGAATCTTTAAAAATAGCCAAGGAAGCCGCGGAGGCTGCAGACCGGGCAAAGAGCAACTTCCTGGCTATCATGAGTCATGAAATACGAACGCCGATGAACGGAGTTCTCGGTATGACGGAGCTTCTTCTGGATACAAAACTTGCCGCCGAACAGAGGATGTTCGCGGAAACAATTCAGGCGTGCGCGACATCCCTCCTCTCCATTCTTAATGACATACTCGACTTTTCGAAGATCGGCGCTGGAAAGACGACCGTTGAAAAAACGGATTTCAGTCTTGCGGATCTTCTTGATGAGATAGAGCGGACATACACCCTTCGAGCATCCCAAAAAGGACTCTCTTTCTCCCTGCTGAAAGACGATTCCGTGCCCGTTGTGCTTTCAGGCGACGCTGTGCATTTACGCCAAATTCTCAACAACCTCATGGACAACGCCATAAAGTTCACCTCCTCCGGCGGAGTCATTCTCTCCGTCTCAAGAGCGCCCGCTCCGTCCAAGCATGAGATAGGAGTAATCTTTTCCGTGAAGGACACCGGCATCGGTATTCCAATGGAAAAGCAGGAGAACGTCTTTCAACTCTTCACGCAGGCCGACAACTCCATCAAGCGCAGATTCAGCGGGACGGGGCTGGGGTTGGCGATATGCAAGGAACTCGTCCACTTGCTGGGAGGAACCATCGTTCTGAAAAGCAGCGAGGGTGAAGGCTCCGAGTTCATAGTCGATCTTCCCTTTGCCCCGGCCTCGCCCTGCGCATCCGTTACAACAGGCGATTCCAATGAGCCTTCCGTAAAGGAGACCTTCGATACACGTTCGAAAAAGATCCTCGTGGTCGACGATAGCCAGGTCAATCGACAGCTCGCCCTCCTTCTTCTGAAGAAATACGGCTATTCAGCCACCGGCGCGGAATCGGGGCAAGAGGCCCTGAATCATCTTCGAAACAGCCGTTTCGACCTCGTGCTCCTGGATATACAGATGCCTGGCCTGAGCGGATACGAAGTCTCGAACATCATTCGAAGCGGCGGCGCCGGAGAGATGCACACGAATATTCCAGTCATCGCCATGACGGCAAACGTCTTTCCGGAAGACCGGAAAAATGCGGAAACAGCCGGAATGTCCGACTTCTTTCCGAAGCCTTTTGTCGGCAACGAGCTTTCGTCGTTATTGCGTAAATGGCTCCCGTAAAATGGACATCGGGGAGCAGCATGCTATAATAGGCTGAATAAAGAATTATTTCAAGAAGGGTGGTGATGGTCATGTCCGGCATTTCACCCGTTCCTCCCGTAAGCAGCGTCAAAACGGTCGTTCCGGCGGCCAACCGCACTCAGCGCGAGGGACTTCAGCGCGCCGAGAGGGAGGTCATGCGCCAGGAGATGGCCATCCGGAATCACAGCGACATCACCTCAACCGTATATCGCTATGCGGTCGGCCCCGACGGAAAACGGTATATTACCGGCGCTACGGTGACCTACAAGGAAAAAGAGGATGAACTCTCCGGAAAGGCGCCTGACAAGAACACGTCGAAATCCTCCTCCGGCGGATCGAATCCTTCCGCCGGTAAGACCGACGTCCGCATCAGCGACGAAGACCACGCAAAGCTTAAAGCAATCGAACGCGACGTCATCGCCCACGAAGCCGCGCACAAGGCCGTCGGCGGACAGTACGCCGGACCGGTCTCCTATACCTACGCCACGGCTCCCGACGGCACACGGTACATCGTCGGCGGGGAGGTTTCGATCTCCGCTCCCGAAGGGAGAACGCCGGAAGAGACCATCCGGATCATGGAGCAGGTCAAACGGGCCGCGCTGGCTCCCGGCTCCCCATCTCCGCAGGATATCCAGGTTGCGGCCGCGGCTTCCGCCGCCCAGATGCGCGCGCGGGCCGAGCTGGCGAAGCAGGAGGCTGAGAAAGCGTACTCCGGCGAGAGCGGCCGGGAGGACGCCGCTCGTTGGGGCGAATTCGCCATGTCCGCCTAGCCGTTTACAGAACAGAACAAACACGAAAAAAACGGGGACACCCGGGTGTCCCCGTTTTTTTCGTGTCCGAGGTGAAACAACTCGGAAAAGGTTACTCCACCGTGAGGGATTTCTTCAGATCACCCGCGCGGTTGCACTTTGCATACACTTCGACGACAGCCCCCGCCTTCAGCTCTCCCATGTGGAAGACGGCGGTTGAAACCCTGTTGTCGATCTGAAACTCTGCTTCGAGTTCGTAATATTTCCCTCCGTCTACCGATACGGTGAATTTTTCGATATAATGTCTTTTTCCGTCCGGCACTGAATGAGGCGCATTCACCGTGAGCATGCCGTCAGTCCGATTATAGGAAAGTACCAGTTCCGACGGAGGATGGGCAAGCCCGGCGCCGGCCATCATCGCAAACACAAACATACCGAGAAGACAGGAAAACACTACCTTTCTCATGACATATCCACTCCTTCTTCTTGCAAAATTTGTAAACGCAACAATATGGTAACTTTAGCACATAGCAGGAAATAAGAAAAGACTGTTCGGCGCGTTACGACTGTTTCGAAGACGAGGTGAATCTATGAACAGAACGCTGCTGAAGAAATGGTTTCAGACGCTCGACACGATCGGAGCGCTTCCGGAGGGAGGCGTAACCCGCCTGGCCTACTCCTCCGAAGAAGACCTTATGTTTCGCAGAACAGCGGAATTCGCACAACGGATGGGATTCTCGGTGAGCGAAGATTGCGTCGGCAACATGTTTATCTCCTTCGCAGGCCGGGAAAAAGAACCATGCCGACTGATAGGCTCCCATCTGGATTCAGTGCCGCAAGGCGGTCGTTTCGACGGCGTGGCGGGAGTGCTTGCAGGCCTCCTCGTGATGGAGAAGATTCAGAGGCTAGGCGAAGATCTTCCCGTACGGGTCGCTGCATTCCGCGCCGAAGAGTCGAGTCTCTACGGCCTCGCCACCGCCGGCAGCGGCGCGGTGACCGGGAGCGTGAACATCGCCCACCTGAAGAACGCGCGCGCTCTCTCCGGAGAGAGCCTTTACGACGCCATGATACGCAAGGGATACTCTCCGGGTGCGTGCAGGCTGGAGAACGCGCTGGACTTCACGGAGCTTCACATCGAGCAGGGGCGCGTGCTTTTCGAGTCGAAGGAACCGATAGGCGTCGTGACGGCCATAGCGGCGCCGACTCGCCTGAAAGTCATGCTCAAGGGGCGCCAGGACCATTCGGGAGCCACTCCCATGGACCTTCGAAAAGACGCGCTCTGTGCCGCCGCCGAGATAATCCTGGCGACCGAGAAAGCGGGCCGCGACGAGATGCGCTTCGCCACCGTCGCCACGGTCGGAGTCGCCAACGTTCTGCCGAACGCCCTGAACGTCGTACCGGGGAGCGCTGAACTGCGCATCGACATACGGGGCATCCGGAAGGAAAGCATTTCCAGGACGGTAGAGCGTGTAAAGAACGCAATCGATACCGTGTCGAGGGAACGGCGGATTTCCTCATCGACGGAGACGCTCTCCTCGATGGATCCGGTCGCCCTGTCCTCCTCAATGATCGAATCCCTCTCGGAAGCGGCGGAGACGGCCGGCGTTTCTTTCCGCAGGATGGCGAGCGGCGCAGGACACGACGCGATGAAAGTCGCACACCTTGTCCCTACGGGCATGCTCTTCATTCCCTGCGACGAGGGAATCAGCCACAACATCGCCGAAAACGCCTCGCTGAAGGACATCGCGCTCGGAGCGGAAGTCATGCTTCAAAGCATTCGCCTGCGCAATGCCAGAATACAGAAAAGCCGGCAGCCTTCACCATGAAGAAGCGCCATGAAGAAGCGCCGGAAAACAAAACGCATACCATTTTCTCCCAGCCGAAAAACAGAAGTATTATTTTTAGATGCCAACACGAAACGGAATAAGTCTACAATGCAAAAAAGTTGAATTGATTAAATTTGCCATTTTGACTTGAATTATCGTTAAATCCATGGTACTTTAATTTAAAGAGAAAAGCGTCTTCAGATAATATCGGAGTTCGGCCTCCGGTTCTTTTCATTCTTCCGAAAACCCACAGGAAACGAGGTGACGAGAAATTCGGCCGAACTTTCGTGTCGGCTCAAGAAAACAAGCATTCTGCCTGTTCCTTTTTTAAAGAAAACATAAAACAAAGATAGCACAAAACGTTTCTTCTCAATACTCACTTGGTTTGGCCGACAACCAAAACGATCCGCCGCACGGGCCCTGCTTAAAAATCGGTTCCTTGCCGGATCGGCACATACAATCCCGGACAATATCGGTATTCCCATATAGAGAAAAGACCTTCGGACGCTCTTCGGGGCCGGAGTCCGTTGTTTTTTCCCTTTGTCAAGGAGGCGATCTTATTAATATTGCGCTTTTTTTAAAATACTATCACGGGTATCTTTTCGCGGAATTTCTTCAGCATCTCAGGATCATCGCCATCAGCATTCCCGTCTCCATCCTGGTCAGCGTTCCGATCGGCATTTACATCTCATCCCGCCCGAAACTCGCCCGCATCGTGATTTACATAGCAGGCATCATCATGACGATACCGAGCCTCGCCCTTTTCGGCATCATGGTCGTCGCGTTCGCGCCCCTGGGCATGGGACTGGGCATGCTTCCGGCGGTCACCGCGATCACCGTCTACTCTCTCCTGCCGATTACCAGGAACACTTATGCGGCACTGAACTCGGTTCCGCGGGGAGTTCTGGAGGCGGCGCGCGGAATGGGGCTCTCCAAGAGGCAGACGCTCTGGAAAATCCGGATTCCGCTCTCGATTCCGGTGATTATGGCGGGAGTGCGCACTTCCATCGTCCTGGGAGTCGGCGTGGCGACCTTTGCCACTCTGGTAGGCGCTGGAGGACTGGGATTTTTTATCTTCTCCGGAATCAGCAGAAGCAACTTCGCGATGGTGCTGGTCGGTTCGCTTCTTGTTTCGGCGCTCGGCATCGGTATCAACAGTCTGTTGATGAAGTTCGAAGACCTGGTGACGCCCAGAGGGCTAAAAGCAGACAGGAAGTGAGGAAAATACATGATAGAGTATCGTAATATTACGAAACGATTCGGTCAGGACATCGCTGTTGACAATCTCAACCTCGCACTGGAGAAAGGATCCATCACCATGCTTATCGGCCCCTCCGGCTGCGGCAAGACGACATCGCTCAAAATGGTCAACAGGCTCGTAGACCCCGATGAAGGAGATATTCTGATCAACGGGACATCCATCTTCGACCTGGATCCGGTCACGCTCCGCCGGCAGATCGGCTACGTCATTCAGGAGATAGGGCTCTTTCCCCACTACTCTGTCTTCGACAACGTCGCGACGCTCCCGAGGCTCCATAAGTGGGACGAGAAAAGAATCCGGGATCGAGTTCACACGCTTCTGGAAATGGTGACACTCGACTCGACGTATGCGGACAAGTACCCGCTCCAGCTTTCGGGAGGGCAGCGCCAGCGTGTCGGCTTGGCCCGCGCCCTTGCGGCGGATCCGGAAATCCTGCTCATGGACGAACCGTTCGGCGCCATCGACCCGATCAACCGACTCGTTCTTCAGCAGGCATTCCTCGAAATCCAGGAGGAAATCAAAAAAACGATCGTCTTCGTCACGCACGACATCAACGAGGCCGTCAAGCTGGGCGACAAAATCGCCATTATGAACGAAGGATCGCTGGTCCAGTACGACACCGTCTCCGAAATCCTTGCCAACCCGGCCGACGAATTCGTCGAGAACCTCCTCGGACAGGACCGGAACCTGAAAGCACTCTCTCTCAAGAAGGCCAAGTCGTACGTCGTTCAGGAAGGGTACATCACGGTACCGGAAAACACCGAAGTCGCGCACATCCGCAGGGAGCTGGAGGATAAGGATCTCATCATCGCGTATCTTCTCGATTCCCAGGGCATACTGAAAGGTCGATACTACATCGACAAGAAGACGAAAAAAGCGTCGGGGGAACATCCCATCGTCCGCGAGACGAACCCCTACCGGGTCGAGCGGAACACCAGCCTGACGGAGACGCTTTCCAAGATGCTTGAGCACGGAGAGAAACGCCTTCCCGTCGTCAGCAGAAACGGGAGACTTTCGGGCGTCATAGACCTTGAAGCCATATTCGAAGAGGTCGAACAGGTCGGCATCAAAAAGGGAGCCTGATTCGGATGACACGGCTTGCTGAATACGCGGTACGGAACTCGCAGGCAATAATCTCTTCGATCGGACGCCATTTCGTCCTTTTCGCAATTTCGATGGCCTTCGCCATCGTCATCGGCGTCGGCCTGAGCATCATCATCACCAGGGAGGGGCGGGAACGTTTCGGAAGGGTGATTCTCTCCATCACCGGAGCCGCCCAGGCCGTTCCGTCGGTAGCGGTCGTCGCGCTCGCGTTTCTCTTCATCGGCATCGGTGTACGACCTGCCATAGTCGCCCTCGTCGTCTACAGCCTTGTGCCGATAGTCTTCAACGCCACATCCGGCATCCTGAGCGTCGAGCCGGGAGTGATCCAGGCCGCCAGAGGCATGGGGCTGACCGAGAGGCAGCGGCTCTGGCGGATCAAAATCCCGCTCTCCATGCCGGTGATCATGTCGGGCATTCGAAGCGCGGCGACGATCAACATCGGTACGGTCACGGTAGCCGCGGTCATCGGCGGAGGCGGACTGGGCGACCTCATCTATACCGGGCTCAAACTCAACCGGCCGGACATCATCTTTATCGGCGCAACCCTGGCTGCCCTGATGGCCATCGTGGTGGACACGATTCTCGCGATCTTTGAACGAAAGGTCACGCCGAAGGGGCTTGCCTGATAGCAAGGCTCCTTTCGGACGGAGACTGATTCAATATCACATATTCCACAAGGAGGTAATACCATGAGAAAAATCCTTTCCGTTTTGCTGGCGATCTGCCTATTGACTGCGGTAGCATCTTCGGCAATAGCCGCCGGAACCATTCGTGTCGGCGCAAAAAACTTCACCGAACAGTACGTTCTGGGGCACATGATTGCAAAGCTCCTGGACAAAGCCGGATACGACGTCCGCACAACGATGGGTACCGGAAGCACCGTCACCCGCAGCGCCCTCGAAACAGGGCAGATCGATCTCTATCCGGAGTACACCGGCACTGCTTGGACGCTCTATCTCGAAAACGACAGCATCATCACCGATCCGGAGGAGCTCTATCAAAAGGTGAGCGCCGAAGACCTGGAGAAGCACCGGATCGTCTGGCTCGAGCCCTCCGCGATAAACAACACCTATGCCATGGCCATCACCAACAAGGCCGCCGAGACTATCGGCACGACGCTTTCCCAACTCGCGGAATACGTGAACGAACAGTCCGAAGAGATTGTCTTCGGGATCAACCATGAGTTTTACGAGCGCCCGGACGGATTCTTCGCCATGGCCAAGCACTACGGAATGAAGGTCGACCAGGATCAGGTGAGGGCCATGGAGACCGGCATCACCTTCGAAGCGATGAGAAGAGGACAGGTCCATGTAACAATGGTCTTCGCGACGGACGGCAAAATCGCCGAATTCGATCTGCACGTTCTTGAGGACGACAAGCAGTTCTTCCCCGTCTACAGCCTCGCGGTGAGCGTACGCAAAGAGGTTCTCGAAGCGAACCCGGATCTGCGGGAAGCACTTGCTCCCATTACACAGCTCACGGACGAGATAATGCAGCGTCTCAACTACGAAGTCGACGTCCAGGGAAAACCGGCCGAGATGGTCGCAACAGAGTACCTCAAAGAGGCCGGGCTCATTTAAACGCCTCCACGAACAAGGCGAGTTCCAAAACACAGCCGGCCGTCACGATCAGCATTTCGGCCATTCGACGGCCGGCTTCTTTTTATGGTTCACGACGATGTTTTTTTGAAAGAGAGAAACAGCGGGGGGGGGGAGAAATTTTGACCGCAATTGCCGGTATTACAGGAACAAGCGCGAAGCGGGAGGATCTCGGCAAGATGCTTGAAAAGATAATGCATCGCGGAAGAAAGGAACCGGATATCCACCGGGTATCCGATGGATTCGCCGGTTCGGTGGAAATGTCGGAGTCCGGCCGCGGAGAGGATACAGCTTCTCCGCTGGTGCTTCTGGATGGCACTTTGAATAACGAAAGGTACGGACGGACTTCCGACATCCTGTATTTAAAAGAGCAGTATATCAACTCGGGCAAAGAAGCTCTTTCCTTGCTGGACGGCAGCTTCAGCTGCGCGATCATCACCGGCGAAGAAACCCTGCTGGCCAGGGATCCGGTCGGAGCCCGCCCTCTCATATACGGAAACGGCACGGACGGCACTCTGTATTTCGCCTCCGAGGCGAAAGCCCTGTGCGGCTTCGTCGACACGGTTCGAGAACTTCCTCCAGGCTACTGTTTTTCAACGAAGGACGGACTTTCTCCTTTCAAGCCGTTCGTCCCGAACGTTCCGGATTTCGAAACCCCCGGAGAAGGCGCGAAAATTCTCCGTGAACTTGTCGTGAAAGCCGTCGAAAAGTCTGTTACGGACAAAACGGCAGGAGTCGCTTTAAGCGGCGGACTCGACAGCTCGATTATTCTGGCCGCGGCGCAGGAGTGCACTTCCCGGATAGAGGCCTTCACCGTGACAATCAAGGACAACCCGGGAGACGATTTTCACTACGCCGAACTGATGGCACGAAAGGCAGGAGCTCCGCTTCACACCTACGAACTGACAGACATGGATATCGTGGGGATCATACCCGACGCCGTCTGGTTTCTCGAGTCCTTCGACGAAGACTGCATCGCCGGATTTGTGGCGAACTATTACGCCTCACGCCTCGCTTCAGAATTTACGGACACCGTCCTCGTCGGAGAAGGAGCCGACGAACTCTTCGGCGGCTATTTCAGGGAACTTGAAACGATTCATGACGAAAAGGAAAAAGAGAGGATCGCGCAGAAACTCGAGGACATCGCTTACAATACGGCGCTCCGGCGTCTGGATAGGGGCTGGATGGCCAACTCGGTCGAGTACCGGGTCCCTTTCCTCGATTCCGCGGTTGTCGCTTTCAGCAAGAAAATACCTTTGAGCCTGAAGATCCGTCAAAGAGAAGGCAAGAACACGCCCGTCGAAAAATGGATACTTCGAGAAGCCTTCCGGGACATGCTCCCCCCGGAAATTATCGATCGGCCGAAAATGCGTTTTGCCAGGGGAGTCGGGGTGGATGACCTGATGGATACGGCCGTCCAAGGAAAAGTCACGCCGGAGGAATGTGCTTCCGTTCGCGAGAGTGAAGGAGGGATCCCGTTCAATTCAGCGAAAGAGGTCTACTTCTACAAGCTCTTTCGGAAGCGCTTCGCTTCGGGATACGAATGTTTAACAGCACGATGGGATCCGGGGAAAATAAAGCAAAAAGCTTCACAGCAACACTTCACAACAGTACCAACCATGCAATTTTTTCATAGTCTTTCGGATTAAATGAAATCGATATAGGTCTGAAAATAAAAAAGAGTCAATTTGCTAAATTTATCATTTTGACTTGAATTGCTTTGCTAATTATGGTATTTTAAGTGCGGACACGCAATCCGGCTCTTCAGGTTTTTTCCCGCTTCAACCTCGTTCTTCCACACACGATCCGGGGTTGTGAAGTTCTTTTCTCCAAAATTCCGAGAAGAGGGAGGTGTTACCCCATGAACACCGTCACCATACTTTGGCTTGGAATTATGGCCGTCGTCGGCATCGTCATGATCGTCATGAAAAAACGGGCGAACGCGACGAAGGAAGATGCCTGATCTCCGATGACATTGAAAACACGTTCCAACTGAGCACCATTTCCAAGGCGGCCCTGCAGGGCCGCTCTTTTGTTATGCTCGAGCAGCGTCCGACGAGAGTATCGGAGCCCCGTTTTTCGCCTCCCCCCACAAAAATTAACGAAGTCTTCCAAAAAAACCGATACAGAAAGACAAAAGGGGGGAGCGCCATGCTCGATAAAAGGTTTTCCGAGGCGTCTCCCGTCCTTTCAGTTCTCGCAGCCGAGGGATGGCGGGTCACTGGAAAGACGGCGAAGGAGCGCCCGAGAAGAGAAAAGGAAAAGCGCAGCTTTGATCACTATCTCCGCAGGGAGGAGTCTGCAGGTCTTCACGGAGAAAACGGACATGTAGGCTCCGAAGGCGTGGATACGCTGGCCTGAACATGAGGAGCGGCGAAGATCTTCATCCGTAACAGCAAGGGCGCGGCTTCGAACGTTCGAAACCGCGCCCTTGCTGTTACAATTCGATTTCGGAGTCTCCGAATACGAGTTACACACCCGCGGCGGAGAAGACCGCGTCCACTATCTCGCGCGCTTCGTTTTGGATGCGCGCGAGATGGCCCTCATCTAAAAAGCTCTCGGCGTAGATCTTGTACACGTCTTCCGTTCCGGACGGCCTGGCGGCGAACCAACCGTTCTCGGACGTCACCTTGAGGCCGCCTATGGGAGCGTTGTTACCGGGGGCAGCCGTCAGCCTGGCGGTGATCGGCTCTCCCGCAAGCGCGTCGGCCTTGACGTCTTCCGGAGCCAGGTTTTTGAGCAGTTTCTTGCGCGCGGAAGACGCCGGGGCGTCGATGCGGGCGTAGAAGGGCGCGCCGAGACGGTTCGTGATCGCGTCGTACCTTCTTCCCGGATGGTCTCCTGTGGCGGCGAGCATTTCCGCGGCAAGCAGGTTCAGGATGATACCGTCCTTGTCCGTAGTCCAAACCTCGCCGTTTTTCCTCAGGAAAGAGGCGCCCGCGCTCTCCTCGCCCCCGAAGCCGAGTGATCCGTCCAAAAGCCCCTCGACGAACCACTTGAATCCCACCGGAACTTCGACGCACTTCCTTCCGGTACTTTTGGCCACTCGATCAATCAGTGAGCTGGATACGAGCGTCTTTCCCACACCTGCCGAAGCGCCCCACCCGGGTCGATGAGTGAACAGGTATTCGACGGCTGTCGCAAGATACGCGTTGGGCGGCATGAGTCCGCGGTCGGGAACGACGATTCCGTGGCGATCGAAATCGGAGTCGTTGCCGAACGCGATGTCGTACTTGTCCTTCAGCACCACGAGCTCCGCCATCGCGTACGGAGAAGAGCAGTCCATCCTGATCTTTCCGTCCCAGTCCACCGCCATAAAGGAGAACGTCGGATCCACCCGGGGATTGACGACTTCCAGATTCAGTCCGTAGCGTTCGGCGACAACAGCCCAGTAGGCCACACCGGAACCGCCCATCGGGTCGGCGCCGATGGAGATCCCCGACCGGGCGATCGACTCCATGTCCAGAACGGAGGCGAGGTCGTCCACGTACGGGATGATATAGTCCTCTTCACGCACGCAGGAGACCCTGCGCGCCTTTTCGAACGGAATACGGGAAACCGCGTCGGTTCCGGAGCGAAGCAGTTCGTTTGCGCGTCTCTGAATTGCGTCGGTCATCTCCGGATCCGCAGGTCCGCCGGATGGGGGGTTGTACTTGAAGCCGCCGTCCTCCGGCGGGTTGTGGGACGGAGTAATGACCACGCCGTCGGCGAGTCCGTCCTTCCTTCCACGATTCCAGCAGAGAATGGCGCGGGAGATCACCGGGGTGGGCGTATATCCCAACCCCTCCTGGATCACTGTTTCCACGCCGGCAGCGGCAAAGACCTCCACGGCTGTCCGGAAGGCCGGTTCCGACAGGGCGTGCGTATCCATTCCGACGAAGAGAGGGCCGTTGATGCCCTTCGAAGAGCGGTACTCCACGATAGCACGGCTGACGGCAAGAATATGCCGTTCATTGAACGATCCCTTCAGCGAAGACCCCCTATGCCCTGATGTTCCGAAGGAGACAAGCTGTCCGGGGTCGTCCGGATCGGGCTGGAGGGTGTAGTAGGCCGATACCAGCCTTGGGACGTTCGTCAGCATCGTGTGCTCTGGCCGCTTGCCGGCCATTGGTGATAGCGCCATTTTCAATCCCTCCTGAAATTCGGTTAGGATACCGGAACCGGGAGAGTCCGGCTTCTGATATCGCCCGCTCCCCCCTCGTTGATGAACGACGGGAAAAAGCATCAGCGATCATTATACAAGAAAAGACACGCTTCTGAGTATTCCGGCCGAAAACGGAGAAGGCCATACCCTGGAAGAACCCTTCCGGATACGGCCTTTCAGTCTGTTCTTTACCGGATTTCCCTAGTATTCAGCGTAAATATCGTTCCGGAAGAAGTATTCGATGTAATCGGCGGTATCCTGCGCGAATTTGCCGTCGAACAGGATCGCGAGAATGCAGAGGGCCAGGTCGATGCCCGAGCTGACTCCTCCGGCCGTGAGGATTTTCCCGTCCTTTACGACTTTTTTATCCACGACTTTCACACCGGGAAAGGCCGCGAGTTCATCAAGGTGGCGGCGGTGCGTGGTCGCCGTCTTGCCGTGGAGCAGCCCCGCCTCCGCAGCCAGAAAAGCGCCCGTGCACACAGTGCCCAGCAGCTTGACATGCTCATACTGCTCCGTGACGAATTTTATCATCCGGCGGTCGTGAAGGGCTTCTCGCTTGCCGGTCCCTCCAGGTATAATCAGGACATCGAGCTTGCCTGCGTTCTTCGGCGAAGCGTTGGGTGAAAACGTCATCCCGCTTGCCCCGGTAAGCGAACCTTCTTCGAATGCGAGGAGCTTGACATCCACACTCTGAGGAGTCAGCTTGTTTGCCGCTGAAAACACTTCGTACGGCCCCACGAAATCCAGCTCTTTGACCACGGGAAACACAAGTATTCCGATATTCAGCATGCATTCCTCTCCCTTCTCAATCTGGCCTGCCGAAAACATCCCTTAAATAATTATACAATAAAACGCCTCGAAAAACACCTCCGAAACACCTAAAAATCAAACACCGCCACAACGGGCGTATGGTCGGAGGGCCTCTCCCATCCTCGCGGCTCACGGTCGATGAAACAGTCCACGGCAGCGCTTTCAAGGGCCGGAGTCGTCAGGACGTGGTCGATTCTCCAGCCGATATTCCGCTCGAGCGCTCCCTTCACCCGGTAGTCGAAGAAGGAAAAATGCCCTTCTTCGGGGTGAAACTTCCGGAAGAGGTCGATGAACCCCCAACTCTTCACATCCTCGAAGTGCTGCTGGATGTCCGGGGCGAAGCACGGATGCTCTCTCTTCTTTTCGGGGCTGGTGACGTCGATGTCTGTGGGCGCGACATTCATGTCCCCGACCCAGACGATCTTCTCCGATACGAGATACTCCCGCTCGAAAAGCGCCTTCATCCTGTCGAGGAAAGTGTGTTTGAAGGCGTAGTCGACATGATCGATGGCCTTTCCCTGGGGGACGTAGGTGTTCACGAAACAGAAGTCGCCGATGCGTCCGCGAACCAGCCTCGTCTCTCCTTCGGGTTCCTTGCCGTCGCCGAAGCCGAAAGCGAATCCGTCGAGAGGGGCCTTCGTCAGAATGGCGACACCGTTGTACGATTTCTCTCCCTTGTAGATGGACCGGTAGCCCATCGCCTTGAAATCGTCCTTCGGAAAGTCGTCGTCCACCGCCTTGGTCTCCTGAAGGCAGAGAACATCGACAGGGCGCTCGCCGAGCCATTTCTGGAGGACCGGGAGCCGTGTGCGGACCGAGTTGACATTGAATGTCGCGATCGAAATTTTTGCCATGACGGAACTCTCCTATTCTTCGATATAATCTTCCCGGCGGATCACGCCGCTGATCTTCTCTCCCCTGAGGAAAGCCGCGGCATTGGCCGCAGCAGCCCGGGTCGCTGCCTCCATGTCGTTTTCGCAGCGGTTGGAGTTATGCGGTGAACCGACCACGTTCGGCAGCTCAAGGAAGGGATGGTCGAGTGCGAATTCCCCTCCTCCCCATGTAGGCTCTTTCCACCAGACGTCGAACCCGGCCTGAAAGTCGGGGTTCGCCTTCAGGTGACGGTAGAGGTCTTCCTCCACGACGAGGGGGGCCCTGGCCACATTCAACAGAATGGCCTCCTTCTTCATCAGGTCGAGCTCCCTCTTTCCGATGAGTCCCCTGGTGGACCGGTCAAGCGGCAGGGAGAGCAGCAGGACGTCCGTTTCCGGAAGAATTTCGGGAAGCTGTTTGAGGGTCCCCATGAAGTGGACGTCGTCGTTGGTCAGGCCGCTGGTATTCAGGGCGTAGATCTTCATTCCGAAGGCGCGCGCGAGGTCGGCGGTACGGCGTCCGATTCCGCCGTAGCCGACAACTGTCAGCACTTTTCCCCGAAGGCTCGCCGGGGAGTAGGCATGACGGTTGAATACGCCCTTCATGAGATCGTTATGCAGGGGAACGATGCGCCTGGTCAACGCCAGCAGCAACGCTATGGTGTGTTCGGCGATCTGGGGAGCCCATCCCCCGGCGTTGCAGGCGAGGATCATATTCTGCGGCATCGCGCGGAAGGGAAGGAAGTCGAGACCCGTGGAGATGGACTGGAAGAGCGGCACGCTCCCGAGCAGGGCATATTCGTCCTCACGCACCTCCTTGTTGAAGAAGAAGGACATGATCACGGAGGCGGAAGAGAGGATCTCTCCTCTTTTATCAGCGGCGACGTCCTCGAGGAAGACGACTTTCCCGGCGCCGTCAAGCCCCTCGTCTGCGGCTCTTCGAACGCTCTCCGGTGCGGAGCATGTGATAACGACAGTTTTATCAGGCATTTTTCCGGATCTCCTTTCACGAAATGCTTGTGTCTGTTATTGTACCGTATATGGGGTTAAGAAAGCATCACTTCGGGAGGGATTATCGCATGGAATCCACAATATATCTCGTACGGCACGGGCGGCCTCTGCTTCCCGACAATGAAATGCGCTTCCTGGGCCGTACCGACCTGGCGCTCTCCGAGGAAGGCCGGGGACAGGCCGCCGCGATAAAAGAGGCCTTCGAAGAGCTTTCGTTCGACAGGATCGTCCACAGCGGCCAAAAGAGGGCTGCCGAGACGGCCGCTATTCTGGCCGAAGGGAGAGGCGTCCCCTTCGAGGAGATCGAAGCATTCCGTGAGATCGCCTTCGGAACGTGGGAGGTCCGTTCCATGAAGGACGTCGCTGAAAAAGAACCGGAGGCCTTCGCCGCCCGGGGAAGGGATTTCGCCCGATTCCGGCCGCCCGGAGGAGAGAATTTTCTGGATGTCCAACAGCGGGTATGGCCCGCATTTCTCTCGCTTCTCGAGCGCGAAAAGGGAGATCTCGTAATCACCGCCCATGCGGGAGTCTTCAAGACCATCATCTTTACGCTGCTCGATCTGTCCTGGCAGAAACTCTTCTCGCTGAGGCAGGACTATTGCGGCGTCCATGTCCTCTCCCGATACGAGGAACACCTGACCGTGAAACAGCTCAACTGGACTCCGCGGCTCGGCGGGTAAGCGAACGAAAGAACGGACGCCCACGAGACAAAACATGAAAAAATCAACAAAGGAGCGATGGCCGATGATTCCAGTAGGTACCGTTGTAGAAATGCGAATTCCTCCCCTTGCCGACTTTCTTCCGCCGGTTCTTTCCTGTTGCCGCGACCTAGGGGAAGTCTTCGGTTTTTCCGGGGACGATATGCTCCGGATCGAAGTCGCTCTTGAGGAAGCCGTAACGGCCGTCCTCGAGGAAAAACTTCAAGGCGCGGAAGAAGAGTCTCCGGGCTCAGGCGCAGGGGCGGTTCCACAAAGACGGAGCAGGCCGTCCGATGAAGTCCTGACACTCCAGTTCCGGAGAGTTCCGCTGGGCATGAGAGTGGTGCTCGGCAACTTCCGGACACCGCTCACCAGGGAGAGTCTGGAATCATACTCTCCCTCAGGCGAACCGGACGAAAACGCCATGTCGGGACTCGGACTCTTCCTGATGCGCAACCTTGTGGACAAGGTCGCGCTCTACGACCACGGGGAAGAGGGGCGGGGAAGAGAGCTGCATCTTTTCAAAATGCTGCGCCGGGAGCGGAATGTTCCCGAGCCGGGAGAGGCTCTTCAGGAAACGGCCTCAGGATACGGCGATGCTCCTGAGGCGCCGCGCGCTCCCTGCACCCCTCCTCCTGCATCGGTCCGTTCATTCAAGACTCCCGCCAGATCAGGCAGAGTTCCCGATTCCCATGTAGCCGAAATCGCGTCCGCCTTTTCCGAAATGCGGAAAAAATGCGGGAAGGAAATTTCACCGGCCCAGCTTCTCGAAAGCCTGCTCGACCCGGACATCTCGCTTTTCGCCGCATGGGGAGAGAGCGATGAGCTGCTGGCCGTCCAGGCGACGGAGCGTTATTCTTTTCGACACTCTCTCCTTCTTGCCCTCCCGCCTCTCTTTTCGGAAGACGCGGAAGAGAATGCATGTTCCGCTCTGCTCCTGGACTCGCTGATCGAACATGCGGAAAAACAGGCGAAAACAGGGGGCATCCTGGGATTCGTTCCGGGAAAAGCGGGCGGAAACTCCGCACTCTTCGCTTCGCGGTGGTTCAGCGAATGCGCAATTCTTCCCGCTCCTCCGGGGAACAGCTTCCTCAAAGCGAACGGGGAGGCCGGAATGGGAGTCTTCCGGTTGTCTCCATCCGCAGGATTCCCTCCGGGCCTCTACGCTCCCAAACGATATCACAGCCTGCTTCGAAGCATCTACAAGGAGGAGAGCAACTCCCGGAAGTTCGACTTCGAACATCCGGGCGAGCCCCTCCGGCAGAGGAGCGTCATCTCCGCGACGGCAGAACTCCAAGGACAGCGTTGCGACCTGTTTCTTCACGATTACGGGCTGGACTTTCTTTTTCAGCTCTCGGTGCTGACCAAGCAGCTTCTGCGAAAAGAAACCCGGAATCTTGTGCTCCATCTCTCCATGGAACTGCCTTCGACCGCAGCCGCATCAGAGGATGCCGAGAAGCTTGGATATGTCTTCTGCGGCGTGCTCCCCGGCACGCCGGGAGGCGATCAGCTGCTCTACATCCATCGCGACGGTCTGCAGCGCATTCTGGAAAAGATCGAACCGGCGACGGAAACGGGGCGCGCCCTTGTATACACCGCACGGAAGGAGACCAGCAAAACACGCCTCTCGCAGGGATGGAACCTGTAACAACAAGACCGGAGAAAAGCGGCGGGGCGAGCGTTTCCGGCCGCCTCTTCTCCTTGTCTCTTCAGTAGCCTCTTTTCTCCAGGTATTCCAGGACAGCCTCCGCCAAGGCGATCCTCGACCCCGAATACGAGTGATCGTCTTCCAGCACCACGCTTTCCACTGCGACATTCCCCGCACCCCGGAAAGCGCGGAGCAGGGGGTCATGATGCATCCCCGGCGGGACAGCCTCGTCGCGGGAAGCCCCTGCGAGGAAAACACCGCGCCCGCTGAATGCGGCAGTCGAATTCAGAAGATCGTATTCGTCTTTTCTGTCCATTATCTCGTTCCACAGGGTTTCTACAGAGGTTCCGGCAAGGCGCGGAGCGGCCGATTCGACAATCCCCCGCACCCGTTTCTCAACATCCGGGTCTTTGCAGGCATGTTTTCCGTCAAGACCGATGTTCCAGCCCGAGAGGAAGAGAGTGTCCCGGATGAAGGGCATCATCTCCGCCGTCTTTATCGCGGCGAAACCTCCCATACTGTGGCCCGCAAGAAGGATCCTGTCGCCGTCCACGTTGAAACTGTCCCTTGCTTCGTCGCTCCTCAGAAATTCCACCGCGATCCGGCTGTCCTCGACCACGTTCGAGAAAGAAAAAGAGCCGCGGCTTCCCCAGGCGCCCCGGTACGAGAATATGAATGCGTGAAATCCGGCGCGGCGGATTATCTGGGCAAGGTCGATATTCTTCTCGTTTCCCGGGAAACCGTGAAGGAAGAGCATCGCCGGGCGAGGCCCCTTCCCCTGAGCACCGTAGAACACTCCGTAAAGATCGCACCCGCCCGAAAGGAGCGTCGGCGCCTGGAAAAAAGGGGGAAAGCGGGGATCCTCGATGGGAGGATCCGAAAAAAGACAGTTTCTGAACACGGTCGACCACGCTCCTGTTCGAAGAAAGATTTTATCGCCATGGACTCCTGCAGCGAGTTGTTCCTATTTCCGCGCTTCCAGCTCACGTATCACCTTCTTGACGGCTTTTTCGGCAGTTCCCTGCTTGATCAGCCCTTCCTTCGCAGATCCGGTGACGCGAAGCGTGCAGCGGGTATCAAGAACATCAACGATCTCGACATGGATCACCGCAGGATTCTTGCCCAAAAATCCCGATCCCACCACTCCGGAGATCCTCGGATTCAGGGAGCTGTCACGCTCGTTTTCCTCCAGTACCCGTCCCGTTTCTTTCAGGACATCGTACGCTTTCTGCAGCGCTCTCTTCGGCTCGCCCTCCATCACGCACTCCTCCTGATACTGCCCCGTGGGCAGTTTTGAGGCGGCCTTGCGCACCACCGGAGCATCATCCGCAATTTTCTCCAACTGCGAGATACCCACAAGCCTTGCTCCTGTCTTTCTGCCGGCAACACCGAGTTTTTCAAGTTCCTTCTCCAGAATTTCGTCTTCCCGCCCGGACATCGAAGGCACCTCCTCCACAACGAACAAGGAAGCCGCAGGATCGAAGAACTCCTCCGGCCTCTTTCACCATGCCGGAACATACGGAGCACCGATATCTTCACAGAAGGCGCTCCTTTTCCCTCCGCACCGCATCTATAATCAATGCACACTCCAAGTGCGTTGTACAGTCTCCTTTTCCGATTGTCAATAGATTGGGAGCTTTTTCGAAAGGGCGCCTGTCCTTCCGGCACTAAAAAAAGTGGATCCTGAATTCGATATCGATCGCGAAAAAGAGCAGCACGAGCAGCTCCCCGATCTCGCACACGGCCCCGTACGAATCTCCCGTGAGCCCGCCCAGGAGGGAACGGAGCCATCGAGAGAAGAGCAGCGCCGCCGCGGGAATGAGGAGCAGAAGCGGAAGTCCGTGGTAGCCGGTGGAGAGAACGATTGCCCAGAAGACGAAAATCGAGCTCAGCTTGACCTGATTTTTTCCGCACCCTTTTCTGAAGGTATCGCCCATGCCTCCGGGACGGGCCGACGGAAAGAATTTCATGGCGAAGAGTATAGCCCATCTGCCGAGAACCGGAGCAAGCAGGAGCGCCGGGAAGAGCCGGCGCGTTCCGGCCAGGGCCGCGATTTTCAGCAGCAGCATTGCGGATATGGATACTCCGCCGAAGGTCCCAAGGCGGCTGTCTTTCATGATGGCGAGACGAGATTCACGGTCGAAGCCGCCGCCGATCCCGTCGAAGGTATCCGCGAGGCCGTCGAGGTGAAATCCTCGCGTCAGAAAGGCCCAGAGCATCACCGTCAGCCCCGACACCACAAAGAAGGGGAAAATATAGTTCAAAAAGAAAGCGGCCAACCAGAGCATCACCCCCAGAACCGCTCCCACGACGGGAAACCATCCGGAAATTCGCCCGAAGTCCTCTACCGTGCCCGACCGCTCCGGGCAGGGGAGAATCGTCAGGAAACCGACGGCACGGAAAAAATCGTCGATCATCGCCGATCACCTACCCTTCGTCCGTGACGCCCTCCGCCTCCAGGGGTCCCGAGACGCCGGCGCTTTCAAACGTCGCCATCTCGTCCAGAATCCTGGCGGCACCCTCCGCGATGGAGATGGCGAGCGCGGCGCCCGTCCCCTCCCCCAGGCGCAATCCGAGGTCCAGCAGCGGCTTCGCTCCAAGGAAGCCGAGCATGTGCTCGTGCCCGATCTCCACGGAATGATGGGAGAAGATCATGTAGTCCCTGGCTCCGGGGCAGAGCAGGAAGGCGATGACGGCGCCCGCCGTGGAGATGAAACCGTCGACGACGACGGGAATGCCCATCGAGGCCGCGCCGAGAATCGCCCCTGCGATGCCGCCTATCTCGAAGCCGCCCACCTTGGAGAGCACGTCCAGTCCGTCCTTCGGATCAGGACGGTGCAGCGCGAGCGACGCTTCGATGACGGCGATCTTGCGCAGCAGTCCTTCGTCGGTCAGGCCCGCTCCTCTTCCGGTGGCGAGCGGTACGGGGACGCCTGTCACGGCGCAGGCGATGGCGGTCGAGGGCGTGGTATTGCCGATCCCCATCTCCCCCGTCCCCAGGATATCCATTCCTTTTTCGGCCTCCTGCTCAACGGCTTCGATCCCCTCTTCGACGGCACGGAGCGCCTGTTCGCGGGTCATCGCCGGCCCCTTGAGCATGCTCGCCGTCCCCTTCGCCACCTTGCGGATCTGCAGCCCTTCCGCCGGCTCGAAGTCGTAGTCGACTCCCATGTCGACGAGGACAACCCTGGCGCCGGCGTGACGTCCAAGCACGTTCACACCGCCTCCGCCGCGAAGGAAGTTCAGAACCTGCTGCACGGTCACCGCCCTTGGATAGAGCGCCACTCCCTCGTCGACAACGCCGTGGTCTCCCGCCATTGTCAGGATAACCTTATCGCGGACGACGGGGCGCTGGGTTCGCCGGATTCCGGCGAGCTGAACCGAAAGCTCCTCCAGCCGGCCGAGGCTCCCCTTCGGCTTGGTCAGCACATCCTGGCGGCGCCGGGCATCCTCCATCGATTCGGAGCAGAGTGGACGGATCTTCGCGATTGTCTTTTGAAGCGTTGTCATGATTCCTCCCGAAAAACCCGCAGAGTGCGGGTTGAATTTTTTCCAGTGCTTTACTTCAATTGCTGCGGCAGACCGGCCACCAGGAACCAGGCTTCGTCGGCGGCTTTCGCGGCCTCCTGGTTGGCCCACCCGAGAATGTCGCGAAACAGTCTTCCGAGACGGGAGGAAGGAACCACGCCGCACCCGGTCTCGTTGGATACCAGGATCACGTCTCCTGGCGACTGCCTCGCCGCGCAGAGAAACTTCCGGACACGTTCCAGGACCGACTCCGCAGTTCCCGCATCGCCCCGCTCGGGGTTCGAAAGGAGAAGATTGCTCACCCAGAGGCTCAGGCAGTCCACGATCATAAGCTCCCCGTCGCCGAGCGACGAGACAACACCCTCGATTTCGTACGCCTCCTCCTTTGTCTTCCAGGTGGAAGGGCGCCGGGAACGATGACGGGCGATTCTATCCGTCATCTCAATGTCTTCCGGGCGATGCTCGCACGTCGCGAGATAGACGACGGACGCACCTTCGCGCTCCTGACGGAGCGCCCGCTCCTCGGCCCAGGCGCTCTTTCCGCTCCGCGCCCCGCCGAGGACAAAGACGATCTTTCCCATGAGATTTTCCTCCTATAAGCAGACATCCAAATCGCCGTCTTTGCGATTTGTGATGGTCGCTTAGGCGGCATGTATCCGGCCGCCAAGACATCCAAATCGCCGTCTTTGCGATTTGTCCGCTTCACGCAAGCTCGTTCCGGGATGTTTCGCGATGCCGCTCGTGTCCTCGAGGATAAAAGGACCGGTCAAGGCCGCGGCGCTAACCCTCCCTGCGCCGTAAAGCGAATGCGGCGGCCCGGGCTGTTACCTCTTCTTCCGGCGGAATTCCGCAAGCCGCTTTACCAGGCGTTCGTTCTCCGGCTCGGACCGTACACCAACCCTTACGTATCCCGGCAGGCCGAAAGAGGCGCAGTCCCTGACGAGAATCCGGTCTTCCCATAAAAACTCCCTGAGCGACGGGGTGTCTCCTGCGAAAAAGAGGAGAAAATTCGCCGAAGAAGCGAACGGAGCGTACCCGGCAGTATGAAGAGCAGCCGCCATCCGCTCCGTCAGGATCCGCACTTCGCGCCACTGCGCTTCGTAATATGAAGACAGACGGATCGCGGCGCCCCCGGCAGACTGGGCGCATGCATTCACGCTCCACGGCGGCTGCAGAGCGCGCAACGGCCGGAGCAGCTCCGGATCCCCGAGAATATAGCCGAGCCGCAGCCCCGTGAGACCGTAGTCCTTGGTCATCGAGCGAAGCAGCAGCAGGTTCGGAGACGGAAGGAGAGGACGGGCGCAGGCCCCTGAAGGCGCGAAATTGATATACGCCTCGTCGATCAGCAGAAGGGCTCCCTCCTGTTTGCAGACATCCAGCAGCGCCGCCGTCTCGTCCAATGAAGGAAGCGCCCCCGTCGGATTGTTGGGCGAGCACATCCAGACCAGCGCGGGCCGGTATTTCCTTATTCCGTTCGCAAGGCGCGCCGCCGGAAACGCGAAATTCTCTTCCGGAAGGGCCGAAACATGAAAGACGTCGGCTCCCGCGAGACGGGATGCCGCTTCGTACTCCCCGAAAGTCGGCGCCGCCGCGAGGACCGGGCTTCCCCGGTCGGAGAAGGCGAAAGCAGCGAGGAAGATTCCCTGGGCGAGTCCGTTGGTCACAAGGAGCGAATCGGGGTCGATATCGTTCATCCCGGCGAGAGCGAGTCTCAGTTCTCCCGAGGAGGAGTCCGGATACCGCCCGAGCGCGGCCCTCGCGACGGCTTCTTCCACTTCCGCAGGAAGAGGGAAAGGATTTGTGGAGACGCTGAAATCGAGAATATCCGCCGGGTCCACGCCATCTCCACGAAGCTTTGCGTAGTCGAGCCCTCCGTGGAGCGTCCCTTCCGTGCCGCCAAGCTCTCTCCTAACGGAAAACGGCATGGAGTCCTCCAAGGACGGCGGCACAGGCCAGAATCAGCGCCGCCGCGACTCTGGTCACCTTCAGGCAGCGCCGGAGAGTCTGCGTGCAGAGCGGCTCCGAGCCCCCGGCGAGGCTGTACTGCCCCCGCTTCTCCAGGGTAACGCTCAGCAGGCCGGCCATGACGGACATCGTCCATCCGGCGTTGGGGCTCTCCGTGTTGCGCCGCTGATCCCGGAGCGCCTCGGCTCCGCGGATGGCATCCTCATCCGCCAGCACTCCGGCGGCGAGGAGCAGCATTGCGGTCACCCGCGCGGGAATCCAGTTCAGAATGTCGTCGAGGCGTGCCGCGATCTTTCCGCCCCACTCCGTCTCTCCCCCCCGATAGCCGATCATCGAGTCGCAGGTGTTGCAGAAGCGGTAGAAGAAAGCTCCCGGCAGTCCGAAGAGCGCGTAGAAAAAGAGCGGCGATGCCAGGCTGTCGGTGAGGTTTTCCGCCAGCGATTCCGCCGTCGCGCCGACCACCTCCTCCTCCGAAAGGTCGTCCGTACCCCGGCTGACAAGGTTCCATGAGAGCAGCCTGCGGGCCTCGGGCAGATCACCGCGTTCGAGCGCCCCGAGGACCTCCTCTCCGGCCTTGAGCAGCGTGCCGATCGAGAAAACGCTCTTGAGCAGCGGAACCGCCAGAAGCGAGGCGACCAGGGGCGGCATGAACCCCACCAGGCGAAGAGGGAGCGAAAAGAGCAAAGCTCCGGAGACGACGAGCACTCCGCCGAAGATCAGCATCGTCCGGGAGTCTCCGGACGGCGGACGCCGGTTCCAGAAGGCGCCGATATACTTCCCCATCCACGCCACTGGGTGGAACCTCGACGGCGGCTCTCCCAGCAGCAGATCCCAGGAGGCGGCGGCGAACAGAACGAGAAGAACTTCCATGCTTACACCTTCCTTTCGAGACGCGCCCCTCCGGGCACGAGGGTATGAAGGCGAATCTCCGCCGCTTCCGGCAACGCGTGCATCGCGGCTTTCAGAACGGCCTCCCGTTCGCCCGCGTCGAGCAGCGGAAGCGGAAGGAGGATTCCGTACAACGTTCCGCTGTGCGCCACGCAGACTCCGTATCCTCCGAGAGTGCGCGCGAGAGTGCGGCACTTGTCCAGCAACGGCTTCTCCAGAACGAGACGGCACGCCTCGGCGCTGAGCGAAGCAGCCTCCCCTGTTTCCTCAGGATCCCCTTTCCTGATTCCCTCCTTCAGCAGGGAAAAGGCCTCTCTGTGCATCGGCGCGAGCGAGGTGAGAATGTCCCGGCAGTCCCTGCGGTTGAACTCTTCGGTGTTCACGATTCCGCCCTCGTCCACAACGAGAACCGCAAGAGGGGGAGGAGCCCCGAGGAACTCCATGATCCTCCCCTCCCGGTGGTCGAGAAGGGCGAGTCCGGGCCACGCTATGCTGTCCGTGGGCTCCACTGCAAGAGCCGTGCGGGTGGCCTGTTCCGGTGAAAGGACGGTCCCCGAGAGTTCGGCGATGGCGTAGAGCCCGGCGAGAATATCCGCGGTACTGCTGGCGAACCCCTTCCCCTCGGGAAGGCCCCGGAGACGGTCGATCCGGATCGAACCCTCGAACGGATGCTCCTCAAGGACCGATTCAATCGCTCTCCTGGTCTTGCTCATCGCCGGGGGAACATCGAGTCCCGTTCCCTCTCCGAGGGTGAGCTGCAGCCGCGCCATCCGGTCGACCGGGCAGGAGACGAGGCACGGAACACCGTCGATCGTTCCCTGAAACAGCTCCCCGCACGTTCCGGGGAAGGCCGCGGCGACGCGCTTCATAGTCCTATGATCCGCTCCAGCAGCTCCATGTTCAGCGCGGCCTCCACCTCGTCGGCGAGACGGTCGAACGCCTGCTCCCGAATACGGGCGAAGGAGAGCGGATTTTCCTTTCCCTTCCAGCCGAGCGACCGGAGCCATGCGGTCCGGAACGGTCCGTTGTCGAAGATGCCGTGAAGGTAGGTTCCCCAGATCCTCCCCCCTGCGGAGACAGCGCCGTCGAAGCGGCCGTCCTCGAGCCGGAGCAGCGGACGCGCTCCGTCCGGCAGCACGGTCCGCCCCATGTGGATCTCGTACCCCTCCACGTCGAACGGTTCCTCGCAAAGAAAGCCAGGAACTGCGGCCATCGGATCCAGCCGGGGCACGATAATTGTCTTCCCCTTGGCGAGCGTCGTCTCCTTCGCGGGCTCGAACACCGTCTCTCCCGGCAGAAAACCGAACCCGGACTCTTCCGACGGAGTTCCCTCGACGCCAAGCGGGTCGGCGATGCTCCGTCCGAGCATCTGGTAGCCGCCGCAGACACCGGCGATGGATCCCCCGGCGAGCGCATGAGCCGCGAGCAGGCCGTCGAAACCGCTGCTGCGCAGCCAGGCCAGGTCCTTCAGCGTCGTCTTGCTCCCGGGGAGGATCACCGCCGCAGGATGCCCCAGCTCCCCGGGCTTCGCCACGAAGCGGAGCGAGACTCCCTCTTCAAGCGCCAGCGGATCGAAGTCGTCGTAATTGGAGATGCGGGGAAGCTTGATCACGGCGATATCCACGCCGTCAGAGGCCTTCCGTCCGGAATTTTCATCGAGCCAGACAGAGTCCTCCTGAGCGACGGCGAGGTTCTTCAGCCACGGTACGACGCCGATTACCGGCCGCCCCTCCGTGAGGCCGGAGAGCATGTCGAGTCCAGGTTCCAGCAGCTTCACGTCCCCCCGGAACTTGTTGATCAGGAACCCCTTCACCAGCGAGCGCTCCTCGTCGTCCAGCAGGGCGAGCGTCCCCACCAGCGAGGCGAAGACACCGCCGCGGTCGATGTCTCCCGCGAGGACGACCGGACAGTCGAACGCCCGCGCCACGCGCATGTTCACGATCTCATGCTTCTTCAGGTTGATCTCCGCCGGACTTCCCGCTCCCTCGACGAGGACGAGATCGTTCTCCGAGGCGAGCTTCCCGAACGATTCGACGACCGAACTCCACAGAAGCTCTCGGCAGGCGTAGTACTCTCCCGCGGAGAGCGTCCTCCACGGCCTCCCCATCAGCACCACCTGAGAACGGGAGTCCCCCTCCGGTTTCAGCAGTACCGGGTTCATCTCCACCTCCGGATCGCGTCCGGCCGCCCCGGCCTGCACCGCCTGCGCGCGCCCCATCTCCTCCCCCGCCGCGGTGACGAAGGAGTTCAGCGCCATGTTCTGCGCCTTGAACGGGGCAACTTTCAGCCCTCTGCGTGCAAAAATGCGGCAGAGCGCCGCTACCAGGACGCTCTTCCCGACGGAAGAGGACGTTCCCTGAATCATCAGCCTGGACGCGTGAATAGGTCATTCCTCCGATCCGGTGAATTCCGGGACAATCCTACCGAGTCGATGAGTTTTTGGCAAGTCCGAAGCCGGCTTCGGAAACACTCGTGAGCGGCGTCCGGAAGATTACGATTGAAAAACACTATATTTTAAAAATTTATGCATCTATTTCAGTTAACCTTATGCTATAATGAAGCACCGATATTTTATGAAAAGAGGTGTTTCCATGAACAAGCGACATTTCCGTACCATCTGCCTTGCCGTTCTTTCCCTTTGCCTTGTCCTCGCCCCGCTGGCCGAAGCTGCCCGGTCGATTCCTCCCGAGGTGAAGAGCTACACGATCAAGTTCATGAACGAGTTCAGCGCCGCCATGCATACCCTGGCCTCAAGCGTGGAAAAGACCGGTGACCCTGTGCAGATCGCCGGAGCCCTCAACTCCTACACGGATACGATCGAACCTCTGATGAAGGGGATGGCCGATCTCGAGAAGAAGTATCCCGAATTCTTCAAGGAAGTGAAAGAAGATGACTCATATATCGGCGCCGATCCCGAAATGGCGAAGGCCGAGGCCGAATTCAGCAAAACACAGGGGATGATCATGGCGACCATCATGAAGATCGTTCCCCACATGGAACACCCCCAGGTCCAGGCCGCCATGGAGCGGATGGAGAAAATCATGTCCTCCATGGACATTCACTAGCACCCGCTCCGCAGAAACAGATCATCCGCCGAACGTAGAAAGCATTATGTTCCGCCCGGCCGCTCGGTGCCGGGCGGTCTTTCTTTCGGATCCCCGGAGAGCATCATATGGTGATCTCGATTCTGTTCCCGTCAGGATCGAAGACGCAGCTCTCGTAATATCCGTCTCCCGTCCATCTTGGCTCGGACACCACCGTATAGCCGTTCCCCCGAAGCTCCTCCGTCTTCGCATCGACGCCGTCCTTGCTGCCGATAGAAATCGCCAGGTGGATCAGCCCCAGGTACTGCGCATCGGGGTCGTTCGCATTCTCCGGAACCGAGTCCATCTGCATCAGTTCCAGGCTGCACGCGTCGTCGAAGCGCAGAAAAATCGAAGAAAACGCTTTCTTCGCATTCACATACGTATCTCCGGCGCGGGCGCCGAAGTACCTACAGTAAAAGTCCGACAGTCTATCGATATTCCTCGACCACAGCGCGACATGAGAAATCCTCATACTTCTCTCCAATCTGCAAAATTGCCCATCCATAGCGGAAAAGACATTCCGGAAAGCTAGATTCTGCCTCTCCATATTTTCCGGCGGACGAAATACTCGATATGCCTGTCGCATCCGGAAAATATCACGACGATGCCGACCGTATCGACGAAGCCGTGCGTGAAGATCGCCTGCCACAGGTTGAAACCGCTGGATATGAAGATGCACCCCAGCAGCAGCCCGATCGTTCCGGCGGTCACGACGCCGCTCAGGTTCTGGTAACCGTGCGAAAGACCGAACACCGCGGACGTGAAGAGGACGTTGAAGACAAGCCCCGCCGGCCCCGTCCCGACGACCTTCGCAATCTCCGTCATCAGGAATCCGCGGAAGATCCCCTCTTCCAGGACGGCCACCAGTGTCCACACCATTGCGAGCCAAAGAAACAGAGCCTTCCAGTTTCCTCGAATGCCGTCGAAAATGCTGTGATCGTGAACCGTCCCGGTGATCTTTTCGCTCAGCGGCCCGACGAACACCGCGGCCAGAATCTGGAGCAGAACCCCGTATCCCAATCCCCGGAGAACAGCAGCGCTCCAGTCCTCCGGAAAGGAAAAACCGATGGCGTCCGGTCCCTCGCCCCGCAGCCGGAGCGTCGCCGCAACAAGAAGGACCGCGGCAAGAACACCGATCCCCGGCTGCTTTCTGAGCCCCGTGACGATCAGCAGACCGGAAACGGTAAGGATCAGCACGACCGGGACGAATTCCGGAGGGAGCTGCATCAGGAACGGCCCCTCACGGAATGTCCTCTGCGGACTGAGCGGCGGAACGGATTTTTCGACACGATTGCCTCAAACCGTGGAGAGCGTCCGAAGTCCGCGGGGCGTCCTGATGTGCGCAAACAGACAGGGAGGCTGGTCATGAGGTGTCGGTTCGACCATGAGCGGACCTTCGATCGAGAGCGAGCGGAGCAGGCGGGATACGCGCTCAGGATCGGGGTGGAAGAGATCGAGCCGGACGAGCGACAGTCCGTGGTCCTCGAGCCTGGCCGCCGGGTGCTGTTCCCCTTTTTTCCACTGGATCAGCGAAGGTGCGGCGCCTCCGAGAGGCAGCGAACCGTCGGGTTTGATGGTGATGAGCCAGTCGAGCGATCCCCGCGACATTGCCTCGATCTCCCCGAGGTCTTCCGGGGACGAGTTCACGGACACCCGGATATCGTCGGTGCGGGCTACCCACGCTGCCAGCGACGGAACGGAGTCCGGGCCAAGCGTATCAAGAGCGAACCAGCGCGGACGCTCCGGTGGTTCGGCTCCGGGATTCGGGGAGATCACCTCAAGGTACACGTTCTCTCCGAGACGCAGCAGGAGATTATGCGTCCCCATGCGCGGATGCTCGCCGCCCGTCCGGGGCCTGACGCCGAGCACTCTGTGCACGAACTCGGCCCCGGTTTCGAGGGCGGGGGCGGTTACGGCGATATGATCAATGAAGCAGCTCAACACTCTCTACCTCCCGATGAAATGAAATCGACGAATCCAAATCTCGCGTTCATGAGCATTCCCGCCTGCGGACAGCCGAGTCCTCCAGCAGATCCACGTACGCACGGCCGACCAGGGCCGACTGCGGAATTCCCAATTTCTCCAACAGCTCTTCAGCCTCACGGACCCCCTCGACCTCCTGCTCCCCCTCTTCGAGGACCACTTCCAGCTCCACGAAGTCGCCCAGCTCCTCCACCCGGTCGATATGAACGCGAGTGCGCCCGACCAGGTAGAGCGTCCGCTGCTTTCGAACCCGGCCCGCCTGTCCCAGGGCAAGCGTGAGCGTCTCCCGCATCGAATCCGCGTTCTGCACGGGGGCGATGCTGTAAAAGGACGTCTTCGGCCCATCCGTATCCGGACGCCGGTAGAAGATGAGCTGCCCGCTGCAGTCCGGGAAGGCGCGCAGCTTCAGCCGCCCCTCCGGACAGCGGAAGAACGTGTCGTCCTGCGCGATCTCCGTCGGGCCGCCGGCCGCCATGCGGACGACCCGTGCGGTCAGCTCCGGAACGCTCCCGGCCCGTGCCTTGATCTCGACGTTCCGTGCCATCGTCCTCAGAGCGAATAGAGCGCGCCGAACTTGGCGCGCAGATAGCGGATGTACGGGGCGATGTCCAGATCTTTACCGGCAATTCTTTGCAGCAGCTCGGATGCCGTGAACTTGCGGCCGTGACGGTAGATGTTCTCCTTCAACCACGAGTGCAGCAGATCGAATTTCCCGCGCCCGATTTCCGACGGAATCTCCGGGTGCGCTGCACACGCCGCGTCGAAAAACTGCGCGGACATCACATTTCCCAGCGTATACCCCTGAAACACACCGCCGATATGCCCTCCGTACCAGTGTACATCCTGCAGGCAGCCGTCGACGTCGCTCGGGGCCGTGATACCGAGGTCCGCGTCGTAGGCCGCGTGCCACGCCTCCGGAAGGTCCCGGACTTCGAGTTTTCCCTCGAGCATCCGGAGTTCCAGCTCGAAGCGGATCATCACGTGCAGGTTGTACGTCACCTCGTCGGCCTCGGTGCGGATCAGCGACCGCTGCACCTTGTTCACCGCGCGGTAGAAGGTTTCCAGCGGGACGGTTCCGAGTTGATCGGGGAAGGTTGCCTGTAATTCCGGATAGAAGTGCTCCCAGAAGGGACGGCCGCGGGAGACCAGGTTCTCCCAGGTACGCGACTGCGACTCGTGCACGCCGGAGCTTGTCCCCTCGTTGAGCGGTGTCCCTTCGTACGCCGGATTCACTCCCTGCTCGTAGAGGGCGTGCCCCGACTCGTGCGTCGTCGAGAAGAATCCGTACCCCAGATCGTCCTCCTTGATGCGAGTGGTGATCCGTACGTCGCCTGTCGAAAATTTGGTCTCGAACGGATGGTGCGTCTTGTCCTGGCGGCCTCGAGAAAAGTCGTACCCGAACCGCTCGATCACCTTCCGGGCGAAGGCGAGCTGTTGATGCTCGGGAAAGTGCTTTTTGAGGCACGAATCGTCGGCGGGCTCCTGCGACGTAATCGCCCGCACCATCGGCACGAGCGCTTCGCGCAGTTCGGCGAAGATCTTCCGCACATCGGCCGCTTTCATGCCGTAATCGGAAAAATCGATCAGCGGGTCGGCGATATGGTCGTATCCGGGGAAGAAGTCCGCCATGCGGCGGCTCAGGTCGAGGGTCTTCTCCAGCATCGGGCGGACCCGGGCGAAGTCGTTCGCGGGGCGCGCCTCCGTCCAGGCTTGATACACGGCCGAGGAATGCTCGTAGAACGCGGACAGGAAATCGGCGGGAATTCTGACCGCCTTCTCGTAGTCGCGCCGGGCGACACGGACCAGCGAGGCGTCGTCCGAGTCGTACGGAAGGCTCTCCTCGTAGGGCCGCAGTTCGTCGAGCAGCAGCCCCGTCTCAGGATCGGTGAACTTCTCCTGCGCGATGCGGCCTACCAGTGCCATCTGCCGTCCACGTGCGGGGGCCCCGCCCGGAGGCATGTAGGTCGCCTGATCCCAATGCAGCACGGCGCCGACGCTGTTCAGGTCGGCAACCTCCTGCAGGCGGGACTTGAGTTCGGTGAGTTTATCCGGTGTTGATGTCATTGGATGCCTCCTGTTCGGGATGTATGTATTCTATCATTATACCCCGAACAGGAGGCCGGACAGAGCGTTTCTACAGGGGAGCCGGAAGGGGTGGAGAATTATGGAGCAGCCGGATAGCTCTGTTTTCTCACGACGTCGATGATGAGCACTTCGGGAGGAGCGAAGAACCGGAGCGGCGGGCCCCAGGTTCCGGCGCCGTTGCTGACGTAGACGCTGCTCTCCCTTGAGAATTCAGCGGCATAGGCCTCGCCTCTTCTGGGTGAAGGTGAGAGCGCGCGGAGTCCCGGCCGATATTCATAGGCCATGCGGGTCAGCCAGTAGAAAGGCCATATCTGCCCCCCGTGTGTGTGCCCGGAGAGCTGGAGATCGAACAGTCCGACGGATTCGGAAACGACCGGAGGCTGATGCTTGAGGAGCACGACGAAGGAATCCTCGGGCAGGGAGGCCAGAATGTCCTGCTCGGGAGGGATGTCCCCGCCGAAATAGCGCGCGCTTGGATCGTCCATGCCGACGAGAATCAGGCCTCCGACGTGCAGGGGTTCGTTGCGCAGCATCCGAAGTCCCGCGCGCTCCTTGAAATCGATGGCCTGCCGGACTCCGACATGGTACTCGTGGTTGCCGGTCACGGCGTACATACCAAGCGGCAATTCCAGCCCCCGAAAGAGAGCAACTTCTTCGTCGCGGAACTCCATGTCCCCGTCGACAAGATCGCCGGTGCTGACGAGCATATCAGGCTCCGCCGCCCGAACAACGTCGAGTATCCGGTCGAGCCGCTCCTCCTGGATAATCCACCCCAGGTGAACGTCGGTGATGTGGGCGATGCGTACCCGCTCGACTCCGGCCGGAAGCCTTTCCGTCTCGATGGTAAGATACGCCGGCTGTACGTTCAGCGCTTCGAACCATCCGTAGACGCAGGCGAAGAAGGCAAAGCCCACCGCGGCCCAGGCCCGCAGTTTCGGTGACGCGAACCAATTCCGGATGTTCAACGAGAAGAGGCTGTCGAGCATCCAGGCGAGCACGCGAAAAAGATCGATGGCGAGAAAGGCCGTGAAGAGAATGAAGAAGAAGGCCATCCCCATGTAGACCGACCAGGAGAGCATCCTCCTGAATTCCGGGTAATTCCCCAGATCGACAAGCCACAGCGCCCGCGATCCCATAACCAGGAAGACGCAGACCAGCAGATACAGGACAGTCCACCTCCATCCCGGCCCGACGGCGCTCCGCAACTTGAAATAGATGTAGGAATAGTGCGCTGTCAGCGCTCCTATAATAAGCAATCCAATGAGTCTCATATTCATCGTCGATCCTCCTGCTTCTCCTCAACACAAAAAACACCATACTCCCGAGAGCGGCCGACGAACGAATTATAGCCTGCCCGCTTTTCGGAGAGAACTCTCTTCTCTATGAATACACGGTTTTTAAAACGGTGAATACCGCGTCCCGGAAGATAACCGAACCTGAAAGCGGCAAACTCCGACTGAATGTATCTACATAATTATTGTAGCATTGGCGCCGCTATACCATAATGAGTATTTTTACTGGCCGACGAAGGAACAGTCCGCGTGTTCATAGATTTCCTGAAAATTTTCCCTCCTTATTGCATCGTTGATTCATAACGGGGCGAACAGATCATGCGCCTCACAACCTTACGATCTTCGTGGCCACCTCGTCGACGAATGTCCTGTCGTGCTCGACGAAGAGCAGCGTCGGCCCGTGCTCCAGCAGCAGCTCCGTGATCTGGATGCGGGAGATCACGTCGACGTAGTTCAGCGGCTCGTCCCAGATATAGAGGTGGGCCTGCTCGCAGAGGCTCCGCGCCAGCAGCACCTTCTTCTTCTGTCCTCCGCTGTAGTCCGTCATATCCTTTTCGAACTGGATCTTCGAAAAGTCCAGCTTGTCCAGAACCGCCCGGAACAGGCTTTCGTCGATTCCCGAGGAGCGCGCGTACTCCCTCGGACTCCCCTGCAGATCGTCGGTGGACTGGGCGACATACGAGATCTTCATCCCGCCGCCCACGACCAGCCTTCCGCCGTACTCCAGAATCTCTCCTTGTATCAGCTTCAGAATGCTCGACTTGCCGCTGCCGTTCCGCCCCTGAAGCGCGATACGATCTCCGCGCCCGACGGTGAAACTCACCCCTTCGCACGCGAGCCTGCTTCCGTACCGGATAGAGACGTTTTTCAGCTCCGCAAGAAGGGGGGAGCGGTAGACGAGGGGGAGAATCTTCAGATCGTCGCTCTTCTCCACGTTCCGCAGCAGCTCCGACTTCTCCTCGATGGCCGACTGCCGCCTCGTGTCGATCGACTTCGACCGCTGCGCCATCTTCGCGGACTTGTGGCCGATATACCCTCTGTCCGGCCTCAGCCCGGAGTTCCGAACGCCGCGCTTCGTCTTCTCGACCTTGTCCGACCAGTCGGACGTTCGGCGGGCGGCCTCGCGCATCCGGGCGATGTCTTTCTTCAGGCGCTCGTTCTCCGACCGCTCGAAGTGCTCGCGCATCTCCCTGTTTTTCCACCAGGAGGAGAAATTTCCCTTCTGCACCTCGATGTTCGTCCTGTTGATCGAAAGAATATGGTCGATGCACGCGTCGAGAAAGGAGCGATCGTGGGAGACGAGGATGAATCCCTTCTTCCGGTTCAGGTAGGCGGTCACGGCGGCCCGTGCTTCCATGTCCAGGTGATTGGTGGGCTCGTCGATCAGCAGGAAGCTGTGTTCCTTCAGAAAGAGTGCGGCGAGCAGCACCTTGGTCCTCTCTCCGTTGGAGAGGGTGCAAAAAGGCCGGGAAAGCACGTCGTCGGCCGCGTCGAGCAGGGAGACTTCACGGGCGATCTCCCACTCCTCCGCGCCGGGCGCGACGCTCCGGATCAGTTCCAGGGTCTCCATCGCATCGTCCGGCACGTCGTAAGGAAAGTACTCGAAAACGACACTCGACGAGATGGTCCCCTCGTACTCGTACCGCCCGAGCAGCAGGTTCAGGAACGTGGTCTTCCCTCTGCCGTTCCTGCCGGTGAAGCCGAGCTTCCAGTCCGTATCGAGCTGGAAGCTCACGTCTTCAAAGATATTCTCCAATCCGCCCTCGTAGGCGAAGGTAAGGTGCGCGACACTGATCAACGACATGGGCATATCCTCCTGTGAAGAAAAAGAGCCGCAAGAAAGAGGACTCTCGCGGCTCCGAACACAGCATAACCCTACCCCGAAAGGGGCCGGCACGGATATGACGTTGAAGAGTGCAAAAGAGTCGCGGCTTTCTTGCATTGGCACGGCGAAATCGAGCGACACTTCCGTCGCTTGTCCTGTTTCGTTCGGCCTCGAAAATCAGCAAGAAAGATTACGCATTCTCCCACCCCTGATCAAAACACTTGTTCTTCAGCGATTAAAGCATATATCGGGGAACTTGGCAAGAAAAATGGCCCGGAAGCGACTTGCGAAGAAAGAGTATCGCGCTTTCCGGAAATTTGTTATACAATCATACGCAAGGGAAGGCCTCCCGCTCCATGACGAAGAATGGAGGCCTTCCTGTCGTTTTGCTCGGCCATCTTGACTCCTGCAGCCGCTCCTTGATCCGGGCAATGCCGATGAAGCTCAATTTCACAAGAGAACAGGAATGATTCCATGATCGATGTCGTCAAACTCGTCCTTGCTTTTATCGTAATCGTGTTGTTTCTCAAGAGAAAAAGACAACTGCCGGTTGCCATTATCGCGGGCAGCGTCGCCGTCATTCTACTGTACAGAATCGATCTTGCCTCAAGCATCAAAGTCGTGTTCAATTCGGCGAAAAGCTGGAGCACGCTCTCCATTCTCCTTGTCTTTTACCTCATCACCTTCCTGCAGAGAATGCTGGAACACCGGGGAACATTGCGGCTGGCGGAACGCTCTCTCGACGGATTGTTCAACAACCGGAGGATCAACGCCTCCCTGGCTCCCATGTTCATAGGCCTGCTGCCGTCCGCAGGCGCGGTCACCATCTGCGGCGCCATGGTCGACTCCGCCTGCCGGGATCACCTGACGACCGAAGAAAAAACCCTCGCGACGAGTTATTTCCGGCACATTCCGGAGAGCTTTCTGCCGACCTATTCCTCGATCATCCTCGGAGTCAAGCTCAGCGGCGTGGCCATGGGCTCCTATCTGCTCGGCATGATTCCCATGGTCGCCGTCATGATCGCGCTGGGCTACTTTTTCTGCCTGAGAAAGCTGCCCGGAGAGACGGGCCAACCGCGCAGCGAGGACAGAAAACAGCACCTGGTCAACCTTATAAAGAGTTCATGGACAATCGCCCTGACCGTCGCGCTCGTGATCGCCTTCAATTTCCAAGTGTCCACAGCGACCCTGGTCGTGATCGTTCTGAACGCGGCAGTCTCAAGGTTCTCCCCGTCGGAGCTGCAGCCTCTTTTCAAAAAGGCATTCGAATCCCGGTTGCTCCTCGCCACCCTCACGATCATGATCTTCAAAGACATCATCAACTTTACCGGGGTGATCAACGTCCTGCCCGTCTTCTTTTCCCAGCTGCCGATTCCGACCTATCTCGTCTTCTTCCTGATCTTCTTTTTCGGCGCCATCATCAGCGGACAGACGGCGATCACCGCAATCTGCACTCCTCTGGCTTTCGCCGCGATGCCCGACGGCGGAATGCCCCTCCTGGTCCTCCTTCTCAGCGCCGGATACATCGCGATGCAGATTTCCCCGACGCATATCTGCCTCGCCATCGTCACCGAATACTTCGGCACAGGAATGGAAGACCTGATACGGATGACCATCCCCATTGTGATCGTCTTCAACGTTGTTCTGCTGGGGTATTACATGCTCCTGACGAATATCATCCGCTGACGGCCAACGGAACGGAAGACCTTCGCCGGGACGTGATCCCATCGCACGACGGCGAGGGCGAATGGAAGGAATGCGGCAAGGCTCTCAGAGTTTTTTCGCGGCAAGCTCGGGCGGAACAGATGTGTCGGGCAGGCCGATCGTTCGTTCCCTGCGGCGGATGCAGGAGAAAATCGTCGTCTGGAACGTGACGATAGCGATCCAGCCGATTCCGGTGGCCAGCGCCACGGCCTTCAGTCCCATCGAAGGAGCGAGCCAGTAGGAGAGAATCACCCGCACGGAAAGCTGCAGAGTTGTCCCGATGAATGGAATGTTGATCCGTCCGCTTCCCCGGTAATACCCCACAAACGAACTGCCTATAAAGGAAAGGACGTAGAAGAAGGAGAGGAGCTGCATATAGGAGACTCCCTCCGCGATAGCCGCCGTCTGGCCGGAACCGACAAAAAGGGCGACGCACTGTTCGGCGGTGAGGTAGAGAATGAAGGATATCGCTACTCCAAGCGAGGCGAGCGAGAAAAACCCCAGCCGAAATCCTTCCAGGGCACGTTTTTTGTTGCCGGCCCCGGTATTCTGGGCGACAAAAACGGAGACGGATTCCGAGCCGCTTTCGCCGACGGCCAGGGAAACTCCCTCTATTCGTGCCGTCGCTGTATAGGCGGCTATGGAGACGGTTCCGAGCAGGTTGACCGCACCCTGCACCAGAAGTTTTCCGATGTACAGGCTCGACTGGTGCATCGCCGAAAGCGAGGCGAACAGGATTGTCTTTTTCAGCAGCGCCCCGTCGTAGCGCATATCTTCCCTTGTCGGCACCAAAAACGGCAGCTTTTTCTTGATGTACGCCATACAGAGCAGGGCTGATAACCCTTGGGAAAAAACCGTGGCCCACGCCGCGCCGACAATTCCGAAATCAAGCAGTGCGACCAAAACGAACGTCAGCCCCACGTTTACCGCGACGGCTATCATGAGGAAGAAAAGAGCGTAGCGGGTATTACCGACTGCACGGAGCGCGGCCGCGCAGAGGTTATAGAAAAACGTCGCCAAGAGGCCGCCCAGGATGATAATCAGGTAATCCCATGTATAGTCGAATATCTCGGCGGGAGTATTGATGACTTTGAGAAGCGGAGAAAGCAGAAGAGTAAAAAAGATGCTCAAAAAAAGAGTGAACCCCGTGCCGAAAACAACGGCAAGAAAGCACTCTTTCCGCAGAGAGTGAAAGTCCCCTCTCCCGAAAAGAGAGGCGAGAATGATGGACACTCCCGTACAGCAACCGATCAGAACGAAGAAAAACAGGTTCATCACCGTTCCCGCTATTCCGATCGCCGCGAAAGCCTCTTTTCCGAGGTATTGCCCGACGATGATGGCGGCGACGACGTTGTATAGCTGCTGCAGAATGTTTCCCATCAGCAGGGGCAGAGCCAGGGCGAACAGTTGCGAGCTGATTTTTCCCGATGTCAGGGAACGTGAATGGTCAATGATGCGCCCCTCCTCCGAAAATATCGTTTCATTATACACCGGGCCGCCCCCTTCCGACACAACGAGGACGGCGTCCCCGGTTCAATTCCGCCCCGGGAACGCCGTGCTCGTTTCTCTATCGGAATGCATCTTTAATACCCTTCAGACAAGCCGAACGCGTTCCGGAACCTGCCGATGCAAGAACCGGAACGAAAGAGCGGCGGAAACCTCCTAGCTTTTCGGAACGAGCCCCCGTTTCTCTTCGGTCACCCTGAAGCGCGACACCGCCTGCTGCATCACCGAACTCAGGTTCACAAGCTCCGTCGAAGAGGTCGCTATGGACTCCACGACTTTCGTCTGCTCCTGCATCGAACGGCTCACGCTGCCGACCTGCTCCGCGATCTCGATACTCGACTTGGACACGCTGTCCATTCCAGCCGTCATCTCCTCGGCGCTTGCCGACTGCTCCTCGACTGTCGCCGCGATCGTCTGGATGTGTTCCGTCACGCCGTTCATCCGCTTCACGACGTCATTGATCGCCGTCCTCGTCTCGGTCGCCTTCGCTACCAGCTCCTGCAGAATCTTCGACGATCCTTCGGAGTCCCTCAGCGCGCTCTCCGTGCGGGACGTAATCTCGCCTATCAGCTTTCCTACCTCGCCCGCAGCCCGGTTCGACTCCTCAGCCAGCTTCCGGACTTCCTCGGCGACCACAGCGAAGCCGCGCCCCGCTTCTCCGGCCCGGGCGGCCTCGATCGCCGCGTTCAGCGCCAGGAGGTTCGTCTGGTCCGCTATCTGCGTAATGGTCGCAACGAAGCCGGAGATGTTCTTCACCGTTCCGGCGAGGTTCCCAACCGCCTGCCCGACCTGCTCGCCGGCCTTCGCCGTCTGGGTGATCATCGTGGCCATCTGCTCCACGGACTCGCCGCCCTTCTGCGCGGCATCCGCAATCATCACGGCGCCCTCCCCGGCCTCAGCCGCCGCCTTCGCGGCGGACTGCGCTCCGGCGGCCACCTCTTCGACGCCCGCATTCGTCTCCTGCACCGCCGCAGCCGCGTTCTCCGTCTGCGCGCTCGTCTTCTCCGTGATCGCCAGAACTTCCTCGATTGACGCGGTCGACTCCTCCGCCGCAGCGCTCAGGTCCTCGGCCCTCGCCAGCACCTGCCGGGACGTCCCAATGATCTCGCGGATCGAAACCGAGACAAGCTCTATCATCGAGTTCACCGCGCCGACAAGCAGCGTGATCTCCTTCATGCCGCTCTTCAGCTCGAGCGCCGAGGTTAGATCACCCTTCGCCACGGCGTCCATCTTCTCGGCGACCGCACGAACCGGCTTCGCTATGCTGTTCGCCAGCCACAACGAGACGAGGACGATGACCAGCGCAACGACAGCGACAGCGATCCAAATTCCGGTCTGTATGGCACGCACCGGGGCGAGAAACTCCTGTGTAGGCGTTGTCACGGCGGCAACCCATCCGGTATAGGGGACCGGCGCGTATGTGTTCATCTGATCCCTGCCGTTGAAGAAGTACTCTATCCTGCCGCTTTTCCCCGCCAGTCCGTCTCGCATTCCGCGCGCAAGCTCCGGAGCGATCCGGTCGCTTTCGATCGATGGATTCAACGTTCCGACAAAATCTTTTACTGGGTGTGCGACAGCCAAACCGGTTTTATCCAGTAAATACGCATACCCGCTGCTCCCCCATTTTAAAGCCCCCACCACCTTGCCGATACTCTCCATGTTCTCCGACGCGACCAGAACACCCACGATCTTCCCGTCCCTCACGATGGGAGAGGCATAGACGAATGTGAGCGCTCCTGTTGTGCGATTCATGATCGGTTCTGAGACGACGGATTTCTTCTCCATGACAGCCTGTCGGAAGTAATCTCGGTCCTTGATGTTGACATTCTGAATGTCCCGCTGAACGAAGCGGATGTTTCCGTCCGGATCGGCGACGAAGACATCCAGAAAGGCGTAGTCCTTGAGCAGGGGAACCAGCGACGGTTCCTGGTCCGCCCAGTTCATCGACCGGATAACATGCCGGTCGGCCTGCATCTCGACGATCTTCGAGCGCTCCCTCAGATATGCGTTAATATCTATTGTGAGCGCCGCAACAAGAGCATCCCCTTCCCTCCATGCCGCATCGATGATCGCCTGCCGCGACCGGTTCACCGCGAACAGGCCGACCACGGAAACGGAAAGGAGCGAAACAACGAGAAATATTGCGATGAGCCTTCCACGAAGCGTGTTCATGAACATCCCCCTTTTCTTTTCCCCGTTTTTGATGGAACGAACGCGTCAAAAAACTGACCGTACAGAAAGCACACACTCTTTTTTTGAAAATAGACTACCCAACCATTTAACGAGTGAACCGATTTCCCCAATAAAGGATCGTGTACCATATATATTCTAACATATCTATTATCGGAACAATAGAGAGAGATATTATATTATTTTCATCTTCATCGAGGGAGTTTTTGAATACGAATAATACGGTTGCTGTATTATTCGTAGGTTTTATAATAATAGCGGACAATATAAAGAAAAAAATTCATATTTCTGCTGAATATTTCATCGTCATTCCAGCATCGAGAGACAGCTCCGGTAGGCAGCGCTACTCATCTTTCAGCAAAACATGCACCATCACGATGACCGGGCCGCCCGCGATTTCATTATGCACGGGAGAGAACGGGGAACCTCAGTCCTTCTTGCAAAAAATCCACCGCGCCCTTCAAGACGAAGAGAGTCGTATTTTTTTCTCTGCAGAGCGTCCGTTCATAGCGTTCGTCCCGACGGGGTGCAAAACCGAATACGACCCTTTCGATCCCCCCTCCGAAGGCGCCGGCCACATCGTTCAGATCCGCCTCTTCATCGCAGAAGACATCGTCGATCCGCAGAATCCCTCCGTCGATTCCCGCGACGACAATGGCTTTCGTCAGCGGATCGGAGTACACGCTCTCCCGCAAAGGCCCGGTCAGGTGGAACATGACGAGCCCCGCGTTGTTCACGCGCAGTCTGCTCACGCCGTGCGTTCCGCGTACGGCGCGCTCCACGTTCGCCGGATTCCCGGCGGAGTCCATATCCACTTTCTCTATCCGCGCGGGGCCCGACGTGCGAACGACAGCGGAAAAATGCGCTTCCGCGCTCTTCCGAAACCCGAACTTCGGGTAGAAGGCGAGCACTTTGTCATTGGCGAAAAGATAGACCTCATCGACCTTCGGAGACCACTCCTCCACCACGGTCTCCATAAGCATGCGGCTCAGGCCCCGTCCCCGGAAAGCAGGGTCGGTCATCACCGTTCCTATCTGCGCCATCGTCATCGGCACGCCGTCGATGTTCACCGGCATGAAGCTCACCGACACGTTCGCGACGACCTGCCCCTCCCTCGCCAGTGAATAGGGAATATACTGCTTCGTCCAGTACCCCGAACGGTACCATCTCTCGAAATCGATCC
>Ga0334890_1000242_pt1 | contig 103140 bp, 83 predicted proteins | sample GraSluR1_MG_3_FD_207220 | JGI IMG/M metagenome (GOLD analysis project Ga0334890, IMG submission 207220) | Sludge microbial communities from methane-producing bioreactor in Wageningen University, Netherlands - Granular Sludge_31_08-R1 | ecosystem: Engineered > Bioreactor > Anaerobic >... | reverse complement strand
CTTGACAGATGCTACATTGACATTGATGCACGACTTGTGTGATTTCTGGTTTCATAGCGCCATTTCTTGATTCGAGATGGCTGCATTATATCACCCTGCGCGGAATTATTCTTTTACGAACCCTAAGACTGCGCCGGATAATGACGCACGTAACTTTCGCCGCGACTTTTCACCAGACGGTCGCCGACCTGCCACTGCGGCATCGCAGGCGTCTTTTTGACCTTACCGTTATCACGGCGCACGTAGGCATAACGCACGTTTTCGGTGTATGAGTAGCCCTCGTCATCGGATCTGCGCACTTTCTCGATGCGCACATCCTCAATCGTCCCCGACCACGCCGAGGCCATCGAACCGAGCATCAACACCAGGCTGATCAACGCGGCAAGGCCGATCCCCAGTAAAACCTCCGGCGTTTCGCGGCCCCAGATGAGATAAACAACAACGCCGACGACGGCCCAAATCACGGCCCACAACACAAGGTTACGCAGCGCCTTCCCGCATCCCCCGCCCTTTTCGGCTTGCGGTTGCGCTTGCGCCGGTTGTGGTCTCGGCTGGGGTTGCGCCGGCTGTAAGCGAACCTGCGGCGCAGCAGTCACAGGTGGCGGGGGCGGCGGTGTCTGCGTTGGTGGCTGTGCAGCCCGCCATTGTCCACCCTCGTGAACGTACCACTGCCCGGTGCGTTCCTGCGGCATCCACAAGCGGCCTTGCGTGTCGGTCACGCGCAACAGATTCAGCTCGGCGCGATACTGCTCCGGCGTGATCGCGTCGCGATTGCGTTGATCCTCCAAAAAACGAAAACGTTGTTCAGCTTCATTAAAGTCCATTTCTCACCTCAACAATAAGGATGTGCAGCCTTAAAGTATTTTTGTCAGCAGATTAAGCAGATTTATGATGTGCGAGCGATCAAATCTGCGGTGTACGCCATCGCCACGTCGACCACGCCGCGCACGGTGGTGGTGAACACGACGACTTGATCGCCAAAGCCAAAGCGCGGGTGCGGATCGATGTGATAATGCGCGCCGGTGTAGTTTGGCATCTCCGGGTTATCGACCAGGCGCACGCTCTTGCCGGTTTCACGGTTGAAGAAGTTCACCGTCGAAGGGCAGCCCCGGTAGAAGGAGGGGTTGGCGTCGCCGATGAAAAACTGTCCCGTCGCGCTGCTGTGCGAATGCCAACGCCCGCCCGCGAACGGGATTTCCTCGACGGCTGCCGTGGCGATGTTCACCCGCCACACGCCCGTGTCGCTCTTGATGCAGTATACGTGCTGCCCGTCGGGGTCCCACCACTCGTGGGTGAGGCGTGTCGGCGTGGGCATAATCGGACGGGGCTGCTCACCGCGGCGGATGAGCCACAGGCGATCCACGATGTTGAAACGCAGGCCCGTGATCGGGTCGGGGTGATTCTCCTGCGCGAAGAGCACGCAGTCGGGGTCGGTGGGGCTGAACTGCGCGTGGTTGTAGTTGCGGTGGAAGGTGTGCCACAGCTCGAAGTCGCTGCCATCCAAGGGCAACGCGCCGAAGATGAACTGCAAGCCCACCGCTGCATCGATGAAAAACGCGCGCCCGTCCGCCGACTTGGTGAGGTGGGTCGCCACACGCCCAATTGGGCGCATCAGCGTCAACTCTTCCGGCAGACGGTTAACCAGCACAGCATCGTCGCCAGCGTGCGGGCCGCGCCGCCAGACGCCGTCGCCCATGCCCCAATAGACGACGCCTGTTTCCACGTCCACGAAAGGCGAAGCGCCTTTGAACTGTGTATCAGGGAAGTGGCGCACCTCTTGCGTGGCAAAATCCACCACACCGAGCGTGCGGCCCTGCGCCGCCGTTCCCGAAGGGGGAAACGCGCTGTAAAACCACCAGTAGCGGCCATCGCGCGTGATGCTTTCGTTGACGAAGTAGAACGCTTCCTGCACGGGGGCAATCTTGTGTGTGAGAATGTAGCTCGTCACGCCGGAATCCGGGTCAATCCACGGGGTAAACAACTTCGATTTAGCCAGTTCGATCATCTTATCCTCCAAAGTTAACAATATCTCAACGGATTCAACGGAACGAACGGAGCATGTATCGTTGAATCCACTCAATCCATTGAGGTAAGTCTACCGCAGAACAGGATAAGGACAAGAGTAAAAATATAGTAAAAGCGGCGCGTTTTGACACGCGCCGCTTATTGCTGACAATTATTGCAAGTTGAATAACGCCCAGGCGTCAGGCCGTGAACTCGGCGACCTGCACGCCGTTCATCCACACCGTAAAGGTCTCACCCGCCGGGAAACTGCCCAGGTTGATCGACGTCGAGAATTCGCCGAGAACCTGGATGCACATTTCATCGGGATCGGCGGCGAACACCGCTTCAATGTGAATCTCATTTTGGGCGTTCGGCTCGTTCCGGGTCGTCGACACCTGGTGGCACGGCGTCGGGCTGGTTCCACGGAGCGTCAGCAGATACTGCACCGGATAGCTCTCCATCAGCAGCAAATCGGCCTCGATCTCGGCGGCGTCGACCGGCCCGGTGACAACGAGGTCGGAGGGCGGGGACGGCGCGACGGGATCATCCGACGAAACCGGCGTATCGCCGTCAACCGGCGCATCGGCATCAACCGGCAATACGACCACGGGCGTGGGAGATTCCGGCGCGGCTATACCCTGATTCGAGCAGGCGGTCATCGTCAACAGCAACAACACCAAACTGAGTACTAGTAGCTTTTTCATGGTTCTTCTCCTTTTTTTGATTTTCACCCTCAAGACGTCCGCATCGCCAGGAAAGTTCCAACCGCAGGTATCCGCAAAGTATCCACGCCTTGTCACAAGCCTGTCACAATCACACAGTACGATAGAGGCTATAGCAGTTCGTCCGCCTAACGACGATCTGACTGACGACGATCAGACTATTGAGGAGGAAAACAATGCAACACAAATCGATTCTTTTGTTGGGCCTGGCCTTACTCGCCGTGTTCCCGCTTGCCGGTGCGAAGATGAACAACAATGCACCTCTCGCAGCCGAACCCGGCTTGATCAGCGTGAGTGGGGAAGCGGAAGTGCGCATTATGCCCGACGAGGTGATCCTGCGCCTGGGCGTTGAGACGTCGGACAAGAACCTGGCGAAGGCCAAACAACTGAACGACCAAATCGTCACCAGGGTTCAGGCCGTGGCGAAGCGGTACGGCATCCCGGCGGAACGCGTACAAACGGATTACCTCAACATCACGCCGCGCTACAACGACGGCTACACGCAGCGTGAGTTCGTGGGGTACTTCGTGCAGAGGACGATCGTCATCACCTTGCGCGACCTGACGAAGTTCGAGGATGTGCTCAGCGCGCTGTTGGAATCCGGCGTGAATTACGTCCACGGCATCGAATTCCACACCACCGACCTGCGCAAATACCGCGATCAGGCGCGCGAACTGGCGCTGCAGGCCGCCCGCGAAAAGGCGACCGCCATGGCCGGCGCATTGGATCAGAAGGTGGGCGAGCCGCGCAGCATCCAGGAGGAAGCCAACAATTGGTGGTCGGGCTACGGCAGCGGCTGGTGGGGACGCTGGGGCGGGATGACGCAGAACGTCATCCAGGAGGTCGGCGGGGACTATGCCAGCTTCGACAGCAGCCTCGCGCCGGGCCAGATCAGCGTCACGGCGCGGGTGGCGGTGAGTTTCTCGATGACAAAGAAGTAAAAAAAGATGAAAATTCCTACCACGAATCTTCACGAATTTATACTAATTTTGATTTCAACTCGTGAAGATTCGTGGTTTTTCTACGAAGAGGCTATGCGGGAACCTGCCGCGCAAACAGATCCGCTCGATTGACCTGCACTGTGTAGCCGGGCCGGGCGCGTAATGCCGCGACGAGGTCAACCAGATAAGGTCGAGGCAGGTCAGGCGAAAGGTAAACAGGGCCGTCGAATAGCGACGAACCGTCACCATTGTTCAACAGACCGGCCTGGCGCGCCTCGGCTACCACATCCTGATAATCCGTCCAGAGATAGATACCCACCGTCACCCACACGCCGAGCGGGATCTCGTAATCGGCCAACACAGCCAGCGTCTCCGCAATCGTAGCGGGCGTTTCACCCGGCGCGCCGAACATCAACGAAGCACCGAATGGCACACCGGAGCGGCTCAGGCTCTCCAACGCTGCACGCACCTGGCGGACGGTGTACCCGCGTTTCATCCGCAGGAGCATCGCATCGGAGGCGGACTCGACAGAAAGGTTGGCGTAAAAGCAACCCGAATCCTGCAACAGGCGGCAAAAGTCGACTGTCACCCTTCCCGGCCTGATATCGCCCGTTCCCCACTGAAAACCGAAGGGAGCCGCGGCAAACGCGCGGCACAGCGCTTCCGCGTGATAACGCGGCACATTGAAGCTGTTGTCGCAGATCATCACGCGGTTGCCGGGCGTGTGCTTCAAGACGTGACGAATTTCGTCCAACACCCGCTCCGGCGATTTGAGCCGGTAACGCTTGCCCTCCAGCTTGCTGTAAGGACAGTAGATGCAATTGAAGGCGCAGCCGCGTTTGGTAAAAATGGCCGGGGTGATGTTGCGAGCGGCGTACTGCGCCATATCGAACAGGCCATAGGCGGGCAGGGCCAAGTGGTTCAAATCCTCGACCGGGCACGGTGGAGCGGCGGGAAAGCTCCCGTTGGTGCGGAAAACGCAGCCCGGCATGGTGACCAAAGCGCGCTCTTGCACCATCCGCTCCAAGAACTCCGGAAAGGCCTCCTCACCCTCACCGCGGATGCCATAACCCACGTCGAGATAGTCCAGCCAGTCATGGGCGTAATAGTTGAATCCCGGCCCGCCCAATACAATCAAGGCGTCCGATTTCCGGCGGACGATCTCGACGATCTCCTTGACGCGCGGGCGCAGGTCAACATACCGCGTGCCGAACGGCGCGGTTGCATCCTGAATGTCGCCGTGCACCAGGCGGATCGAAATCCCCACCACCTCCGGCTGGAACAGCGCCAGGGCCGCCGACAATTCGGCGGCCAAATCCACGGCGAACAGGCTCTCGTACACCGCGACGTCGTGCCCGGCTTGCAGCAAGGCTCCCGCAACGTAAGCCGGGCCGGAAGGTGAGGCCGGGAGCGTATTGGCAGAAATGAGCAGCACTCGCATCAAAAACTCCCGCGTTACACCAACAACGCCGGACGCTCGCCTGCGGCCCAGGCGCAGATCGCATCCCAATTGCGCGCGTCGCCGGGCTTGGCGCCGACGAGTACGACCGCGGAGTAAGTGCCAAGACCATTGACTTCTGTAATCCGGCGTACCTCTACAACATCACCAGCCTGTTGTAAGACCTTGCCAATCGTCTGGGCAACTTCTACCGTAGAACCCGATTTCGTCGTATAGGCAACCAAGATTTTACTCATATACTTTCACTGGCGCAAAGGTCTGCGGAGATCGCCACATCCACAGCAATGTTCCCAAACCCAGCAGCAGCCATATCAGCGAGACCAGTGGAGATACGGGCTGGAACATGCTGTATGCGGTGTTGATCGAAGCATGCAACAGGATCACAATGGGCAAACTGCCACCGGTGCGGTTGAATATGGCGGTAAGCAAGATCGCAGTCGGGGCAATGTCGGTCAAAAGGTACACGATCATACCCACGATGATATCCAACACGCCAGCTTGCGCCCCACCAAGCCACCAGAAAAAGGGCAAATGCCACAAGGCCCAAAAGACAGCTAGAATCAGACTCGCACGCAACGGGCTATAGCGTTCCTGTAACCGAGGCAGCAATAGACCGCGCCAGCCAGGCTCCTCAAGTCCGCCGCCGCCGATCAAAAGATAGAGGAACGTGAGCAGCACATCCAACGCAACCACGAGCCACGACGTCGTGATGACCGACGGCGCAGCCATTCCAAGCCACCCTGAGATCGCATTTCCGAGCACCATGACCAACGGGTATATTCCCACAGCGATGAGCCACCAATACCAGCGAACTGCCGAGCGGCGTGGACGCAACGAGTGTAGAAGATCACGCACGCCTTGACGGGACGAGAAAACTCCCGAGAGAAGGAATGCGACTGCAACCGCAGCAAGAACGTCTACACCAAGGGCGAGTAGGTTTGGATAAGCAACCGTTGTATGAACGGTCCCAGCAATGGCCAACCATGCCGGTGTCACCCATAACCTGCGAACAACCATGACCGCCATAGCCGAAAGACCGATGACGCCGAACAGTCGCCATCGTTTATCCGCCGGAGCAGCAGAAGGTTCCGGTCGCAGGAGCGCCGACACGATCATCGCCGCAAACGCCGGCCCTGCCGAACCGATGACGCCGAAGCCGTTGGCTAGACCCAAATCGATTATGTCACTCAAGGTCCAACCTATCCAGGAAATCGCAAAGGCCAGGATGAGAAACGCCAGCAACGGGCGCTCCGCAATCCGGTCGCGGATTGACTTACGATTCGTTGATAAGCGCGTCAGTTCTGTCATAGATTTACTCCCTGTGTGCCATTCGTCGCCGCACTCACCACATTTTCATCCTTGGGTGTTGCCAACCGTTGTCCTAACGCGAAAGCCTCGACCAATTTGGCTTCTGATGCCGAGACGGGTCCGTCTTTGGCACAATGCTCCACGACGTCGAGGCGAACGTCAATCCAGGTTTTGAAGTCTTCGAACATGCGCAAAGTGGCCTCGGCGCAGTCCCGGAAGTTGTAACCGATCACCAAAACCAGGTGTTTGCCCACTAAAGGACCCAACTTGTCGTCCTTTGTAAGCAAAGCCGTCATCCGGTCGAAACACAGCTTCATTTGCGCACTCATGTGCCACCAGTAAATGGGCACGGCAAATATTACCAGGTCAGCCCAACTGAACTCAGGATAAAGCTGCTGCATATCGTCCTCGAAAATACAGTGCCCTGTTTTATAGCAAGTAAAGCAAGCCTGACACGGGCGAATGGCCATGTCGTTCAGCCAGAATTCGTGGACATCGGTTTGGCCTGCCGCAGCCAAGCCCGCCACGACGTTGTGCGCCAGCGTCGCGGTATTGCCCTGCTTGCGCGGGCTGCCTTGCAATACGAGAACGTGCATCCTCATCCCCCGACCCGCACCACAAAATGGCAGGTCTTGCCGCCACGCCGCACCGTCTCCAAGATCTCAATGGGTACAGGATGTCCCAATGCCGTCTCGAAGATCGCCTGGTGTGTGGCGCGGGTACATTCACAATGCAAATCATCCGGGCTGATCGGGATCGCGCGCGCCGCCGGGCAGTAACAGCCAGGCGACACTTCTCCATAGCGGATGTGAACCCGGTCGCCTTCCTGCCAGATCTCGAACGTGCGCCGGTAAGCATCGATCAACTTCGCCAGGTCGCCCTGCCCGGCGTGGGCGATATCTTGCTTGAAGGTGAAGCGGTTGTAACATCCGCGCCCGCACCCTTCGATCAACTTGACTTGGGTTTCGCGGTCCAGCTCGACGGCTATCGTTGCCAACAGATCGATGAGCCAGTTGGCGATGAACTCCCTCTCCATTTGGAGTCGCTCGATCTCGTGTACACTCATTTTTTTCACTCCTTGACCTTCGCATACATCATCGGTCTGCCATTTTTAGAGACATGCTCGTTCATCTTTTGACAACTCGCCAGGCTGCACCGAAATCAACTGCACGCCCAGGTCGCGCAGCTTGTCCAACAACCCGTAGAGCGCCGCCTGATCCACGACTGCCCCCGTGAGCGTCGTCGTGCCATCCACGTTGTGGGTCAAGGTCATACGCTCGAACCAGTCCGACCACTGCGGGTCCAAATGTCCCTGGATGTGGATACGATATTCGTCCGGTTTGCGCATTCTCTGTCTCATAACGCCAATGATACGCGCAAACCTGGCGCACGTCATCTATCGAAGGATAGATTGGGCGGTTGATTTAGGGGAATTACAGCAGATGCAGATTCCTGGCACGAGCAAGGGCTTCGGTGCGGCGCTCGACGCCCAACTTGCCGTAGATGTTGTGGACGTGTGATTTGACCGTGCCCACGGTCACAATGAGCTTCTCAGCAATCTGACGATTGGACAAGCCGTCGTCCAGCAGCCGCAGCACTTCCAGTTCGCGGTCGCTTAGAGGTTCGATCAAGCCCGAAGGCAAGGCGGGAGCAGACGGCCTGACGGCAAGATCGGGAAAAGCGTGCAACAGCCGGTTCGCATAAGCCGCCAGTTGGGGGGAATGCCACACACCGCGTTGCGCGCCCAAACGCAATAAATCGGCCATAGGCGGTCCTTCATCCAAGAAAGTACGTGCATACCCTTCTGGCTCGGCCAGACTGAGCGCCTGCTGCAAGTTCGCCAAAGCTTGCGGCACATCACCCAGGAGGTGATGCACCAACGATTGCAGAATCAAAACTTCGACCTGCCAACCAATTGCATTGTACCGCTGCGCTGCGCGAAGCTGTCGCGTCAAAAAGTCGCACAACTCGGTCAGTGAAAACAGCGGCTTTTCGGCGCGGCGCCGGTGTTGGGCAACGATCAAGCGCGCCAAAACGAAATGCCCCGAATTGTACCGTTCGCTATCCAGCTTCAAATTCCGCTCGCGTGCCCAGCGCACGGCATCGTCCAAACGATGCGGATTGTAGTGCGCCTGTTGCACCCAAAGCCTGGCCTTGTACGCAGCAATGTGGCTCGGCCCCTGATAGAACGGCAAGCGGTCATCGGACGATCCACTTAAGGCAAACAGACGCTCCGCCTGGCGGAGCACCTCCATCGCACCGGATTCGTCGCCTTGCGCCTGTTTGAGACGCGCCAGCGCGAAATGCCCTTCCAGGCGCGTGAAGACGGAAGACGTCAACGCGAGCAGCGCCAAGCCTCGTGCCAACGACTGCTCGGCAGCCTGCAATTCATTGCGAAACAGGTGAATGATGCCCAGTGTCACGTGCAACACCCCGGAGATCGGCAACGAGCGTCCGTTGCGTTCAGCCGGAGCAACCATAGTCTCAAGCGCTTCCTGGCATATCGCCACAGCTTCACGCAATTGTCCGTAGAGGAAAGCCACGATCGCCAGTGCATGGACCGCGCTCAACGCATTGAACAGGTCGCCGCACGCCTCGCCCACCGTGCGGCACATCTCCCAGGCATGGATAGCCGCCGCCTCATCGCCCAGATCCCAATACGTGGCACCCAGATTGAAATACAGCGCGCTGCGAAACCACGAGTTTCCTTCCGGCAAACGTTCCAACGCCTGTTGTGAAAGCGCGATTACTTCAGCCGGCGGCACTCCGCGGAAGCGGGCCAGGTAAGCGCGGAATTTGAGGATGAAACCGGTGACTTCGCCGGCGTTGGCGGGAGACGCAGTGCTCAGGGCGGTTTCTGCTGCGTCCAGCCATCCCTCTACCTGATCGAAAGCTGCCGGTGAAGGCGTCACGATCGCCAGACAACCGGCATAGACGGCGCTCAACAGCGGGCGGGCGCGCACTAGCGCTTTAGGCAGCGCCTTGAGCCAGGTATATACCAACACCGTCTCGCTGCGATAGAAATACGGCAACACGTGACGCTCGACGAGCGCCGCGGCGTATTCGTAATCGGGAGCAGCCAACGCGCAAGACACCGCTTCGGCAACCAGCCCCTCCCGCTCGTACCACGCACTGGCGCGCAAGTACAGAGCCGTAATCGTCTCAGCATCGGCAATCTGCCGCAAACGTTGCCGCAGCAAATCCGCAAAGAGGCGATGATAGCGATACCAGCGCCGCTCGTTGTCCAACGGAATGATGAACAGATTGGCGCGCTCGAACTCGTCCAAAATGGCCTGCGTATTGCCCTGCCCTGGCGCGTCCTCGCCCAGAACCGCATCGCACAGCGGCCCGCTCAACCGATCCAGCATGGATGTTTTCATCAGGAACGTCTGCATGACTGCGGGTTGCCGGTTCAGCACCTCTTCGAGCAGGTATTCGAGGATGTAGCGATGCCCGCCACCGAACTCGTGAATAAACGTGCTGGCGTCCGCGCGTCCACGCAAGGAGAGCGCCGCCATCTGCAATCCGGCGGCCCACCCTTCGGTGCGGGCGGTCAGAGCGGTGACGTCGGCGGGGGGAAGCGCCAACCCCATCGTCTCTTCGAGAAACTGCGCGGCCTCTTCAGGCGTGAAGCGCAAATCATCCTGCCGCAATTCCAACAATTGGCCGCGCCCGCGCAACCGCGCCAGCGGCAAGAGGGGATCGGAGCGGGTGGCGATCACCACACGCATCTGCACGGGCAAATGGTCGAGCAGAAAAGCGAGGGACTGGTGAATCGACAGGGCCGTGATCAGGTGATAGTCATCGAGCACCAGGCCCAACGGAGCGGCAAGGCCATCCAATTGGTTAACCAGCGCTGCGTACAACGATTCCACCGGTGGGGGCTGTAATGCCCGCAATGCGTCCAACACATCCTGGCCCAGAGCCGGCTCGCGCGTTTGGAGCGCGGCGATCAAGTGCGCCATAAAGCGCGCCGGGTCGTTGTCGTCCTCGTCCAACGAGAGCCAGGCCGCCGGTTGCGTGTGCGCCCAGGCGCTCAATAGCGTCGTCTTGCCGTAGCCGGCCGGCGCAGAGACGAGGATCAGCCGGTAGCCCGCCTGCCACCCCACGTTTATTTGCGCCAGCAACCGCCCGCGCAGCGCCGCTTCGGGCCGCGCAGAAGGGATGTGCAGCTTAGTCTTGAGAATGAGATTCGAATTCACGCCTGAGCAACCCATAACACAACGTATCGGTAAAACGGCCATCGGGAGCGCGTTTGTCCTCCCGGATGCGCCCTTCCAACGTAAAGCCGCAACGTTCGGCCACACGGGCGCTGCGAACGTTGGTTTCGTCGCAGTGCAGCGAGACGCGATGCGCCCCCAACTGCGCAAAAACAAAGCCCAGCGCAGCCCGCGCCGCCTCGGTGACGTAGCCGCGCCCCTCATGCTCGCAGTCCACGACGTAGCCGAACTCGTAGGCGGGTAACGCGCGGTCAGTCAGCCCAATGTAGATTTGCGCGACGAAGTCATCGGTTTCCTTGTCAAAGACGCCCAAAAAGTAAGCCGAGCCTTTCTCCCATTCGGCCATAAAATCCCGGATGAGATTCTCGGCCTCCACGGTGTCGGTCAGCGTTGTCAGCGGATTTTCTGCCTCGTAACGGGCGAGATGCGCGCGGTTGCGCAGACCTACCATCAGGTACATCGGGCCGTCGCCGGCGCGGTACGGGCGCAGGTACAGCCGTTCGGTCTCAAGACGTGTGGGTAAATCTGGTAACGAGATCACTGGGGCACTGGCTCCTTTTGAGGGCGCAAAATAACCATAGCCTTTTCTTTGCAGAATTCTTCCAAATCGGCGCGTGAGAACCGCAAAGGCAACCCATCGAACAAATGCATAATCAGGCGGATCATGATTGGGTGACGGCGCAAACGCAACTCGATAAAGTCGGCGATGCGCGCCGGATCGACGACCGGTTCGGCCACAGCATCGAACTCACGCTTACGCATGGTAACGTGAACGTTAGAATTGGCAAGAATGTTCTTGAACCAGTCCGCCTCCGCTCCACGCGCCGAGGCGACGTAGTACGCGCCGTCCACCGCCTCGAACTGCAGCGGCGTCACACGCGGCAAGCCGGATTTGCGTCCAACGGTGGTCAACAGCAGCACAATCCGGGTCGGCCCGATGCCACGGCGATAGTTGGCGACCATGCGGGCGTTGAAAGCTTTCATACGGTGGTAAATGGTTTTCGAAGACATCTGTTCACATCCAGTAGGCTTCACGCACGACGATGTCCCACTCGTCGCCCACGCAGCCAACCCACCAGATAATTGACCAACGCGATTGCGCCTAACGCGAGCAACCAGCGTTGCGTTGCCGGGCGGGCCGGCGCCATTCGCGGCCCCCAAACCCGGCGCGCGCCCTGTCGGTAGACACCCTGCACCAGACCGGGGATCAGCAGGTCGGCGAACCAGTAAGCCGGGCGCGGCACCGGTGGAGAGGGCTGCCGTCCACGCGGGACGGGGTGCGGCTCAGGCAGCACAACCTCGGCGCCGGTAAAGGTTTCACCCTGTTCCTGGGTCAGTTCGGCAAGCACGCGCCCGTCTGCTCCCACGATTTTGCAACCGGGAACAAAGGTGTAGGTGGCGTGCAACCGGTGGGCATAAGGCAGGTGTTTGATTAACGCGGGCACCAACGGCAAAATCGCCAGGAACGCCGCGCGCGCGTTGGGAATGGCGGTGGTAATCTGCCCACACCCCACGGTATTGACCGCCGGGACGCCGAGCCACGCGGTCTGCTGGTCGATCGTCGCGCCGAAGACGTGCGCGCCCGCGTCTTTGAGCGCGCGGAACGCCGGCCCCATCTCCTCCACGGTGATCCGCGCGCCATTCGGGAAGCTGTAGACGGGATTGCCGCCGTCCGGCGGGGAACTGGCGATCAACATCAGGTCTACGTGACCCGCGTAACGCCGCCACAGTTCGGCGTGCGCCGCGTCCCAGCAGATTAGCATACCGATATTGCCCAAATCCGTGCGCGCCACGGTGATGCGGTCGCTCTCGCGGAAGTAAGCGCGCTCCCAGGCCCAGGGGTAGTGCTTGTCGTAGCGCCACATCCGGCCATCGGGCGCGAAGAGCAACAGCGCGTTGTAGATTTCATCCTCGTCGAGTAGCAGCAGCGATCCGGCGAGGTGTATGTTCAACCGGGCGGCGGTGGCCTGCATCCACGTCGCCGTGGGGCCGTCAAGCAGCTCGGCGCGGTGGAAGTTCTCATCGGCGTAGGCGTAACCCAGATTGAACAACTCCGGCAAGACAACCAACTGCGCACCCGCCGCAGCGGCCCGCACCACAAGCGTTTCGGCGCGCGCCAGGCGTGCAGTCAAGGGTGCGACGTTGGCATCCATTTGAACAGCGGCGATTGTGACGGTACGGTTCATCGAACATCCCTCCTCGAGTGAAATGTCCTTGCCGACCACGAATCAAAGAACGAATAAACGAGTTCAGATCCCAGCCAGACCAAAAACTCGCGTCAGGCACGCGCTCATTCGTTTATTCGTTATACATTCGTGGTCGGCAGCCCGGCACTACGCGAAGAACGAACCAATAAGAAAGGCCAGCAACCCCAACGACGCGCTGATGTACAACCCTCGCATCGCCCGGCGGCCCACGGCAGGCGTCTGGCTCTTGAGTAGCCGGATCACAAAGAAGACGAGCACGACGTCGGTGAGCAGTATGGGTGCCAGATAAAGCCAGCCAAGTCCACCCCACACGACCGGCACGAAAGTCAGAACGATCATCAGCCCGAACAGCAGCGCAGAAAGGCGCACCGCCATCCGTTTGCCGCACAAAATCGCAATGGACTTCGAGGCGCGCTTGCGATCCCCCTCAGCGTCCATCGCATCCCCGGCAATTTCCTCCGCCAGATCGAAGACGAAGGCGATCAGGCCAAACGTCCAAACCAGCAGGTTCCACATTTGCCCCACCCCGATGCCGCCGAGGATGAACGTCATCGCCACAGACGCGGCCACGATCAGGTTTCCCCACAGTCCAGCCGCTTTCAGCTTCCAATTGTACAGGAAGCCTAACACCCACACAACCACGCTGACGCCGAGCGCCACCGGATTGAGCGCCAGCGCCGCTCCCAGCCCCAACAACGCGACCACGACGCCCAGGACGATGACCTCCCGTTCCGAAAGCAGACCGGACGGCAAGGGGCGCTGCGGCGCGTTGATGCGATCCACCTCGAGGTCGAAATAATCGTTCAGAATCAGCGCGGAAGCCGACAGAAAAAAGCCGCACGCAAAACCAAGACCCACCACACGTAGCGGTGGGAATGCGCCCAACGCGAGCAATTGCCCAAGCACGACGCACATCCCGGCAGCGAGCGGCAGTTCAGGCCGGAACAATCGAAGGATACCGGTGATTTTACGGCGAAGCAGCATCGGTTTCATTTATCCAAAAAGATAGGATTCGTCACGGCGAGCATCGCGCCGCTTTTGTCACGGATCTCCACCGTCACCCAGTCGGCCTCATCGGGGGTCAATCTCCACGTGTGCGCGCCTTCGATACCGGCGGGCGCCACGTATAGCGGACGGCCGTTGACGATCACCCGCACCTCCGCTTCGGGCGGACAATCGCGCCAGCAAACCTCAAAGGTCGCCGGGTTTGTGACCTTATCGCCGAGCATCCACGTCGCGCCGCCGTCGCCCTGCGCCTGGAAGGTGACCTGCGGGCCGGAACTGAGGTAGAGACGCCCGGCCAGCACGCCTTCGAGCAGCGCCGCTTCGGAGAGCGCCTCGGCGTAGACGACATTGAACCCCGGCCCGGAAGCGTAATCGCGCGGGCCATGCGCGTCCGATCCGGCGGTCGCCGCGAGGCGCAAGCCCTGGTTGAGCCAGTCGTACCAGAGCGCCAGCGCCTTCTCATTGTTGGAATCGCAGCCCCACGGCCCGTTCCAGACTTCGACGACACGCGCGTCGCCCGGCATCATCTCGCCGAAGCGCCAGGAACAGCCCGTGCAACCGGGTTCGCCATCGGCCTGCGGGTGCGCGATGACGAAGACTTGTCCCTGCGCGTAAGTCGCCGCCGCGACACGCGCCATGTCGCCGGTCCCGGGACGGATCCGCCAATCCACCCACGCGCGCGCGCCGAGGCAGAGCGCGTGACCGTAATAGGTCGTCAGTTCTATGCCGCCCGTGCTTAACAGCGTCTCACTGGCCGAGGTATCCATTTCGGGCAGCCCGGTGACGGTGTTGTGGTCGGTGAGGAAGACGAAATCCAGTCCCGCGTCGCGCGCCAACCGGAGCAAGTTGGCGACGGGGAAATCGTGGGCGTCCGAATGATCGGAGTGCGTGTGCAGGTCGCCGCGATACCAGCCGGGTTGCGCGCGCGCAATCACCGGGACACGTGCGTGTGGTTGGGCAACGACATTCGTCGCGCCCTCGGTCAGCGTCACATCCAGCGTGTAGCGGACGGTCTCGCCCGGCATGATCATGTGCGCATCGACTTCCACGATCCACGTCCCGGCAGGCAGCGGGCCGGCAAAGTAGCCGGGCGTCGCCTCCCCCGCACTCAACGTGACGTGGTGCATTGTTCCACTGCGATGTCGCGCGCCGCGAAATCCGTGCGGATCGAAGACAGTCAACGTGAGCAGGTTCTTGATCCCCTGTACGCGCTGCGGGGCATACGCAAACTCAATATCGATGCGTTCACAGCCAGCCGGGACGACGAACTCGTGCGGGACGTAGCGTTTGCAATCGCGTGCGGTGAGAGAGCCTTCGAAATGATAATCCATACAATCCTCACAAAGTATCAAGAGATCAGTTTCTTGAGCAACAACATCCTGAACGTCGATTCAAGTTCCAGGGTCTTTGCCGTCCTGCGGGTGTCCTCCAATCCCATATACTCCCCGCCAACGTAGTATCCGGCTTTCGCTTCCGTCAAAAAGGCAGCAGGGAAACAGTACGTGCCCCGCTCAGTTCGATAGGTTTCCAGCAGCCGCATCCCTTCCTGGAACCAGGCGGATTGATGCGCCGCCGGAAAATGCGCCAATAATTCCAGACGTTGCACGATTTTCCGTTGCTCGTAAGATTTGGCGCTATCCAGGTCGGGCAGATCGAGGTTCCAACCGCAAGCGTAACACATGCGACGGTTGTCCCCCGACCAGATGTAGCCATAGCCCGGCGGCAAAGCTCTGTAACGTTCGTCGGTCACGTAGGTAACGATGTCATCAAGTTGCTGTCGTATCACATCAGACAAAGATTCAGGCGGCATGTAGGCGAAAGCACGGAGATCGTGAATCAACGGCAAAGGCGTCGTTCCAGTCATTGGGTCCATATCTGGATTGATAATCGGTTTGCCCACCCATTGTTTCGGAAGGCCGTTCAGTTGCGCCTCTGTTAAGTGAATGTCGTAGGTCTTTTGTGCCGCCAGGCGAGATATCGACGCAACGCGCCGCTGGACAAACTGAACGATCTCATCGTATGCGTACCCACCGCGCATGAAGTACGAGGCCAGTACGGTGGCAATGAAAACCGCCCTTCCACCTTCGACAGTAGGATGCGCAGGGTCATCAAGCGCCTGATGCACCAGAGGATTGTCCACATATTGCCGAAAGCGCGCCATCTTCTCATCGAAAACCGGTACTCCGGCCCGCAATCCACGCTCCAAAAGGCGCGGGACGACATTTTCCAGGCAGGTCGGCTTCATCCCGTGCAGCGCGTTCAGTACGCGAATATCAACGTGGGTGATCGGCCCAAAGTGGTCCAGTTGTGCCAATAACCACTGCGTCCTCTCGGTTTGGAGCACGGCGCTCAATGCCGATTCACAATCGGCAGGAGCGCCACATCCGACCAACTCGACCAGAGTCCGGTAACGGATCACAGGCCCGCCTTCGTCGAGCAACCATTGGATGAGATCAGGCGCATCGGATTCCACAGTTACCTCTGGAGTTCCTTGAGTAGCGGCACCAGCGAGTATTTACGCGCGTGTTTCTGCAGCAAAGAATCAAGATAGACCCGCCATTCGTCGCCACGTCCGGCAGACGAATACGCCGCTTTCGCCCGGCCTAACCAATACGCGGCGCGCTGGTAATACTTGGACTGTCCCTGATCCATGATCGATTCGGCCTGCTGTTTGCACGCCTGGATACACCAATCAGGGCGACTTTCGATAGCGGCATTGACGACCAACTCCACAGTGCTGTAATGCGGATAATCGCCTAGCGCCCGAATGGCATCGTCGATCAGCCCTTCGTGCAGGAAAATCTCGATGACAGCCTGGCCATTATACCCGGTGCGCTGCCGGAGCGTCTCCAATAGCTCTTGGCGCAACGTCTCCCACCGCGCTCCGGCGAGGTTCTGGATTTTCCGGTACGCCTCCAAATCGACCGCCGCCTTGAACGTCGTCAGCGCCGCGTTGAGAGCCAGTTCAGGTTCGCCGGCGTCCGCAGCCACATCGCGCAGCCAGGTCGCCAACTGCGCTTTGGCATGACCGCCCAGTTCCAGACCGCGGCCGGCAACACGTAGCGTCTCCTGAATGTGCCCGCCCGCGTGCAAAACCTGCGCCAGGGGCAAAATCTCCTCGGTGAGGGTCAGGTGTTCCAGACTGTAGGCGACGGCTTCGTCGACGCGCCCCACTTTTACCAACATTGTGACATAAGATACGATTTGGCTCTCGGCTTCGGCCAGATACAGGTATTCCTGATAACGCCCTTGGCGTTCCAGCACATTCAAGCGCGCCACGGCCAAATCGTCGGCGTAGTACGGCGCGTCCTCATAGTTTTCCCATGCCCCATTTATGGTAATCTCCCCATCCCGGATGACGCGAAGCAACGGCGGATAGTCCCAACCCTGCCGCAACGCCTCCTGAGCGGCTTCAAAACCTTCGTCGATGCCGTACTCGTCGATCTCGCCCTGCCAGGCTGCCAACGTTTCGATCCACTGCGCGCGCTCCTCCGGCGTTAGGTCAGCAGTGAGGGCGGCTTCGGTCCACACGGCTCCCAAATCGGAGAAAAACGCCGAAGCGTCGCCGTCGGAATCGTCCAGATTGTACCACTCGTTGACGTAAGCATCCGTGATGCCTTCCAGCACGCGCAGCGCGTTGTTGCCGTCGCCGGCCTCGATCAATTCCCAAGCGCGATCCAGAAGCCCTCGCACTTGATCTACAACGCCGCCGACATGCCAGTACGCTTCAGAGGATCGCATACGGTCCAGGCTGCGCAAAATCGAATGGACTTGCCGCCGAAACGGCGCGGGGTCCACGGCGGCGGGACGGGGCGGTGGCGGGACAGCGGACGACGATGGGGCAGGTTCTGGCGAAGCTTGAGACGCCTGCACGGCGACGCAACTTTCTATTTCATCGATAAGTCCAGGGTGACGCGCCACCAACGCCTGCACAACAGCCCGTAACTGCGCAGCATCCAGCGTCTCGATCAACGCATCGACCGTGGGGCGCGCCTCGACCGTATCCGGCGCATCGACAGCCGCCAGCAACACGGCGACGATGTGTTTGCACCAGCCGCCCCAGTCGTAGGGACACGTGCAAGAGGTGCTGCTGATGCCCTGCGCGTCGAGCGTGACTTCGACCTGATACGGTTCGTAACTGCTGCCTTCCACCTCGGCGTACAGCGTGTCGCCGCGCCGGACCAATTCCAGGACAGCGCCCGTCGCGTAATAGTCCTCGCCTCGGGCAAACGACTGCGCCGTAGTCGAACGCTGGATCATCGCGCGTGTGATTTTGGGTAATTCAGTCATATCAAAAAATCCGTTAAAATCCGTTCAATCCGTTGACCCTATGGCATCCGCCGCAAGCCCTCGACGCGCACAGCCCATGCGCCGTTGGCGGGGAAGCCGGGAGCCGGACGGTCGGGCGCATTATCCCAGCCGGCGGCCATCATCGCCACGGCGGTGAGCAGCCCGCCGTTGCCGGGCAGGTAGAGCGGCAGTCGCACGGCCTGGTAGTTGTGGCCGTTTGCCAGATAGCGGTTCTTGGGCGAGTCGAGGAACAAGGCATCCACTGCCTGCTCCGGACGGCCCAGGCGCGCCGCCGTCATCGCCAGCATAGGATAGTCCCAGCCCCAAGTCGTCGGCCAATCCCAGATGCGCAGCACGTGATCGAGCGTCCGCTGCATCACCGCGGGATCGATCAATGGCGTCTGCGGAACGACGCCGAGCGCCGCGAGCAGCGAAGGGTGATCGGTGGGGACGGTGTACGGCGGCGTTTCAATGGCCGTGTAGATGCCGTCACGCACGGTGGGCCGCGCCAGTCCGCGCAGCACGCGCTCCCACTGCGGATCACGGCCCATGCCGAGCCGCTCGCGCCAGCGTTGCGCCACGTCCAGCGCCCAATGCCAGTAGGCCAGCTCGAAGGTGGGATTCAGGTTGCGCGCCCGGTCGGCGGCGTAGCTCTCTTGCGCGGGGATCAGCGCCGGGCCGAGGACGTAACGCTGCCCGGCTGCGTCCCATACCGGATACGACGCCATGAATTCGGCGGTCTCGAAGACGATCTGCTGGTATCGCTCCAACGTATCCCACTGCGGCCGCGCGCGATAGCACAGTTCGGCGAGGTAGATAGGATGCGGCTGCTGCCAGATCAGGAAGATGCCGACCTCGCTGGGGCTATCCTGCCCGTCCGGACCAACCATTTTGAGCCAGCGCGCGGCGCGATGACGCGAGCCGCGATACCCTTGCCGCGCGGCGGTTTCCTGCGCCAGGGGAAGGATACGCTCATACCACGGCAGGCTGCATTCGAGCAGCGGCAGGCGATCCCACAGCGCGAAGTGGGCGGCGTGCCACCAGTGCATCTCCAGGTGCGCTTTGCCGAACCAACTATTGCAGGTCAGCCCTGTCTCCTGCGGCGGCATCGACCCCGAACACTGGATGGTGATGAGGTATTGCGAGAGCACCACCCGCCGCTCCAACTCGACGGCGCGAGGGTCGGTGCAGTCGGAGAAATCGAGCGCGCCGCCGCTCTCCCAGAACGCCGCCCGGTGGCGGGCTGATGCCTCGCGCGTTGCGGCGAAATCGGGCAGCGGATCGGCAAGCGGCTCCGGCGAAAAGGCCAGCACAAGGTCGAGCGTATCGCCTTCACACGACAATATCTCGTACTCGTGCACCGCGACGGCCTGCACGCGCCCCGCGCGCGAACACGCAAGCCGGATGAAGTAGCGGTCGGCATCGAGAATGCGGGTGAAGCCAGCCTGGTTATTGTCAATGACGGCTTGCGTCTGGTGGCGTTCCGGCTGCGTCCAATCGGCGGCGTTGCCCCATTCGGCTGCGCCATAGGGGAACGCCAGCGTCACCGCCAGGCAACCGTCTGCCAGCAGCGGCGACGTGATACGCACCGCCAAAACATCCCGCTCCGGGTGGCAGACGGTGAGCACGTGGACAGGCTGCCCCACCACCTCGAAGCGGCTGTCGAGCAGACCGGCCCACAAATCAAGTGTCTGGCGTGGATGAGCGATATCCTCGACCGCGAGCGGCGCACCGCCGGTTTTGGCTACGCGAAGGCCAAGCTGTCCCAGGTGCAAGCGATGCGGGTTGGCGCGCAGCCATCCCGAGGCAGGCGTGTAATTGCCGGAAGCGTCCAGCCCGGAGAGGTAAGGCACGGCGCGCCCGTCCACGATGTAGTCTTCGAGCGCGTCTTCCAGGTGATAGCCGTCCGGATTTGGCAGACTGTGCCACCCCCACTCCGCGTGCGTCCCCAGGGACATACCCCGTGCATGATAGTCGGGAAAGGTCTGCAAGCCCGTGATGTCGGCGGTGAAGGCAAATTCACCGTTGCCCACGCTGAGCGGCGTCAACGGATCGGGATGCTCAAGCACAATGTTATGCCGTGCCACCAACGCGCAGCGGTCGATGCGACGCTCTGTCATAATGGCCTCTTCAAAACAAACCACGTATCTACACAAATTTTCACAAATGGGACTTTGTGGTGTGAATTCGTGAAGACTCGTGGTCGAGAATGCAGACTACTTCTTTTCCGCGTAGACGGCCTCGCGCAGGCCCTTGATATAGCCGATGGCGAACAGCCGCCCGATCTTGGTATAGCCGGGATGTCCGTAGGTGTCACCCTCCATCGTGGGGACGTGATCGGGGCGGCAGACACCCTCGAAGCTGATGTCCCGGTAAGCGCGCAGGCACGCCAGCATGTCGGTCTTGCCATCATCGTGGAAGGTCTCGGCGAACTTCTCCGCCGTGCCGCGCACGTCGCGGAAGTGCACGAAGAAAATCTTGTTCTGGCTGCCGAAGTGGCGGATCACACCCGGCAGGTCGTCGGTCATCAGCGTGAAGTTACCCTGGCACAGCGCTATCCCGTTGACCGGGCTGGGGATCATATCGAGCAACTTCTGGTAGTTCTCGATACTGCTCATGATGCGGGAGAAGCCGCGGATCGGCGACAGGGGAGGATCGTCGGGGTGCATCGCCAGCTTGACGTTGTACTCTTCCGCGACGGGTACCACCTGCTCCAGGAAATACTTTAGATTGTCCCACATTTGCTCATTGGTGACGATGCCATATTCGGTCAGCGGTGCGTTGCGCATCAGGTCGTGGTCGTAGCCGGTGACCTCCGCCCCACCCCGCGTCGGGATCGTCGTGGACGTGCGCACCACATCGACGTAGGCCATCATCTGGTAGCACCACACAGGAATGCCCAGGCGGCCCATATTGCGGATGAGTTCCTTGACCACCTCGATTTCCTCGTCACGCCCCGGCAGGCCCAGCTTGATCTTCTCCATCGGCGGGCGGCTCTCGATGACGGCGAATTCGAAGCCGGCGTTGTTGTATGCGGTCTTGGTGCGCAGCAGCGACATATAGCTCCACGGCTGGCGCTCGGCCGGCGCGTCGGGCTTCGGCTGCAGGCTGATGCCGCCAACGACGTGATCGACGCCGCACTGCTTCACCAACTTCCACAAAGATGCATCCTCGGGTCCGAAAACTTCAGCAATCTTGATCATCATTCCTCCCAAAACAGTCTTGTAGTCTTTAGTCGGATAATCTTTAGTCGGATAGTCTTTAATCTCTTGTCGAAGACTACAAAAATCTTAGCGCAAGCCTGCTGGTGCATGTTTCGTGTTCAGCGCAGATTCTTGCAAAACCAGGTAGCACGTGAGACTTTTGTAGTCTGGTGCAAGCTCAAATTTCGATCTACTGAGTCTGTGTCAAAGCAGCGCCGTCAGCCAACACGAAGGATGGTTTCCAGGCGGGTTTCCGCCGAGGAGCTACCGAGCATGAGATGCACGGTTCCAGTTTCGACGACCCAGCGCTGGCGCTCAGGTTCCCAGTAGGCGAGCGATGCGGCTTTGAGTGAGAGTGTCACGGTCTGCATCTCGCCGGGTTGCAGCGTGATGCGCTTGAAGCCCTTCAACTCTTTCTTAGGTCGCTCCACCGTCGAATGCAGATGGCGGACGTAAAGCTGCACCACCTCATCGCCCGCGCGGTCGCCGGTGTTGGTCACGTCGAGGCTGACCGTCAGTTCGCCGTCCGCCGGAAGATGCTCAGCGCTCAGGCGCAGATTGCCGTAGGCGAACGTGGTGTAGCTCAAGCCAAAGCCGAACGGGTAGAGCGGCTCGCCCTTGAAGTACATGTATGTCCGCCCGTTGCGGAGATCGTAGTCCAGGCGCGGCGGCAACTGTTCGATGCTGTGGGGCCACGTCTGCACCAGCCGCCCGCCGGGATTGACGTCACCGAAGAGCACATCGGCGAGCGCGCTGCCCAGCTCCTGGCTGTTGTGCGTCATGTGAACGATGGCGGGCACATGGCGCTGCGTCCACGGGATGGCAAAGGGGAAGCTGCTGATGAGGACGACGACGGTGTTGTGGTTGGCACGGTAGACTTGCTTGATCAGTTCTTCCTGTTCCAAGTGGATGGCGCGGCGGTCCACGGCCTCCTTGCCATCGCTCGGCGTGGGGCACTCGGCCCAGCCCGCGTCGCCGGTGGGATGGTTGCCCACGCAGACGATGGCGATGTCTGCATCGCGCGCGGCGCTGACCGCGGCGTCGTTCTCGTTGTCTTTCGCAAAAATCACGCGCACGGCATCCCCCACCCTGGCGCGGATGCCGTTCAGTGCAGTCACGGCGTAGGGCGGATCGCCGCTGTACCAGTCAAGCAGCACCTCGTCGGCGCGGCGGCCGATGACGGCAACGGTTTTGAGCGTCCCGGCGTCCAGCGGCAGCAGTTTATCCGCGTTCTTCAGCAGGACGATGGACTTCTGTGTCACCAGCCGGGCGAGGACCTTGTGCTTCTCGCTTTCCCAGGGGAGTTCGGGTTCGCTGCCGATGGCGCTATACGGCACAAGTTCGGGTGGATCGAGCACGCCCAACTTGATCATCACGCGGAGCACGCCGCGCAGCACCGCGTCGAGGTCGGCCTCGGTGAGCCAGCCGTGTTCGACGGCGGCGTGGACGCTCTCGCGGTAGCGGTCGAGGAACTGGTTGATGCCCGCTTTGATCACCACCGCCGCCGCCATATCCAGGTCGGGGTAGTAGTGGTGGCCCGTCATCAACAGGGTGAACGCGCCGCCGTCGGTGCAGATGATGCCGTCCTGCCCCCACTCGTCCACCGTAATCTCCTTGAGGATGGGGTGTACGGTGCAGGGGACGCCGTTGTAGGCGTTGTAGGCCGCCATGTACGCCCGCGCGCCGCCGTCCATAATGCCCATGCGAAAGGGAACGGAGTAGTATTCGCGGAAGAGGCGCTGGTCGAAATCGGACGACGAAGACTCGCGCTCGTCCTCGTTACTGTTGGCGAAGAAGTGCTTGAGCAGCGACGCGGTCTGCCAGTAGCGGGGATGGCCGCCCTGCAGGCCCTTCACGAAGGCCGTCACCAATGTCCCATTGAAGAACGCGTCCTCGCCGTAACACTCCTCGGTGCGGCCCCAACGGATGTCGCGGCCCAGGTCGGCGTTGGGCGCACGCACGACCAGCCCGCCGCGCCGGAAACGCTTGCTCTGCGCCATGTAGCGCGTCTCGTAGCCCTCGACGGCGGCGACCTGGTGGATAAGATCGGGGTCCCACGTTTCGCCCAGGCCAATCGCCTGCGGAAACTGCGTCGTCGGCACGGGCGAGGGTCGCCCCCAATTACCCGGCGCGCCGCCCATGGCCAACCCGTGCAAGCCCTCGACGTGCCCCGTCCCCCAGACGCTCAGGCGCGGCACGTTGGGGATCGTCCCCAGGCAGTTGATCTTCTCGCTGACCGTCATCAGCGACAAGAGGTTGTCGATCCGCGCCTCCATGGGCAGGTCGGGATCGGCGAATGGATAGCCGCTGGGCGGTTTGCGCACGATGGCAAAGGCGTCGCCGTCGGGTTCCAACTCGAAGATGAGCGGGCGCTCGTGCGGCGGGTGGTTGGGATGGTGCAGGGTCAACATTGGCGCTCCGTCAAAACGGTGGAAGATCATCCCGTGCCCACCGTCATCCATGAAGAGTGGGCGCTGGTGCTGCGTCCATGGCCCGTAGATACTGCCCGACTCGGAGATCGCCATCAACTGCGTATAGCCAAACCAGCCCAGGGTCGCCCACAGCATCAGCAGCTTGCCACTCGGCATCCGGTAGATGAACGGCCCGTCGGTGACGTAGCGATCCATGCCGGGGCGCGTCCAGGCCGCGTCGCTGCCCTTGAAGAGCATCACCGGCTCGCCTTCGATGGCCGAGAGGTCGGACGTGAGACGCACCAAATCGATTGTGCCGTCGCGGACCTGCACCCACTCGTGGCAGTAGATCATGTACGGGACGCCGTCTTCCACCCAGAGCGTGCCGTCGAGGATCATCAGCTCGGGCGGCGTGTGCGCGGCGTTGCGGAAGGGGCAATATGGCCCAAAGAGCGAGTCAGCCACGAGCACCTGCGAACCGCGTTTGACGAACTTGGACCACCAGGCCGGCAGTTCACCTTCCGGAAGCGGCGCGCCTTCGGGCAGGGGATCGTCGGTGTTGAAGGTGACGAAGAGGTAGTACTTGCCCGCGTAGCGGTGCAGTTCCGGCGCCCAGATCGGCCCTTGCGCCCAGAAATCGGCGGGCGTTTCGAAGACGATGGTCGGGCCGGTCCACGTTGCCAGGTCGCGGCTGGCGTAGAGGCCGACGGCGGGCCGACCTTCTGTGCCGGCGGGCAGCGATGCGACTAGGTAATAGGTTTGCGTAGCCTCGTCCGGCACGATAAACGGGTCGCGGATGCGCAACTCCGCCAGCATGTACGTCTTGTCCATATCGGTCATCAGTTCCTCCATAAAAAATGGCAAATCATCATCCAACCACGGGTGAACCGCCAGTCGGCGAAAAATAGTACACGGATTTTACGGATTCTTTATGGAAAAGAATCCGTGTTTTCCGTGTTCATCCGTGTACCGGACTGGAAAGTGACAAGTTATCCTGTGAATCCTGTCCAACAAGCGCGCGGCGGTACATACGCCAGAGGATGAGGGTGCCAACCAACATCGCCAGAACGCCCAACAGCCCCACCTCCGGGCCGAACGACGAGTTGGGCAAACCCACCCAGAACGCCGGGCCGGTGATCTCGGTGACCAGAAAGCGCGCCGATTCGGGCGCGGCCCCGGTCAACGCGAAAATCTCATACTCGAACACGTTCCAGGCAAAGTGCAGCGCAATCGGCAGCCACAACGTGCGGCGCACCAGGTACGCCAGCGCCAACATCACACCCGCCATGGTCAAGGTGAAGGGGATGACATAATTGGCCCATCCGTGCGCTGTGGGATTGATCAGGTGAATCACGCCGAATAAAGAGGACGTGATCGCCACCGCCCAGGGCAATCCCACACCCTCTTCCAGGGTCGGCAGCAGATACCCACGCATGACGACTTCCTCGGTGACGGCGACCACCGTCATCTGAACCACAATCCGCCAAAACCACACCTCGACGAGGCGATCCAGGGGGCGCACTTGCCAGGCGAAACCACTCACCGTAATCCAACCCATGACCAGTTCCACCAGGAAGATGCCGGTCATCAGCGCCGCGCCCAGGAGCAGCCCCAGTCCGATGTCACGCACGCCCCGACGATCCAGCCGCAAGCCGAAACCGGCCCAGTCTCGTTTGTCTACAAAACGGCGGCACAGCCACGTCCCCACGAGGACTGCGACCAGTTGCAGCAGTTGTTGATAACCGTAGTGAAGATCAAGCCGGAAAATCATCACGGGCAAGGTGATGATGAAATAGGTCAGGGCCAGCACCAGAAGATAAACCGGCACGCGCCAACCTGAGCGCAGCCGCCCGTCACGCACGAAGAGCGATTTATCGAGCATAATACCCCCCTCTTTTACCGCAGTGGACGCTGAGGACGCAGAGATTTACCAAGAATTCTCTACGCTCTCTGCGACCTCCGCGGTGAATCACTTCCCCAGCCGGAACACCCGGTACGAACGCGGTTTGAGCGTCGCGGCGAAGCAATGCTTGCCGGTGCTCTGCCCGCGCCAGTCGAGGATAGGTTCGGCGTCCGTCAGCGTCTCGCCGGTCAGCACGTCGTGGATGACGGTCACAGCGGTATCGGTGACGATGCGTATCTCGGCAGCTTCCGGCAGGATGGACTCGACGATGAAGGTATTGTTGTCATAGGCAAACAGCATCACCTGCGCCGGCCCGTCCACACGGACGCAGAGGTCGCGCAGGAGCAGTTCGCGGATGCGCGCCAGCACGTCCTCAGGCAACCTGTACAAGTCATCGAAGTTGTCGGGGATGGTGAGGACATAGAGCGCGCTGTTGCCGTAGGCTGCGTAGTGTAGCAGCGGATGGCCCGTGGTGCGTGACGTGCCGGATATCTCCTCCCACGAATCGTTGGTCAGGTAGTCGAGATGCGGCAGCAGCACGGCCTCATCCGAATGGACCATGCGGAACCGCCCAATCAGGTAATCCTGCACGCTGGCCTTGCGGTCGGTGACGTCCAGTTCGACAATGTCGCGGATGCCACGCTCCTGCAACGCCTTGAATAGCCCAGAGGTGACGACAATGGTTTTGCCGTCCATGAGCTGCCCCTTGATTTTCGCCACGATGTCCGGGTCGAATTTGGCCGCTTCGGTCAGCAGGATCAGCAGTTCGCCGGCGGGGAACTCCGGGCGCAGGTCGATGGGGATGCCGAGCATACCGAGGTAGCTGTGTAGGAAATCCTCGCCGGTGGAGTGGAAAGGCTTGTAACTTGCCACGCCAACCGGATTTCCGAGTTCGGCGATCACCGGATCGATCTGCGCGAAGGCGTACCCGGCGGCCATAGCCAGCGACGTCTCCTCAGGCCAACTGCCGTCCGCCTGCAGCCACGGGGCCAGCATCGCGTCGAAGTCGAAGCTGGAGCCACCGCTGTCTGCAGCGGCGCCCTGCCACGGCGCGCGCTGCTTTTCATCAATCAGCCGCTCGAACTGGCCGAAGTTGAAGAGCGTGATCTCCGGCGCTTTGGCGAACAGCGTCAGCCAGAGCTGCTCAGCGTAGCGGTCGAGGAAGAACGAACCAAACGGATCGACCCAACCACCCTGATTGCCGCCGGGCTTGATGTTCTCGAAGTAGCGCACAATCGAATAGCCGTGATAGGCCTGCAAGTGCTGGTTACTGAACACCGGATCGCGGGTCTCCGTGCCGGTGTAGATGGCATCGAACAGCGCCGGCCCGGTCTCCAGGTTGAAGCCAAGACCCTGGAAATGCTCGAACCAGTTGGGGTATTTGATGGTGACTTTGACCTGTGGGTTGACAGCCTTCGCCGGTCCAATGATGAGATTCTGCGCGGCCTCCGTCATCTGCGCCAGTCGGAACTCGGTCCAGCTCCGGTTGCCTTTGGTAGCGATGCACAACGGGCACTTGCAGTTGGTAAAGAAGAAGTCGTCGAGGATAAATTCGTCGAACAGGCTGGCAGTGTATTCGGCGATCTCTTTCACCTTCTGGCGGTGTTCCGGGGCGGTGTAACAATAGGTCTGGAACCGGTTGCGCTCGTTGACCGTGTAGGTGATCCCGCCGGACATCTTGACGCCGCGCGCGGCGAAAAACTGCTTCGCCTGTTTCATCGTCGCCTCCGGCGCGATGATGGCGTCACGGTGCGTCTCCAGGTACATCTTGTTCACCTTGATGTAGCGGCTGATCACGTCGAAACGTTGTTCCAGCCAAGTCAGGTCCGCCATTTTCTGCACATCGTAAACGGTGCAGTAGATGGCGACATCGAAGTTTTGATAACGGTCTTTTGAATCGTGTAGTGACATGCTTGATAAGCCTCCTAGGAAATAGTCGAATAGTCTTTCGTCTGGCAGTTCCGTAGTCAATGTCGTGCGTTGAAACGTTTAGGTGCACGAGGGGTATTCTAATCCAGGCAGGGGAAACAAGCAAATGAGAGAGCGGAAGATTATGAGTCGGTGTACAAAGCGACGAAATCCCGCCAATGCCGCGCGATCCAGCCCAGGCTCACAGCCACACTCACAGTGACGAAGAGAACGGGATACATATAGTAGCGATCCCAATCCAGCGGAGTCAACAACGGAGGCAGCGCGGTGACGGCGGCGACAATTAGAAGCGCCAGGCCGGTTCCGGCGTTCATCGGTTTTCCGGCGGTCAAGCGCTCCTTACCCCACAACCATCGCCACGCAGCGCGGATCAGCACGAACAAACCCAGCACGGTGAGCGGTGCGTTGAAGAACATAATGCGCACAGCAGGATAATCATAGAGGATGCGCTGCGGGACGATGTGGAGCCGGGCGAAGAAATCGGGGATACGCCACCAACGATTCCGGGCCTGTTTCTCCATTTCCCAACGGCGAAACAGGACCATCGCGACGGTGCGGTGCACAGGCTGCCGGTAAAGAAACGGGTTGACGAGGATGAAGATGCCTACCGTGATCGCCATCACCAGAAGCGCCGCCAGGAACGCGACGCGCCAGCGCTTCACATCCGGCCCACGATACCGGAAGGCGACGACAAAGCACAACACCACCGCCGCAAAGCCAACCGCCAGGCCGTTGAGCTTCGCCGCGCCCGCCAGCCCGGCGCAGACGCTCATCAACAGCAGCCAGGCCACCGCGCGTCCCAAACGACGCGGCGCGACGGTCAATGCGCGCGCGGCGCACAGCAGCGCCAACGTGGTGAAAAACAACAGCGGAGCCTCGCTCATCGCGCGACGGAGATGAGTCAGCAGGTATCCCGATCCCATATACATCGCCACGAAGCTATAGCCGGCCATCGCTCCGGCGCAGTGGTGCACCAACAGAAATAAAATCGCGCCGCTGATGATCGACAGGAGCGCCATCGCCGCCCGCGACGACCGGAGCAGACCCGGCGACGGATACGCGCCCATCGAAACATTCTGCGCGTCGGTGGTATGGAAGTCCCAAGGGATGTTTAAATCCACCACACCATACCCGCCCGCGATACGGCCTAATGCGATCATGTAGCGTGAGACCATCGGCTGTGTCAGCGTCCAATAGTGCGCGCTCCACACGTGCGTCGAAGAAGCCCCTGGGGCCAGGGTCGCCGCCAACCACGCCGGAATAGGGAAGTCGGCAGGGACGGTGCTTGTGCGCAACCACTCCAGTTCGCTGAAGCCGGGCGTTACCCAGGCTTCGAAATAGCAACTGGTCGCAATCCAGTGGCTTTCATCGCCGTGAAAATCCACCGCCTGGAGGTCGCTGAAAAAGACGCCGCCCAAAACGGCAACGACAACAGCGACCTCCAGCAAGCGCAAGCCCTTCAACCACCAGACCTTCGTTGATACGGTCAATAGTTCCGCATCACCAACGGCAAGAAGATATATAGGGGCGATGGAAACTCGTAGGCGCCCATATCGTAACCATCCCCCGATGGCCGCAGTCTATTATCCAGGTCAGGGCTGAGGCCGGTGACGCAGGCGTTGATGGCAGGGGAGTCGCTGAGGAGGTGGAAATCACCGTTGGCCGCATCCTCGAAACGCGGATCGACATTGAGACCGGCGTTGCCGCCGTCATCGATGTTGCAGGAGGCAGTGCCAGGTACTAACGTAAAACCAGCAGAGGTATTACCCCAAGCAATAGTATTGGAAACCGCGCTGGCATCGCCGGAAAAGCCCGCTCCGCCGATGTTGTTTGCCAGCGTCGTATGGGTGACGGTGAATGCCCCGCTGTTGTTGCGAATTCCCGCCCCAAAGGCTAGACGTACCGTATTGCTATAGATCAGGGTGTTGGCGATATTGCCCACGGCATTTGTACCGGTCTGCAAAATGGCGCCGCCATAGTAGGCGGCATTAGCGTAGAATTTGGTGTGATTGACGGTGAGGAGACTGTTATTGCTGTAGACGGCCCCGCCGAGACCTGTGTCATTGGTATCGCTGTCGGCGACATTGTTGAACAGCGCGCTGCACAACTCAACTGTCGGGTTGCACGGCGTGGCAAGCGGCGCATCCGGGGCCAGCGGCGCAGCGACCGCAAACGTATCGCGTAGATCAGGTTCACCGGCGACCATATTGGCCGGCGTACTATAATTCGCGCGCAGATTGAGCGTGGAGGTATACGCCGCAATCGCGCCGCCGTGAACCGCCGCCTGATTATCCCGGAAGATACAGTTCTCGGCGTTCAAAGTACTGCCGCTCAAGTACAGCGCGCCGCCGTCCGCAGCCGCGTGATTCCCGTCGTTGTCCATGCCGAGAACAGCCCCGTCGCAACGCACGTTGGGGCTGTTCGAGGCGTAAATCGCCCCGCCGCTGCCGTAATCCGCAAAGTTGTCCCACAGTCGCGGTTTGATGTTCATATAGTCATCCAGCCACACCCGCGAGCTATTGCCCAGATAGATCGCGCCGCCGTGGTAGGCCCGGTTGCGGTCGAAGTCCACCCGCCCGTAAATGTCGAAGTAGCCGCCATTGTTCGCGTACAGTGCACCGCCGTTGCCACTGGCGTGGTTCGCGTAGATATACATTTGGTGACCATAGGTAGCGTACAGTTGTGAAGTTGTATTGTTGCCCAGGTAGAGCATACCACCGTGGCCGCCTAACGCCCGGTTGAAGTAGACAAGGCCGTAACCGCCCGCCCTAAAATTCACGCTGGCTGTGCCCACCGCGGCAATCGCGCCGCCGTTTCCGCCGGTTGCCGTATTCTCCCGTAACGTCCAGCCGCCGGTGAAGTCAAGTGTGCCGTTCTCGAGGTAGATCGCGCCGCCGTCGGTCGCCGCCGTGTTGTTGCGCAGCGTGGCGTTGCTGATGTTGATATCCGGCGTCCCGCCAGCGGCGATGCCGCCGCCTACGCTGTTGAGGCTTTGGTTATTCGCGATCACGCTGCCGTTGAGCACGTTGAGCGTGCTGGTGATCCACATACGCACGCCGCCGCCCACTGTACCTGCCGTGTTGCTGATGACCTGACTGTTGTCCAGCGTCGCCGTGCTGTTGCTGAGGTACAGCCCGGCGCCACGCCCGTCAATCACTGAGGGCGCGTAATGCTCCTGAATACGGCTGTTTTGCAAAGTCACCGTACTGCTTGTGGTCGCATAAATGCCGCCGCCGTAGGTAAAACCGGTGGTCTGGAAAGTGTTGCTAACGACGACGGTGTTGCTCAATACGCCGGTCGCGCCCCCGGCCAGATAAAGGCCGGCGCCCGTATTCCCGGATGTTCCCAAGCGGTTGCCGCGCACCGCACCCGACAGTCCGACCGTCGCATTGGTGAGGTTCAGTGTGCTGTTGTTGGTCGCATAGACGCCGCCGCCGGAAACGTTGGCCGTATTGGTGGCAATGAGGCCGCTGAAGTCCACCGCGCTGGCATCGGCGTACAGGCCACCGCCGTAGTTGGCCTGATTGCCCCATTGTATCGTCCCAATAAACCAGATTGTATGACCCAGGCTCGTATCGACCGCCTGCAACGTACTGTTGTTGCCGAGGTACAACCCGCCCCCGTTGCGCGTAGCGATGTTCCCCCCCAGGTTGACGTCATCCAGGGTAACAGTGCTGTTGTCGGCATAGATGCCCGCGCCATCGTAAGCCGTCTGATTTGGCATGAACAGCGACGTCCCCACGACGACATTGTTGCGCAAGGCAACGTTGCCGCCGTTGGCAACGTAGATGCCGCCGCCTACGCCCTCGGTTGCCACCGCCTGATTAGAGAACACGTCGGCCTGCTCGATGGTCAACCGGCCGCCGGGCACGTAGAACCCGCCTCCGCTCGTCGCACAGTTGTTGTAGATGTCGGAATTCTCCCCATACACGAAGAGTTGTCCCCACACCCGCGCGCCGCCCCCGGCATCCGTAGACGCATTGTTACTGTAGAGGAGCGCACCATTGGTCATCGTCACCACACTACTCGAATTGACGTAGATGCCCGCAGCGTACGAGGCGCTGTTTTTGAAAACACCCACGTTATCCAACGTGACGCGCGAGCTGCCGAGGACATCCACGCCGCCGCCAATGCCGTTGCCCCAGGCAATGTCCAAATTGCGCACATCGAGGACGCTGTTGCTGACATCGAGGACGCTGCCACTCGTGGCGCTGCCCTCGATGCGCGTCGTGCCGGTGATGTAGGAGGTACACGTGCTGTTGTAGCCACCTTCCAGCGTGACGTTCTTGTTGGTGACATCCACCGTCTCAAAGTAGACACCCTCGGCGATACGCACCGTGTCTCCATCCTGCGCGGCATTAATCGCCTGCTGGATGGTGCTATACGCACACGCCCCGTTCACGCCGACGCGCGCCGCGCCGCTAACCTCGTCCGCGCCCATATCGTAAGGCGACGCTGCCGTGGTACGCACAATCGGGCGGACTTCGTTCTCGAAGTCGGTGTTCATCCCACTGAAGAAGGCGCAACGGTCGATCAGCGGGCTGGTCGTTTGCAGGTGATAATCGGAACTGCCCGGCGCGACAAACTGGGGATTCACGTTCAGATTGCCGACGCCGGCATAGCCGCCCTGGATGTCGGAGTACGTCACGGTTTGCCCGGCTGTATCGATGCTGCTGGTATGCCCCCAGATAATCGAGCAGTGCAGCGACAGGCTGGACGTTGTCAAGCCAATTGCTTGACCGGTGGCCGCACCCCCGGCATCGTTATAGGCCAGGGTGTTGCCTGCGCCGGTCATTGTGGCGTTGAGGTTTAGCCGGATGGCGTCGCCGACACCGCTGATGTTGACGGCGTCGTTACGTGCGAAGAGGCTGTTGTAGATGTAAACGGTGCTATTGTTGTAGGCATACACGCCGCCGCCGTAGTCAGCGGTGTTGCTCTCGATGAACGTGTTACGCAGATAAGCGGTGCTATTGCCCAGGTACACGCCGCCGCCGTAGTAGGTGGTTGCCGTGTTGTTGCTCAGGCGACTGCACCGCACGTTCAGGCAGGTATAGCTTCCCAGGTCCATATCGAATGTCGAGCCATTGACCGCATAAACGCCGCCGCCGCGCAGATTGGCGGTGTTATAGCGAATCGAGGCTTTGCGACCATACAGCCTGCTATCATCCAGGTACGCCCCGCCACCGGTTTCCGCAACGTTGTTATACAATTGTGCGCCGTCGTACAGATGGGCGGTACTGCCCTGCGCATACAACCCGCCGCCGTCATTTGTGGCCGTGTTGTTGTAAATCCACGATCCCTCGCCGTCGAGGGTCAGGGTGCTGGTGACGAGGTACGCCCCGCCGCCGTGGATGGCGTCGTTGGCAATCAGGTCCGAGTCTAGGAGCATCGACAGCGCACCTTCGCGCAAATACACGCCGCCACCCAGACCGTCACCGCTCAACGCCTGGTTGTAATACAGATCGGAAGTCGTCAAGTTAACCACAGGTGCGAAACCGATTTCATTCGCGGCATACAGACCGCCACCAAATGGGGCGCTGTTATTATGGATATAGCTGTTGACAAAATCCGCGCGCGCTCCGTACAACCGCACGCCGCCGCCGAACGCGGTTGCCGTGTTGTTGTAAATCTCCACAATCTCGCCGTTCACTTGGGCATCCGACCCAACCCACAAACCACCGCCCCATTGAGCACTGTTGCCGTAGATGAAAATATTGCTCAGGTTCAGCGTGCCTGTGCCACCACCCCAGGCAAAGCGAATACCGCCACCCTCCCAGCCCGTGTTGCCGTTGGTGATGTTCAGGTTCTGCAAACTGACGGCAATGGCCCGGTCGACGATGACCACCGAGCCACTCGCATTGCCGTCCAACGTCGTACGAGCGGAGCTGCCGCTGGCACAGCCGGAGTACCCGCCTTGTACCGTTAATGTGATCGGGATCGTGATGTTCTCGGTGAACGTGCGCCCCCCTTCGATCAGCAGCGTGTCGCCGGGATTAGCCGCCGCAATCGCCGCTGCAATCGTCGCGTAGGTGCAGCCGTTGCCCACCGTCAAGTCGGCGGCCAGGCCATGAGACTGAGCGAACACCGGCCGGTCTTGCGTAGCGTCAAGCGCACCGCCTTCAGCCGTATCGCTAAAGTCGGTCAGCGCCAGCGCGCGGTTGGCCGCTTCGACCGCCTCCTGAGCCTGCAAGATCGCCAGTTCTTCGGCCTCGCTGACGGGGCGACCTGCCGGCGGGGGTACTTGCGGCAGACGCTCACGCGCGGCGACGATCTCGTCAATCACCACGTCAAGCGCTACCGGCGACAGGCTCTCGCCCAAGGCGCTCATGGCTTCAGGGCCTGCCGCACGCGCGGCTTCGAGCGCGTCCAGCGCGCCCTGCGCTTCCAACCGGCGCAGCACCTGCGCCGGACCCTCACCCACGCGCCCGGCCTCAAGTGCACGCTGCCACAACTCGCCGATGCTCGGTTGTTCCGGCGCGTGCGCCGCGAGCACATCTTCCATGCTCATACCGGCGGTAGCTAACGCGTCCGGGTCAGTGCCCTCAGTGGAAGCCATCATCACGCCGCCGCTGACCTTATCCTGGCACACACCCACATTCAACGGCTTGCACCCCTCGCAGACCAGGGTGTAGTCCTGCGGACCTTGCGGTACGGCCGTACCTCTCACCCGCACCAGCCACGTACCCACTTCCGGTGTGGGCACTTGCACCATCTCCTGGTTATTAAGGGTGTCCACAGCGCGCGTGGCGTTGTTCGCCGGGTTGGCGGGATCGAGCACCCACGGTCGCCAGATTGCTCCGCTGGGCGCGACCAACTCCAGATCGAGGTTGTTGATCAATGCCGGATTGGCGTTGAACGTCGCCTCAAAATCATCCCACGCTAACGTCACCCGTGCATCGGCGGTGTTGTTGGGCACAATAAAGGTGAATACATCCACTTCGCCATGCGCGATGTTGTCCTGGCGGTACGCCCGGCGGGAGATCAGATCCACCGCCGCGTGGATATTCACCAGGCCGTAGCCCCATTGGTAATCCGGGCCGGGATTGCCCAGGTCGGTCGCCGTATGCATCAGAATCGACTTCGCCGTCGAAGGCCAGAAGTTGCCGGAGGTGTTGTAAACGGCGCGGTAGTGTTGGAGCATCAGCGCAATGCCGCCCGCGACGGCAGGGGCCGCCATCGAAGTTCCGCACTTCACCGTGTAGGTATTCGCCGGGTCGTTGTCTGTCGATGTGATGCCGAGGTCGCCGGTGGTCTGGCACGCGCCCGCCGTCACAACAGGTTTAAGGCGGCCATCCTCGGTCGGTCCCCACGAGGTATGGATATACTGCGTGTTATTGTTCGTGTTTGCGCCGCCCACCTGGATGGGGTTTTTCGCCCCGGCCGGCGGCGACACCAAACCATACCCGCCGCCTAACCCGGCGCACGAGCTGGTCCAGCCGCGCTCGTTGCCGGCAGCCCACGTCATTATGTACTTGTCGCCGATGCCCACGGCGCTGTTGCCGCCGCGCACGATCTGGTCAAGGAGGACTGAAGAAGCGCCGTATCTACCCATCAGCCAGCAACCAGAGGGTGCGTAGTTGCTGTAAATGTTCGAGCTGATACTGGCATTGCCCACGTCAGCCCCATACGAGTTTTGCGCCTGCGCCCAATCGGCCTCGATGTCCATCACATCCTCGTAAAAGAAGTAGCCGCTGCCGGCAGGTTCTGCACCATAGGAGATCAAATCGACGTTGGGCGCCATACCGCGCCACTGCAAAGCAGTCCCACCCTGGGCGGCGCTGTTCGTCCCGCTGCCGCCGACCGTCCCGGCGACATGGGTGGCGTGCTCGCTGACCGATGTCGTATCGCCGGTGATGAGGCGAGTACCGAAATCTACGTGCGCACCAACCCGCCCACCATCATAAACGAGAACGTCGATGTTGGTACCATCCAGGTTGTACGGCGCGGCTTGTACGACGTTCACGCCGATCTGCTGACGGCTGCCGTCGTTGGCTTCCGTCAACGGCGGCGCAGCCGGCTCGATCCACTGCACGGCGTCTTCCGCCGCCAATGCCTCGATGTTGGCGCGCGGCATCTCGACGACGAGGAGATTGATCCCCACCACCTCACCCGCAATCTTGCCGCCGTGCTGCGCGACGAGTGCGTGCCCGGTGTCCAGCAACGCGTCGCGGTGGAGCGCCACGTAAACGGCTGCTACACCATCTGGCGTGAGATTGTACGGTCCCCATTGTGCCTTCACGATCGCCGGATCGAGTTTGTCCTGCACCTGCAACGGTCCGATCCACGTTACACCGGGATGCGCAGCCACTTCTGTCAGGCGTCCGGTGGGCACCGATGCGATCCAGGTGTAGTCCGGGATATACGCCAGCAACTCAATCCCTTCCACTGCCAGCGCATCTTTGGCCGCCTGGCGTGGGATAAAGTCGAATTGCAGCAGCACATGTATGCGCGCCTGCGGCATCGCGGACGCAAGCTGTCGCAGCGTAGTCAATTCCGAAGCAACGGGCGTAAACTGCCGGGATTTGAGGTGGATCGGGTACGCAGACGCGACCGCAGGTTCGTCAACCTCTGGCGCAGCGGACAAAGGGGTTTCAGGCGGCGGATTTTCCACCTGAGGCGACTCGCTTTGAGCCAGCGATGCGCCTGACACCGGCAAAGGAAGGAGCGCCAGTACCATGCACATCAGGATAAATCCTTGAAGAGCCAAAAACCAACATCGCGGGTTAAACATCGTACTCTCCTTTCGCATCAAACTGACAGGTCCAAGGAAGATTGTGTGATCAAGCAGGGCAGTGTTGTTAGCTATACCATTAGTATAAATCCAAAAGCATAAGTTGTATAGTCACGACAAAACGGGTTGGTTCACGTTTCGCAGTAGATCGCAAATTACTCCGAGGGGATCGCCAGCTCCCCGTTCCGGACTAGATCTGGCGATCCAGACCAAGCAAAATTAGGTCTAAAGTTCAGGCAACTTGCGTAAAGCCAAATTTGTCACCCGCGCGCGATGCACGTAACGCGTGAATCCGTTGGGCTTGACGAGCCGCAATACATCGATGTCGCCATAGCCCGCCGCTGCCAACTGCGCAGCGATATCGCTCCCGGCAACGTAAACGGCGAGCGGAGCCAACTTCACGCCATTCGCCAGGATCGCAGGTAAAGCGTTCTCGGCGGATTCCAACTGCCGTCCATAAGGTATGTCGGTGACGAGCGCGTCGGCAGTCTGAGACCACGCGCGGGCGTCGGCGCAGACCACCCGTGGCGGATAGCCAAAGTGGAACAGGTTACGCTGCGCCATATGCGCCATTTTGGGATTGATATCCGCGCCATAGACTGTCAGACCAAGCGCCGCCGCTTCCAACAAAATCGAGCCGGTTCCACAGCACGGATCGATAAGCGTCGCAGCGGGCGGCACAACGAGGTTGACCAACGCGCGGGCGATGCGCGCTTCCAGTGAAACGGAGACGTGGCAGGGCTTTTTCATGTGCTGCGCGTAACTCTGAGTCGCCTCTGCCAGTATTTCGCCTATCCAAAACGTCTCGCGCTGCGCTACGAGCAGCAACCGGTGACGCGGTGCTGCGACATTGGCGCGACAGCAAATCGCATCTGCGGCAGCGACGGCAGCCTCCTGCTGCGGCAGTGGAAAGCGCCCGGAGAGGTACAACGTATCGACGCGGAAATCGTCCAGGTCGAGCGACGTCTGCCGGAGTATATCCAGCAAATCAGGGAAGGTCGCAGCATACGCGATGCGGCGCAAGCCCGTCCGCACGTAAGCCGCGCGGTGGATGTGCTCCACCGTTCGGCACTCCGCCACGCCTTCGGCGCTCGGACGTCCGCCCGTCAAATGCTCACACTCCGCCGCAATCAGATCGTTGATCTCGTTACTCCGCGTGCGCACGCAGATGGCGACGAGGGAGGAGGCAGGAGGCAAGAGGCCAGAAGCTGGATGTTGGATGCAGGATGTTGTAGAGGGGTACATTGCGTCAATCATTTGCCGATTCTTGATTCGCTGATCCTTGGTTTATCGTCACGCCAGCATGGTCCAGGAATTCGGGCCACCAGGAGGCGGTGAAGTTGGCGCGCCAGGCGGTGTCGGTCTGTTGGATAGCCGGGGAGTTTTCGATGCCGCTCAGTTCATCGAGGAACTGCACCACGTCCGTCAGCTTGCCCACGATGAGATTCACGCCGGCGGGGCGTGTAGGCAAATCAGGCTGCGCACGCATCGAGTAGTGGAAGGCGTGGATGACGCGGTCAATCGCCAGCATCTTGGTCTGCGGGGTGCGAGCTGCGTCGAAATCGCGCAGAAAGGCCGCAAATGCCTCGACCGCGCCGCCGGGGTTGAGTTGCTCGCGTTTGAAGGTCTTGTGATATTCGTACCACGTGAGCTGCCAGCCGCACACAGGACAGTGCAACTCTTCCTCGCGTGCGCGGGTTCGGCGCGAGATGAGCGAGACTTGCCTGGCCCGCGCGCAACGCGGGCACTTCACTGTCCCGTTGAGCGCATCGTGGATGATGAGAATATCGCGGCAACGCAGGTAGAGCGTCCAGCCGACGTCGTCCAACAACCCATCGTCGTAGAGGCCCTGCGCTTCCAGTTGGTACAGCCGCCGCAGTTTCCACTTGGGGACGCGTGGCGACCAGCGCACGTCCACGCGCCCGTCAGAATCTTCTGTCATGACAAATGTTGCACGAAAATCGCCAGCGCCTCATCCAACGAGAGGAACGGCGACGTATCCTCAGGCGTGCGGTCTGCGAGCGGGGTGCTGCCGATGAGGTCGTAGACCTTCGCTGCCCCGGCAAGCATATTGGGCGTGAGGCCGAGCGCGTCGTACATCTTCGCCATCTCCTCCATCTCGCCGACGAAGCGCTGTGCCTTCACCGGCACGCGTGGCAGGCCACGCTCGATAGCAGTGACGCGCTCGGCCTGGCTCTGCTTGAATTCGGCAATGAGCGTCTGGTCCACACCAAGCGCCTTCGCCGCGATCATCAACTCGGCGTAAAGCGCCGTCGAACCTTTAGTCAGTGAGGCGTAGCACATCTTGAGCGCCGAGGCGTGCCCCACAACATCGTCTATCACGATGATGTCCAGGCCATACTGCGCCAGTTCCGCGAAGTCTGCCGCATCCGGCCCGGAGGCGTAGATGCGCGGAGTGTACCCGCCGCGTGGCGGTCCACCGATGATGGAAGCATCCACGAAGCGCCCGCCCGCCTCTGTGATGACCTCCCCTACCGCTTGCACCGTCTGTGGCGCGATGGCATTGCAATCGACATACAGAACATCCACGCCGGTCTCCTGTAAAGCTCCCGCGACCAGTTCCGCCGCCGCCATCGCCTGAGCGGGGACGAGGATCGAGAGGATCGCATCCGCCTCTTGCACCAGCGCCTGGTACGAGGCCACTTCTTCGATTTGCGCTTCCCGTGCCAACGCCCGCGTGCGTTCGCTGCGGTCGCCCAGGTACGCGATGACACGCAGTCCATGCTCGCGTAGCACATTGCCGACGCTGTGCCCCATATCGCCGGGACTGAGGATGCCGATTGTGTTCAACATAGCTTCTCCTCTAACTTGATCAATCATCACGTGTCACGCAGCATGAATCACGCTACAACCCCATCATAAACTGGAAGATAAGGTCGTTGCTCCCCGGCAGGCCTTCGTGACCGAAGTCGGGATAAATGACCATTTTCTTCTCTGAGGTGATCTTGTTATAGGCGGCAAACTGCGTGGAGGGCGGGCAGATCGTGTCGCGCAGGCCGGTATACCATTGGACGTCGGCGCGAATGCGCGGCGCAAGGTATTGGATGTCCACATAACCGAGTTTTTCAAAGACCAGATCCTCCTGCTCGTGGCGTGGGTCGAAGCGCCGGAAGTACTCACGGAGTTCGGAGTAGGCGTTGACGTCCTGATCCATCTCCCAGACGCGCTTGTAGTCGCTAAGGAAGGGGAAAACAGGCGCAGCGCGCTTAATACGCGGTTCGAGCGCGATACAAGCCACCGTGAGCGCCCCACCCTGGCTGCCGCCGGTCGCGCCGACGCGCGTTGGGTCCACATCCGGCATCTCCATCACAATCTTGGCCAGTTGCGCCGTATCGAGGAACATCTGGCGATAGTACAGCTTCTCCGGCCCGCCCCTGAGTGCTTCATTCAGCCCGCGGATGATGTGCCCGTGCAGCGTGTTGCCGGTGACGCCCCCCTTGTCCTCCGAGCGCCCGCCCTGCCCCCGGCAATCGAGCGCGGCCACCGCATAGCCTGCCGCGACGTAGCCCAGCTTGTCGGCCCAGTCGCCGGAATCGCCGGAGTAGCCGTGGAACATCAGCACGGCGGGATGTGGCGCAGGGGCGTTCTTCGGCTTGAGCAGCTTGGCGTAGATGCGCGCCTCGCCGACACCGGTGAACGTCATGTCGAAGCAGTCGGCGTAAGACGCCTGGAACGTCGCCGGCATCAGCGTCACCTGCGGATCGAGCGCGCGCATTTCGGCCAGTGCCGCGTCCCAATAGGCGTCAAAATCCGCCGGTCGGGGATTGATCCCCATATACGTTTGTAGCTTCTCTAGTGGAAAATCGAAAGTCAATGGCATGGGTTATGTCCTCCAAGAGTTAAGGGTTGCGAGTTAAGAGTAAAGAGTAAAGAGTAAAGAGTAAAGAGTAAAGAGTTAAGAGTGAAGTGACAGAGGAAGTTACTATGGCCCTTCACACCTTACTCATTTCTCTTTACTCATTTCTCCTTACTTCACTTGCTGATCGCTGACGGCTGAAAGCTGACCGCTATATCCGCGCCTTCATCCACGGGTTGCTGTTGTGGAAGTCGGCGATGGCATTGCCGGGATGCACGAGCGCATCGAAAAGGGGCACGTCGGCGGGATCGAGCGTCATGTCCAACACCGGGAGCGCGTCTTCGAGGTGCGCCATCGTGCGTGGACCGATGATCGGCGAGGTGACGCCGGGCTGGTCCTTGCACCACAGCAGTGCAAGCTGGGTGATGGTCATGCCGCGCTCTTCCGCCATTGCCTTGAGTTCCACCGCCACCTTGACGGCTTCACGGGTCACGCGGTCGCGGAACATCGCCCCCGAACGTCCGGCGCGCGAGTCTTCGGGATACGATTCCTCATCGAGCATCTCCAACGTGTACTTTCCCGCGAGGATGCCACCCGCCAACGGCGACCACGGCAGCAGCGCCAGGCCGTGCTTCTGGCATAATGGGACAAGTTCGTTCTCGATGCGACGATCCAGCAGGTTGTAGGGCGGCTGCTCGCTGATGTAGCGCGCGATGCCCATCTCCTCGCTGGTCGCCAGCGCCCCCATCACCATCCACGCAGGATGGGTGGAGCAGCCGATGTAGCGCACTTTGCCCGCGCGCACCAGATCGTCGAAGGCGCGCAGCGTCTCATCCTGCGGCACGACGAGGTCCGGGCGGTGCAGTTGGTACAAGTCAATGTGGTCGGTCTGCAAGCGGCGCAACGAATCCTCGCACGCCTTGATGATGTGATAGCGCGAGTTGCCCCGGTCGTTGATGCCCGGCCCCATCCCGCCATGCACCTTCGTCGCCAGCACAATCTCGTCGCGCTTGCCGTTCTGCGCCAGCGCCTTGCCTACGATGCACTCGCTCTCACCCGCGTTGTAAACGTTGGCGGTGTCGATGAAGTTGATGCCGCCATCCAACGCGCGGTTGATGATGTCGATGGACTCGGCTTCGCCCGTCGGCCCGCCGAAGTTCATCGCCCCCAAACACAGCGGCGTGACCATCACGCCTGTCCGTCCTAATGATCGGTATTCCATATCCAAACCTCCTTAAAATAGTTCAAAGTTAAAAGTTGAAAGTCGACACCTACTCACTGATTACCAATCCCCAATTACCGCTTACCCATCTCCAGATTCCGGCGGATCAGCTCTATACGCTGCGCGACACAGACGGCAGAGCGCATAGCGTCTTCCGGCGTATTGAAGACGTAATCCAGCAACCGTTCAACAGTACTGGTCGCTACGTGCATTCGAGTGTCGGAAGAAGCATAGTAGATGAAGACGTCACCATTTGTGCGGGCCACAGCCCCGTTACAGAACAACACATTGGAGACGTCACCCACGCGCTCCTCACCCAGCGGGGCCATCAGGTAGCCGCCGGGCCGGGCGATGACCTTGCTCGGGTCGTCCAGATCACAGAGGAAGGCGTAGAGCACATAGCGCAGGCCTGCCGCGCACGCACGCACGCCATGCGCGATGTGCAGCCAACCGGACGGAGTCTTGATGACGTCGCCTGCGCCGTTCTTCAGTTCCTTGATGGTGTGGTAAGCGCGCGGGTCCACGATAGTCTCTTCGGCGATGTCAGCATGGGCGATGTCGTCCGCCAGGCCAAAGCCGATGCCGCCACCTTTTCCCGCCTCGATGAAGCTATCCTGCGGGCGGGTGTAGAAGCCGTACTGACGTTTTCCGCCAGCCCCCTGGACGAACTCCGGCAGCAAGACGGCGTTGCGCTGCTGGGCCGAGGTCGTCTTAAGATCGTCGAGTCGTTCCCAGGTGACGAGATCGCGGGTGCGGGCGATGCCGGCCTGCGCCACCGCGCTGCTCAAGTCACCGGGCGGCGCGTCAGGGTCCTTGCGCTCCGTGCAAAAGACGCCGTAAATCCAGCCGTCCTCGTGCTGCACCACGCGCATATCGTAGACGTTGACGTCGGGATCGTCCGTCTCCGGCATCACAATGGGATAATCCCAAAAACGGAAGCCATCCACACCCGTATCGCTTTCGGCGACAGCGAAGAAGGACTTGCGGTCATAGCCTTCCACCCGGCAGACGAGGAGGATTTTGTCATCCAGTTCCATCGCGCCCGCGTTGAACACGCCATTGATCCCTATGCGTTCCATCAAGTAAGGGTTGGTTGCCGGATTTAGATCGTATCGCCAGAAGAGAGGCGTATGCGCGGCAGTCAGCACGGGATAGGTCCACCGGTCGAGGATGCCATTCGACCACAGTGGATCGACCGTGTTTTTCCGTTCGATCAACGCGATGTGCTGCTCACGCAAGAACTGGAACCGTGTTTCAAAAGAGGATACAGTGTTCATCGCTTGTGCTCCTTTGAGGATTAAGTCTCTATCCGAAAATTATGCTTTCGAGCGTTTATGGTGCGTCGACGGTGAATTTTCGGATAGGTTCTAAGTGACAACAAACAGCACAAACTATACCACGTTTTGCACAGGCGCACAATTCACCCAAGAAGGGAATGGGGCAGATGCAAGCGTGATTTTTGGTAATTCGGTCTCGAATTCGTCGAAACCTATTGACACAGCAAGAAATCTATGCTATAGTTTTACAAGACTCCGGTAACGATACCGGTATTGTTACCGGAGACCCATTCACCATAGTAATACCATTATGAAGCGTGCTAAAAACTCTCTTACGATCCGTGATGTCGCCGAAGCTTGTGGTGTTTCGGTTTCTACTGTGTCACGTGTTCTCAACGACAAGGATGACGTATCAGCCGATACCTACGAAAAAGTACGACACGTGATCGCCGAAATGGGATATACCTCAAGCCTCGCCGCGACCGGTATGCGCAGCCGGTGCACCAACGTCATCGGCGTTCTGGTGGTTGATTTAGGCAATCCTTTCAGTCTCGAACTATTCAAAGGGATCGGCAAAGCCATTTATGGTACCGAGTACGATTTAATCGTCTACAGCAGTGGTCGCATTGCTGCAACGACACAGTCCGGCTGGGAACGCCGGCACTTATCTCGATTGGACGGCAGTATCACCGACGGTGTCGTGATCGTCACGCCGACAACGGAAGACCTTACTGCCATTTCACCACTGGTAGCTATCGATCCTCACGAGCACAACATCTTACCTGCTGTCATTTCGGCTAACCGCGAAGGGGCTGTGGCCATGATGGAGTATCTCATAGGCCTGGGGCACCGGCGCATTGGCTTCATCACCGGCCGTCCAGGTCTGCTCAGTTCGAATCGCCGCCAACAGGGCTATATCGATGCGCTTCAACAGGCCGGACTGCCGGTTGATGCCATGCTGATCCAGCCAGGCGATTACACCCGCGAGACGGGATTTCGCTGTGCGCAGCACTTGTTCGCTTTGCCGGATCCACCCACAGCGATTTTTGCCGCCAATGATCAATCCGCACTCGGTGTTATGGATGCGGCCAACGAGGCCGGTCTGCACATTCCTGATGAAATATCAGTAGCCGGATTCGACAATATCCCACAAGCGACATGCTCGGCTCCTGGATTGACCACGGTGGATCAATCGGTGAGTGAGATGGGGTATATCGCGACAACGATGTTGATCAAGTTGATGCGAGATAAATCGCTCGACGCGCCGTTCTGCAAAGTGCCGACCCAATTGGTGATCAGGGATTCATGCCGGTCGGTAAAATAACAATTGGGTGACGCTCCTTTTTCCTACTCATGGCGAGCATACCGACAACACATCTGTCATAATGAAAGGAGGTTCTTTATCATAGTTGGGGCTATTTCAACGGCGCAGTACTGCCACGCACAATCAGTTCTGGGTACAGCACACGCTGCTGCACCGGCAGCGCCGGGTTTTGAAGCATAGAAACGAGGTACTCGATGCTTTGATGCGCCAACACCCGCAGATCCTGGCGCACCGTGGTAAGGGGAGGCGTGAAATAAGCAGCCTCACCCATATCGTCAAAGCCCACGACCGACACATCCTCGGGCACTCGGACGCCACGCTCATGCAACGCGCGCAAGGCTCCCAAAGCCATCCGGTCGTTAGCCACAAAAAGCGCCGTAAAAGGGTCGCCGCTGTCCAGCAGCTCTTTAGTAGCAGCGTAACCGCTGGGGACTTCGAAATCCCCCTCGACGCTTGGCCCAGGACGTAGACCGCGTTCCCGCAACATAGCCACCATCATCTCATGACGCATCTGCGCATCAATGTGCTGTAGTTGCCCGGTAATTTCAGCGATCTGCCGGTGGCCTAACTCCAACAAATGTTGGATGGCCAGCTCGCAGCCATGTCGTTGATCGAACATCACCGACGGTGATTTCATCCCGAGCGCAGCCCCGACCAGAACAAACGGTACACCCCGGCATAGACGCACCATTTCCGCATAAGGGAAAAACGGGCGGGGCGTATAAACAATCAAACCATCGATCATACGCGCGGTCAAATCATCCAGCGCGGTGCGGATTTCTTCTTCAGGGGCAAAAGGGCTTAGCTCGGAGATCAGCAGGGTGTAGCCAGCTTTTCTGGCAGCATAAATCATCCCTGGCAGCGGATCGCTGTAGCGAATATCATACATCAGCAATTGCAATATATATGAACGCCCTGTCGCCAGCACTTTGGCGGCTTGATTGGGGTGATAATCGAGTTGATGGATTGCGGACAAGACACGCTCGCGGGTGCGCTTAGCCACGTTGGGGTGCTGGTTGATGACCCGGGAAACCGTCTGATACGAAACGCCGGCCAAATCAGCTACATCGCGCAGCGTCGAACGTTTAGCCTGTGGTTCTAGCATATCTGCTCCTTGGCACACATATTGTGATGCTTCACAGAATTCACTAACCATTATACTTCATCTTTGACTGAAATGCAATGGTTTTACCCGGAGTTTTTCAGGGAAATTGAGTAAAATCGTCTTTTGGGTTCTTGAAAAGTGTGAAAACGTAACAAAACGAGTTCGGGTATTGACTTCTCAAGGCAAATGTGCTATATTAGGCATGTGACCATTCACAAATCGCGGTCAAGATTCTCGACGCCAGCTTTTCTTTAAGAAACCTGAACTCCCTTGTCACGTTTCTAGCCGATTCCGAAAGAGGAGGTGAAAGTTAGCCATAAAGTAAACGCATTTACACCGATGTGAGGTTAGCAAATTCGTTCAGTTTCAACCAAAAATATCTGGAGGGAAAAAATGAAGGAGAGTAGAAAGAAACTCACGCGCAGAGAATTCCTGCGTAGCGCGGCCGTCTTCACGACCGCGATGGTAGCGACGGCCTGCACCACCCCCACACCTCAGGTCATCACACAACGCGAAGAAGTCCCGATTGAAGTCACGCGCGTCGTCGAAGTGGCCGGTGAGAAGGTCGTCGAAGTAGAACAGGTTATCGTGACGGCGACTGCCCCGCCTCCGGCCCCCAAAGAACAAGCGCCTGCCGTGCTCGGTACCTTCCCCAGAAGCGAAACGTTCATCGCCAGAATCCTCACCGGGCGTGTCGGTTCACCGGACAACTTCAACTGGTGGGTGGGCTGGAAATGGTCCGATCGCGGCCTGCAAAACGTGGCAGCCGAGCCGTTCTGGACGGTCGACTTTGCCACGGGTAACATCATCAACGGCTTGGCCGATGGCGACCCCACGTATAACGAAGATTTCACGAGCCTCACGGTCACACTGCGTAAGGGCGTCGCATGGTCGGACGGCGAGCCTTTCACGGCTGCCGATGTTGTTTACACGGTCGAGACACTCCAAGCGTACTCAGAGTTTGGCGCCCACACCTACTTTGTGGACAATGTCGAGGCTGTGACGGCGGTGGATGATTACACGGTCAGATTTGATCTGAAGCAGCCCAACTCCCGCTTCCACACCACCTTCCTCGACCGCTGGGGCTGCACCAGGATTATGCCCAAACACATCTTCGAGAAAGAGGCGGATCCGGTTCAGTTCACCTTCAATCCATTCGTTGGCTGCGGGCCTTACAAGCTGCACAGCTTCGATCCTCAGGGGAGCTGGACGGCTTGGGAACGGCGCGAGGACTGGGACAAAAGCCCCACCGGCATCATGTACGGTATGCCGAAGCCCAAGTACGTCATCTATCAGTACTTTGCCGATGAAGGCGCGCAGATCCTGGCGCAACTGACCCACCAATTGGATGTGGCGGAACTCTCAGCCGATGGCCTCAAGGCGCTGTTGGCGCAATCCAGGACCTCCCGCGGCTACCAACCCACGTTCCCCTTCGTGGTCAACAACGACCCCTGCATCACCGGTATTCTCTTCAACACTGCCCGACCGCCATTCGATAACGTCGATGTCCGTTGGGCGCTGGTGCTGGCCATCGATATCGTCGAGTACACAAGTATCGCCGTCGATTCCTCCGGCACATTAAGTCCAGTGCACGTCCCGCACCTGGGGCCCTACCCCGCGGATTACATCAAGCCAATGCAAGATTGGTTGAAGTCCTTCACCATTGATGTTGGCGGCGGCGAAACCTTTGCGCCGTATGACCCGGATGCCCCGCAGCGCGTCGCGGCCTACGCCAAGAGCCGCGGTTATATCTTCCCGGACACCCAGGAATTCCTGGAACAGGCTTTCGGTCTGGGGTGGTATAAGCATGCCCCGGAGATCGCCGAGAAGCTGCTGGTGAAGAATGGGTTCTCGAAGAATGCGGACGGGAAGTGGTTGCTGCCCGATGGCACCCCCTGGAAGATCTCCTTTATGCACGGCACTGTACTTTCCAACCATGACGCGCGTAATGGCGCGGCTGCCGTGCAGCAGTGGAAGAAGTTCGGCATCGATGCCGAGACGTATGCGACGGAAAACGGTGATGGTTTGGGCGCCACCGGCGACTTCGATGTGAGCGGCGCATGGCCAGCGCAAGAGCCGTGGGGTGCAGGACCTGACCTGTATCGCGTGCTCGACAGATGGAACTCCGCTTACAAGAGGCCCGTTGGCGAGCGCACCCAGGGCATTTACTCACGCTGGTCGAGTGATGAGATGGATAACATCATCAAAGAGCTGCGCGAGACGGATCCCTTCAACACCGAAGCGGTCATCGCCGTGGGCACCGAGGGTCTCAAGGAAGCTGTCAAGAATATGCCTGGCGTCCCGACCTATGGGTATATTGGCTTTGTCGGCTGGGATGAGTACTTCTGGACCAACTGGCCCGGCAGTGAAAATCCCTACACCCAACCCTACACACACTGGCCCAACTTCAAGTACACGACCCCATTCCTCGAACCTACCGGAATGTAGTTCGTGCGGTATGTGGTATAATAATCCTGGGCGGGCGCCTCGCTCGCCCAGGATTACTTTTGATAAGTGAGGTGATTACCGTGACATTCGTGAAACGTTATCTCATCCCGCGTTTGATTCAATACGTTCTCGTGATCTGGTTAGGCATCACCGTGGTTTTCCTCATCCCCCGACTCACGCCAAACGATCCGGTTATGAGAATGATTGGCGAAATGCGGGGACGCGGTTCGACGTTGGAACCAGGCTCAATGGACGGCATCATCCGCGACCTGACCGAAATGTATGGCTTGGAAGGCTCCTGGCTCGAGCAATATTGGGCCTTTTGGGGCAGGTTGTTCCGTGGCGACTTTGGCGTCTCCTTTTTCCAATTTCCCACCCGCGTTAACAAACTCATTGCCAATGCGATGCCCTGGACCCTGGGGCTGCTGTTGACCACCACCGCTATCACGTGGACATTAGGCAATATCATTGGCGGGTTGGCGGGTTACTACTCGCGTAGGGGGTGGTCGCGGGTCCTGGATGCTGTGGCTATGGTCGTCCGCCCGCTACCCTATTATATCTTCGCCTTCATGCTGCTCCTGCTCTTTGCTTATGTCGTGCGCTGGTTCCCCATTACAGGCGGAGCGCCGTTGGGGGCGATTCCGACCTTCACCTGGCCCTACATCAGAAGCGTCATCTGGCACTCAACCCTGCCCGCTGTTTCACTCATGGTACTGGGAGGCGCAGTCACATTCCAGACCATGAAGTTGATTGTGCAGAACGTCAATGCGGAGAATTTCGTCCAGTACGCCAAACTCGGCGGCGTCAAAGAAAGCCGTATTGTGGGCAAGTACGTCATTCGCAACGCTATCCTGCCACAAATCACCGGTCTGGCGCTTGGGCTGGGGCAAATCTTCAGCGGGGCGTTAATTACAGAGATCGTTTATGGTTATCCGGGTTTGGGTATGCTGCTTTATAGAGCCATCGTCAATGGAGACTACAACCTGATTATGGGGATCACCATCTTTTCTATCGTTGGTATCACCACGGCAATCTTGATTGTCGACTTGACATACCCTTTGGTTGACCCGCGGGTGAGATACACATAAGGAGATCGGTCCTGTGAAAATCCTTAGAGACTTATTCAGAGATTATCGCTTCTGCTTCAGCTTTGGCGTACTTGTGATCATCGTGATCATGGCAGTCCTGTCCATTTTTTCGCCTTATGATCCGACGCTGTGGAATGTCGTACCGAGAGATCTGAAGCCGTCGGCGCAACATTGGCTCGGTACCGATGCAAACGGGCAAGATATCTTCTGGCAAGCCACCTTTGCGGTACGCAATTCCTTGATCATCTCACTTATCGCCGCATTGATTTCCAGGATGATCGCTATCCTGGTCGGTATGATCTCCGGATATAAAGGAGGCTGGATTGATCGGGTGCTGATGTTTGTCGGCGACAGCTTGCTGGTGATCCCGCTCTTCCTGATCATGGTAATGATAGCCATGCTGGTGCGACAATTTATGAATCTGGTGATTTTGGGATTGATGCTATCGGCTTTCGGTTGGGCGTGGGATGCGCGCCTGATCCGTTCGATTATCTTGAGCTTGCGTGAGCGAGACTTTACCAAGACGGCCATCCTTTCAGGTACGGGAACGGTTAAACTGGTATTGAACGAATACATGCCCTTTGCCATGCCGCTGATCTTCTCAACGTTGATCAATAACATCGCCTGGGCAATTGGGTTAGAGATGACGTTGGCTATTCTTGGATTGGTCAACCTCAATATTCCTACCCTGGGGACGATGTTGAACTGGGCGCTCTTCTACCAATCCATTCTGTTAGGACGGTGGTGGTGGATCTTGACGCCGGTGGTCTTGTCGCTCATGCTGTTTATTGCGCTTTACTGGCTCTCCGTCAGCATCAGCGAATACCTGGATCCAAGGACGCGCATCCAGCGCGTCGGAGCGCAGTGAGGTGACGATGAACGAGACCATACTCAGAACCGAAGGGTTGAAAGCCTTCTATATGCTTGATGTCTATGGAACCCAGAAGGTCGTGAAGGCAGTCAACGACGTCAATCTCAATATCCGGACAAACGAAGTCTACGGCATCGCCGGGGAAAGCGGTTGTGGAAAGACGACGCTGCTGAAAGCCCTCGCCGCGGCGATCGAACCGCCGCTGCGCCTGGTGGACGGCTATATGTTCTATTACGTCAATGGGAAAGCGGTCGATATCACCACATTAAAGCCGGAAGCCAAGCGCAAATTGCGGCTAGACTACATCGCTTACGTGCCCCAAGGCTCGATGAGCGCGCTCAATCCCGTGATCAAGCTGAAAGAGACCTACCAGGATTTCATCAGCAGCCACGTGAGTGGCAAGACGAAAGAAGAAACCATCCAGATCGCCGAACAACACATCGCAGAGTTGGGCCTGCCACCTAAAATTTTAGACTCGTATCCACATCAGTTGTCTGGCGGAATGCGACAACGGGTGACGATCGCGCTGGCGGCGCTGCTCAAGCCCGCCATCATTATCGCGGATGAGCCGACCACAGCGCTCGATGTGGTTGTCCAGCGCGGCGTCGTGCAGCTCTTGATGGATATTCAGAAGCGGCTGAAAAACACGATCATCCTGGTGACGCACGATATGGGCGTGCAAGCCAACATCGCCGATCGGGTCGGTATTATGTATGCCGGTAAAATCGTCGAGGAATCAACGACTAAGAAGATCTACGGCGATCCACAGCATCCCTATACCAAATTCCTGATCAATTCACTCCCTCAGTTTGGCGACAAGTCGACACGCCAAAGCGTGCCCGGAAGCCCCCCCTCGCTCATCGATCTGCCAAGTGGATGCGCGTTCCATCCCCGGTGTCCCCATGCTATGGGAATCTGTATGGAACAGACGCCAGACCTCATCACACTGGATACCGACCATAAAGTCGCCTGCTGGTTGGTTGGAGGAGAGCATGGAAAAGCTGCTTGAAGTCACGAACCTAACCAAAATATTCACCATGGGGAGTATACTCTCAAGAGTCAGATTGACAGCCACCGATGACGTGTCCTTTTACATCAAACCGGGCGAAATTTTTACCCTGGCGGGTGAAAGCGGCTGCGGCAAGACTACGACCGCCAAGATCATTCTAGGCTTCGAGGAACCAACCTCAGGCACGATCATCCACAACGGCAAAGACCGCGCGGAATCCAAGGGTAAGAAAGTTTGGCAAGAAGAGGGTATCCAGGCCATCTTTCAAGACCCATTTGGCACGTTCAATCCCCTGCGCGTCGTGGACAGGTATTTCTTCGAGACCGTACATGGCTTCAAAATGGCGGCGACCAAGCGGGAAGCCATCGATCTGATCGACGAGACACTGCGATTGGTGGGCCTTTCATATAAGGAATTCGCCGGGAAATACCCCAGTGAATTCTCCGGCGGGCAACTGCAACGGGTTTCCATTGCCAGAGCTTTGTTGACCAAGCCAAACTTGCTCATTGCCGACGAACCGGTTTCGATGGTCGATGCCTCTCTGAGAATGTCGATTGTCAACCTGTTCAAACGGCTCAAGGAAGAGGCGAACCTGGGCGTGCTCTACATCACGCACGACCTGGCGACTGCCTACTACGTGAGCGAGCGCATCGCGATTATGTTCCGAGGCAATATCGTCGAAATAGGGCCGGTAGAGAAAGTCTTGATGGAACCCAAACACCCTTACTCGCAACTCCTACGTGAGTCCATCCCTGAAGCAGATCCGACAAAGCGGTGGAACAAGCGGATCGTGCTCACAGAAACCGAAGAGGAGGAATATATGCGGGTGGGATGCAAGTTCGCCGGACGCTGTCCCCACGTTATGGAAATATGCAAAAACCAGCCGCCTATGGATATCGACGTTGACGGCGTGCTCGTCAAATGCTTCTTGTATAACGGAAACGCCGCAACGCCGCGCGAATAGCACATAATCTTACCAAGCTCAAAGCCGCGTCCCCGGAGCGGGTTAGGCGCTCTCTGGCTCACCTGCCCCCGAGACGGGGGCAGGTGAGCAAATCAAAAACTGCCTGAGAACTTCTCAGGCAGTTTTTGTATGGTAGAATATACCAACTTTCGACTTTGTTTGAGGATTAAGCTGTGAAAACGAACAGGTTAGCATTGTGGGGCGGTCTCAAGGAGCGTCTGCGCGGAATGGACATCTTCGCCACGAACGGTGTGCCACGCCGCCACCACAAGGGCATGAAAATGTTCTGGTGGGACGGTCTACTGGCGACGATCTCTGCCGCTTTTGTAGACACCTACGTCTCCCTCTACGCCCTGGCGTTAGGTGCCACCAGCACCCAGATCGGGACGCTCGCGTCGGCGTCTAGCTTCCTCGGCGCGCTGACCCCACTGCCCGGTGCGGCGCTGGTGCAAAAACTCGGGCGGCGCAAGCCCCTCATCGTGTGGGTCTCAGCCCTGCTGCGCTCGCTGATCCTGCTGGCGGCGCTTGTGCCGGTGTTCTTCACCGGTTACACCGCCGTCTACATCGTGATCGGGCTGTTCGCCGTACGAGCCGGACTCGCCAACCTGCTCCATCCTGCCTGGGTGTCGATGACGGGTGAAGTCGTTCCCATCCAGCATCGAGGACGGTACTTCTCGACACGCAACACGTTTATGGCGCTTGCCTCGATGCTGCTCGTACCGCTGGCTGGACAGTTGATCGATGGCGTGGGCGGGATATCGGGGTATCAGGTCAGCCTTGCACTGGCCTTCGTCGTCGGGATAAGCTCTTCATATGCCTACTCACGCATCCCGGAGCAACCGCTCGCAGCAGACTCGCAGGCGCAACGTCCTTCGTTCTGGCAAGTATTACGCGAAGATCGCACGTTCCTGTATTTCACGCTGATTATGATGTGCTGGACCTTCGGCGTGCAGGTCGCCGGGACGTATTTCACCGTCTACCAAAAAGACGTGCTGCAATCCACCACCCGCTTCATCGGTTTTTTGACGACCGTGTCCTCACTCACCAGCCTGATCGGGCAGCGCGTGTGGGGCCGGCTGATCGATCACCGTGGCTCGCGCTGGGTCATGACGCTGTGCGGGCTAATCGTGCCCGTGCTGCCGTTCATCTGGATATTCGTCACCGAACCGTGGCACGTCCTCTTCATTTCGACGCCGAGTGGCTTCTTGTGGGCTGGCTTCAACGTCGCCAGCTTCAACCTGCTGCTGGAACTGCCCGATCAAAAGCTGCGCACGCAGGCCTCGGCCAGCTACGCCACACTCACCAACATCGCCAGCATCGTCGCTCCACTCGTCGGCGGTCTCATCATCGACCGCTTCGGTTTCAAATGGGATTTCGGCCTGTCCGCTTTCCTGCGTATGGTATCGGCGATAGGCTTTTTGATTCTGCTCAAGCCGTTTGGATGGGGCAAGAGGCAGGATGCAAGAAGCAAAGGGCAAGAATCAGCGAATGGAGAATTGGCGAAAGAGGGAAGGCCAATCTCTGACGATAAGACTAAAGACGACACGACTGAAGACTACGAGACTAAGGACGACAAAACTATGACAACTTTCTGGACTTTGAACGAACAACCGTATTACGAAGCGCCCGGTCTGGCGGCGACGGTCTTCCACGACTTCTATCCCGAAGGAAAGCAGGGCGGATTGACGCTCATCCAGCACGGCGAGCGCGTGGCGGCCTGCGGCGACGTGCGCCTGGAACCCACGCCTGGTCAATGGCGACCGTTACCCAGAGTTGGTGAGCGGCAGGTAGAAGGCGAGCGCGTGACCATCCCCGCGCACTTCGAGGAAGCGAACATCCAGTATACCGTGCGTATCTGGCCCGAAGGCGAAAGCCTGTGCGTCACCGTGGATTTAACCGAGCCGTTGCCGCCCGCATGGGAAGGTAAGGTCGGCTTCAACCTGGAACTGTATCCCGGTGCGCTGTTCGGCAAGACATTCCACCTGGGAGAGACCGCCCGCGTCTTCCCGCAACAAGCCAACGGCCCGATGCAGCGCATCGGCGACTGCCCGCATTGCCCGGTTCCGCTGGCAAATGGCCCCACCCTCACCGTGGCGCCGGAGGACCCGCTGCGCCGCCTCGTCATCGAATCGCTGGACGGCGAAATCCTCCTCTACGATGGGCGCGACACCGATGCCAACGGCTGGTTCGTCGCCCGCGAAATCGTGCGCCCCGGCGCGACCGAGAACGTGTTGCAATGGCGCATCACGCCGCACAGCATCCCGGAGTGGCGGCGCGATCCTGTCATCTGTATTTCGCAGGTGGGCTACCATCCCGACCAAGTGAAGCAGGCCATCCTCGAACTCGACCCACGTACCACAGTGCTCGATACCGCCGTCCTCAAACGGCTGGACGCCGACGGCCTCACCACCAGTTGGGCCGACCTGCCGACCCGCTGGGGGCGCTGGCTGGCCTACGAGTACGCGGTCTTCGATTTCAGCGCCGTGCGCGAACCGGGGATGTACATCGTCCAGTACGGCGAGCAACGCACCCCACCCTTCGCCATCCACCCGGAGGTTTACCAGCACAACGTCTGGCAACCGACGCTGGAAACCTACTTCCCGGTGCAAATGTGCCACGTCGAAGTCCGCGACGGATCGCGCGTCTGGCACGGCGCGTGCCACCTAGATGACGCGCTGCAAGCGCCCGCGCCGCACGTCCACTTCGACGGCTACCGCCAATACGACGCCACCGAGACGCCCTACGCGCCCGGCGAGCACATCCCCCACCTCGATGTAGGCGGCTGGCACGACGCCGGCGACTACGACCTGGCGGCGGGATCGCAGGCGCGCACGACGCACGCGCTCTGCCTCATCCGTGAACTGTTCGGCGTGGACACCGACCAGACCACCGTGAAGCAAGACGAGCGGCTTGTGCTGCTCCACACCCCTGATGGCGTCCCCGACATCGTCGAACAGGTAGCGCACGGCGCGTTGAGCTTACTCTCCGGCTACCGCGCCACGGCGGAGACCGAGCACCCGCACAGCTTCCACGGCATCATCGAGGCCACGCTGGCGCAGTACACCCACCTCGGCGACGCCGCCACGATGACGGACAATCACATCCACGACCCGGCGCTGTCTCCCGGCCAACTCCGCTGCGATGCGGAGGGTCACATCTACACGAGCCGCAACGACGACCGCTGGGCCTTCACCAACCACGACAGCGCGCTCGAATACATGGTCGCGGCGGCGCTGGCGGCGTCCAGTCGCGTGCTGCGCGGCTACGAGGATGAATTGGCCGACGAGTGTTTACGCACGGCGATCCAGGTGTGGGACTACGAACAGGCGCACTCGCCGGTCGAACAGCGCGCGGCCTACGTCCCACGGGGCGTGGAGGCGCAAGAGATCGTCGCGGCGGTGGAACTGCTGCTCACGACCGGCGAGGCGCGCTATCGCGCGCGCCTGCTGGAGCTACAGCCGCTTCTGGAGAAAGTGGGCCGGTGGATCGGCGGCGCAATCGCCCGCGCACTGCCCGCCATCGACGATGTCGAGTTCACAGCGGCGTTCCGAGATGTGTTGGAAGCGGAGCAGGCCGAGTTCGCTGCGGCGCTGGCTTCCAACCCCTTCGGCGTTCACTGGCATCCACACGTCTGGGGCGAGGGCTGGAAGATTCAGCAGTACGCCGTCGAGCTATTCCAGGTCTGGCTAACGTTCCCCGATCTGGTCGACCGGGAGATCGTCCTGCGCGTGGTGAACTACGTTTTGGGGTGCCACCCGGCGTCGAACGTCTCGCTCACGTCGGGCGTGGGCGCGAAGTCGATCATGGCGGCCTACGGCGTCAATCGCGCCGAATGGTCGTACATTCCCGGTGGTATGGTCTCCGGCGTCGCCCTCATCCGCCCGGACTTCCCCGAACTCAAAGACCCGTGGCCCCATCTCTGGCAGCAGACGGAGTACGTCATGCCCGGCGCGGCGAATTACATCTTCTGCGTGTTGGCGGCGGATCGGATGGTCAATTCAGGCGCATAGGCCGACCACGAATGGAGAAACGAATAAACGAATTCGGGCCACGGCTAGACCAAAATCGCGCGTTATCCAAACACCCATTCGTTTATTCGTTCACGTTTTTTGCGCTCTGTGGTGAGAAAAAACCGGCCAACGTAGATCAATGTAATGCCTATTGCATCCAGGCATAGTCTGAGGTATACTAAACGTAGCATCATCAAGCGTGTACATTGCGTATGCGCTTCGCAAAAGGGCGATGAAAGTCCAATGAAGTGTTGGATCCGGCCGAATTTCTGCAACGCTATACATTCGTCAAACCGTAGATTGCGCATTTTCTGTCCGGCCAAAAGATGCCTATCCTTCAATGAATATACTGTCGTGTGAAGCACAGACGCGCGTGAAAGCGTTCATCGAGCGTCACACGCGGCCTCTGGAACAGCAGATTTACGCCTACGAGTTCGAGCAAGGGCCGAAAGAACCGATTTTGCAGCGCTGGCGGCGTTCCAGAATCCCGACGGCGGCTTCGGCAACGCGCTCGAACCGGACTTGCGGCTGCCGGATTCGTCCATCCTGGCGACGACGGTGGGACTGCAAGTGCTGCGTGAATTCGATGCGCCCGTTGATCACCCGCTGGTGCGCGGCGCGCTACGATATCTCCTACAAACCTATGACCCCACTGCCGAAGTCTGGCCTATCACTCCGCCAAACACAGATGACGCGCCGCACGCGCCCTGGTGGACTTACGGAGAGAAAGTGACGGGAATATGGAATGGGTCCTTGGTCAACCCGCGCGTGGAGATCATCGGCTACCTGCACGATGTCGCGCCGCCCGGCCTGCCGGCGTGGGTGCGCGAGCGCCTCACGGCGGCGGCGGTCGCCTACCTGGACGAACACCTGGACAAAATCCAGATGTTCGACTTGCTCTGCTACAACCGGCTGATCAACACCCGCGCACTGCCCGAAGATACACGCGCCGCACTCATTGCCAAACTCACACCGTTGGTGGACCATTTGGTCGTCAAAGACCCTGCCGAGTGGGAAAAGTACACCCTTATGCCGCTGGAACTGGTAGACGCACCCGACTCGCCGTTTGCAGGCGTGCTCGGCGACGTCATCGCGCAAAACCTGGACTTCGAAATCGCGCGTCAGGCCGCCGACGGCGCGTGGCATCCCAAGTGGTCGTGGTATGGCCTGTACCCGGACACCTGGCCGGTCGCCGAACGCGAGTGGGCCAGCGTAATCACGCTGCGGACGCTGAAGACGCTGCGGAATTTCGGACGACTAGAATAGACCTGACAAGTCTCGGAAGACCTGTCAGGTCTGATCACGTTATACCGGCAATCCCACCAACAAACGGCTCTCGACATCCGCCAGCGGATCGACTTCGCCTGCGGCGGCGGCGCTGGCGAAGACCAGGCCCGGATGTTTGGCCCGCAGCGCCCGCGTGAGCACGTTGAAGCTGCGGGAGACGTTGCGCTCGCGGAAGCTTGCGCCGAGCCGTTCCCACTCGCGCGTCACCTCGGCAAACCCTTGTCGCGCACCCGCCACGCACGCGAACAGTTCCTCGGCGGTGTAACCTTCCGCGTACCCGTGGCGGATCACAATCCTATCGCCGTACTCGTCTGTGACAATGCCCCGCCCGCCGACGAGCCAGGCAAGTTGCTCCACCCCCACCCCGCGCGCCTTGACCATCAACCGCTGCGGTCCCAAGTCGCTCTCCAGGTAATCCACACCCGACGCGAGCGCTTCAGTGACGGCGCTGCCATACTTTTGCCACAGGGCGGGGTCGTCGCTCACCGGCGCCTCCGGCTTGCGCAGCGATGCGCCCACGAACGAGCTAAGCGATGCACCGGACGCCTGCGCGACCGCGAAACCACGTCGCATTAGCAATTCCAGGCGGGGTAAGACGCCCTGAACGCCCTCGCGCGCCAGCACCTTGTGCATCGCCTCGGTTAAAGTTGCGCGGGTGATGAAGCCGCCGGGTGCAGCCACCGGTTCGCCCACAAGCTGCGCGATCTCCGCCTGCCCCTCGACGCTGAGGCTGAGCCGCGCCAGTCCCCACAGCGCATCCAACGCGGGCAACAGCGTATTCAGCAGACCGGGATCGCGGGTGAGATGCCCGGCGACGGAGAGCTTCTCGCCCGCCTCGCGCTGCGCCGCCTCTGTGACCGGCAATAGCACGGCGGCCTGGTCCCCATCGAAGTCGGCGTTGAGCCAGGGACAGAGCAGCGGGTGCAGGTGCAGCGCGTATCCGGGGACGCGCACCGGATGAAACGCCAGCAACGCCGTCGGCGTGAAGGTGGGCGCGCGGTTGACGATGACCCACGAGCGGGCCATCACCGCGTCGAGCGTCTGCGCAGCCTGCGCGGTGCGCGCGGCGACCGCCGCCGTATCACCGCCGAGTTCCCGCGTCACGAGCGGGCCAAAGTAGGCCCAGGCCATCGCGTCGGGCATACCCACCTGTTCGAGGGTCAGTCCGCCGTCGGGGACGAGCACCGTCCGCCCACTGAAGAGCAGGCGCTCGGAGAGACGCAGGTGTACCGGGGTGAGCAGCGCGTCGAAGAAGGCCAGCACGCGGCTTTCGAGCTGCGCGGCAGCGCTCTCCACCAACTTCTGAGGCGCACGGCCTTCGAGCATCCGCGCCAGCCGGTCGTTGGCCTCGACCAGCGCGGTGTAGACGGCGGGCGGCGTCTCCGGGAGAGGTTGCCATCCACCGGGAGGCCAGAGCAGATTCAGGATGTCGTCATCCCCCTCCCTCAGTACGCCGGGAACACCAATTTCGGTGAGTTGACGACCGGGCAACCAGGGATGCGGGACGGGGCGGGCCAGTTTGAGCGTATCGTCCGTAGGCGGTGCAAAACGAAACGCGAGCCTCTCGTCTTCCAGCGCCACTTCGATGCCACCCATACGCAGGCGATGTGTCAGGTCGGCGAATAACGGCGTGGGCGGCGGGGCCTGCTCCACTGACCCGGCAGCGACACGCGCGGCCAGCGTGGCGGAATCGGGCCGGCGCGCAGTCCGCGTATTGAGGTTTTCGCGGACGTTCTCGAAAGCGCTCAGGTCGCGCAGCATGAAATTTTCCATCTCGCCCTGCACCTGCCCTGACAATCCGTCTATATACACGAGCAGCTTGTCTTGCGCCAGGTGATACAGACGTCCCCAGTACACATAGCCCACGGTGCTTGGCTGCTCAAGCGCAGGGCCGTTTCTTCCGGCGGTGAGGGTTTCCAGGCCGGAGTCGGGCAATCCCACCTCGACCAGACGCGCGTGAAGCACATCTTCCGAAGGCGCGTCGAAGGGTGGAACGATGACCGGGCGGCCTTCGCGATGGGCGATGCTGCCCATCACCGCTTCACGAATCTGTCCGAAGTTGAGCCGGCGGTGCAAGCTGGCAAAGTTGTAGAGGATGTCCACCGGCGTGCCGTCCGGGAGATGCGGCATCGCATCGTCGGGCAGGATTTGAGCGACGACACCCATCGTTCCATGGCGGTTGCTCATCTTATCGCCAATGTGCAGCGGATAGGGCGCGTCGAAGCGTTGCGCGCACGACTCGCTGACGACGAGGCCATCCTCGAACGTCCCCGCGCCCCACGAGACGAACGCCGTCAGCAGGTTGCGCCCGTTCCAGAAGCGCGCGGCGTCCGGTTCGTTGCCAGTCTGCACCCACGCCGGTTCGGGCGTCTGCTGCGGAATCCACTGGCGCAGCATGTTCGCGCCCATCAGCGTGCGGTTGGGGTCGTTGTGTTCCAGGAAGGGAATCATCGCGGCGGAGAGGCTCATCGCAACCTGGGGGCGCTCGTCCAACACGACGAGTTTGCCATCCTGAATGTCCGCGCCCAAAGCGACACGCAGGATACGTCCAATGTTCGGGCCTTCCGGCGTCTCGAAGGGACACACGCGCCCACGCTGGCCCGGCGTGATCACCGGTACGCCCTCCGGCAGTCGCAGACTACGCAAGTGTGTTTGTTCGGCAAGCCAGTTGGCCGTGTCGAGGGATTGTGCCGTATCGCGCAGAAATTCGGCGCCCCAGGCATCCAGCGACAGCCACGCCCGCGCCAGCGCATCGTCCCAGGGTAAATCCACAGGTGCCTGCCCCAGCCGCGCGGCGATGACATCGTAGAACTGCTCGCCGACGCAACGGATATGCGCCTGATCCAGTTCGGCGCGATCCGCCAGGGGAATCACAACTTTGTACGTGTCGCCCACCTTGAAACGCCCCGAATCGTCGGGTTGAGGCAGGTCGAAGGTCACGATAGGGGCGGGCGCGGCCGGAGACCGGTCCGAGCATCCATTGGATGCTGCCGCCAGCGTGACGGTGACGCGGCAGGTATGCGTACCGGTCGCCTCCACTGCGTAGCCGATCAAGGGCAGTCGTTCGGCCAACAATGCCGGCAACCGTTCATTCAAAAACGCTTCATAAGAAGCCTTGTGCCAGGGAGTTCTTACATTCAGAGCCATTGCTTAACCTCCAGTTTCGGTTATGGGTCGCGGGAGCCGGTAACTGGTAATTGGTAATTGATTACTGGTTATCGTTACCGGTTACTGGTCACTTGTTACTCATTACTCATTACTCGTTACCAATCCCCCATCTCCCGCTCCAACGCTTTACGGGCATAATGCAACCGGGATTTGACCGTGCCTTCAGGGATATCGAGCGCGTCCGCTGCATCCCGCAGGCTCATCTCGAGTTCGTGAACCATGTGGAAGACTTCGCGTTTGTCGTCCGGCAGCCGGGCCAGGGCATGCCGGTAGAACGCGCGCTGTTCGGAGCGTTCCACGGCGGCTTCCGGCCCCAACGTGGCGTTATCGACCATCCACGCAGGGACGAAGCCGCCTGTGTCCTCGTCGTCGTCCGGGTCGGGCGGCAATTCCAGTGGAAACTCGCGGCGGCGGCGTTCTGTACGCAGGCTATTGAGCGCGAGGTTCGTGGCGATGCGGTACAGCCACGCGCGCGGCGCGCCGCGGCCGTTCCATTGCTCGGCGCGCAGCCACACACGTAGAAGTGTCTCCTGCACCACGTCACAAGCGGCCGCTTCGTCGTGGAGCATAAAACACACGTGACGGTGCAGCGCCTCGGTGTAACGGTCGAACAACGCCTCGAACGCACGCGCGTCGCGTTCGAGGACGCCGGCCATCAGGGTCTCATCGGATTGCGTTTGCATTCTGCCCTCTACTTTACAAGACACCGGAGAATAAGCAAAGGTTCATAAGAACATTCGTTCTACTCATTTTCGGGATTTGCGGTATAATGGATGCCATCACCGTTCACGGAGGCTGACTATGAAAATCTCGCTCGCCACAGCCCGGCAACTGGCGCTGCGCGCCCACGGTCTCGACGGCGGCTGGACGCTGCCGCCCGGCAAGGAGGGCGCGGCGCAGATCGTCGAGCGCCTGGGGTACGTGCAGATCGATACGATCCACGTCATCCAACGGGCGCACCATCACACGCTCTGGACGCGATTCCCGCAGTACGCGCCGGAAATGTTGGACGATTTACTCGCCCAAGACCGCCGCGTCTTCGAATGGTGGACGCACGCGATGTCGTACATCCCGATGCGCGATTATCGCTTCTACGCGCCGCGCATGGGCAAACAGGCGCTCTGGGGGCGGCAGCTTGAGTGGTTGGTCGAATATGCAGACGTGATCGCCCACGTCAAAGAGCGCATACGCGCCGAAGGGCCACTCGGCGCAGCCGATTTCGAGCATCCCAAGAACACGACCAATGGCTGGTGGGATTGGAAACCGGCCAAGCAAGCCCTGGAAATCCTCGCTACGATGGGCGAGTTGATGGTGACAAAGCGGCACAACTTCCAACGCATCTTCGATTTGACCGAGCGCGTGCTGCCGCCGGACGTGGACACGACGCCGCCCACAGACGAGGAACTGCAGCGGTTTATCGTGCGGTTCGCCTTGAACACCGGCGGCGTGTTGCGCGCAAACGAGGTGCAATGGTCACGCCGCAAGGCCGATCCTGCCGTAGTGCAGGCGCTGGTGGATGAAGGCGAAGTGATGGCGTGCGAGGTCGAAGGGTTGAACGGCGAGCCGTGTTACGCGCTTACCGACATTATTGAAGGCGTAGCACAATCACCCAATAGCGAACCGCATCTGCACATCCTTTCGCCCTTCGACAACCTCATCATCGACCGGCGTTGGCTTAAGGCGTTCTTCGACGGCTTCGAGTACACCATCGAGTGCTACGTCCCCGAGGCCAAACGCAAATACGGCTACTTTGTTTTACCCATTTTGTGGGGCGACCGCTTTGTGGCACGGCTGGACAGTAAGGCCGACCGCAAGCCCAAGATGTTCGTCATCAAGCGATTATTGTTTGAGCCGGGCTTCGACGAATACGATGCTGTGCTGCCCACATTAGCAGAAAAGCTGCATGCGTTCGCAGCGTTCAACGGGTGCGATAACTTCGCCGTCGAAGATGTGTGGCCAGAGAAAGTCAAAGCGCCGTTAAACGATGCACTCGCTGTCGTTTAATCCACTGATCACGCTGTACGACGAGACGCGCACCGTGGATGCGCGTTGTTTTCGCGCTGCGTTGGACCTGCTCATCGAACGTTTTCCGCCGTCACAGTTCTCACGTCTATTTGAGCCGGGTATCGGCAATGGCAGAGTCGCCATCCCACTGGCAGAGCGGGGCTACACTATTACCGGCGCGGATATTTCTCCCGCGATGCTGTGCGCTGGAAAGGCCCGCGCGATGACGCTCCCCATTGTCTGGCATCAAGCAGATGTGACCCGCTTGCCTTATGCTGACGCAGTGTTCGATATGGTTGTAGCGACGCATCTCTTCTACTTCATCCGCGATTGGCAGCAGGCTGCCGCCGAACTGTTGCGCGTGACACGGCCTGACGGGCCAATCATCCTGATGCATACCGGCAGCGGGGCCGAAATCCCGGCGCTGAACGCGCGTTATAAAGCGGTGTGTACCGAGCTGGCTTGGCCCATCCCGGTGGTCGGTGTCGAAAGCACACGTGACGTTGTGGCGTACTACGAAGCATCAGGCTGTCACGTGGAATGGCTGTGCGACCGTTGGACGTGGACAGCGCACATTCACGTAGACCAGGCGCTAGAGCATATCCGGGCGCGGGCGTATTCGTTCACCACCTTTGCGCCGGACGTTATCCACAACGAGGTCATGAGACGGTTAACACTGGAGCTAGAGCAGCGATACGGAACGCTACACACGGGGATCGCCGTCCCCAACCAGGTCTACATGGTGATTATCATACGCTGAGAGAAGCAGGGAAGGCGTTTGACTAGACGTTAAAACCTGTTATGATGCAGTCCTTGCGGGCGGTTAGCTCAGTCGGTTAGAGCGCCTCCCTTACACGGAGGAGGCCGTAGGTTCGAGTCCTATACCGCCCACTTCCCCGCTTTTTGTCAACTGACAGTATTTCGCGCTTTGCTACTTTCTGACAGGATTAACAGGATTTTCAGGATTGGACACGACTTTGTGGTGTGGCAATCGCACCGACGACTTGGACTGCGGCCCGGCGGTGAGTGCCAGGTAGCACACGAACATGAGGGCTGCAAACATCAACGTCACGCCGTAGGTGCTTAGATGGCCGAAAGGGTAGCGCAAGCGTACCGCAATATCGTAGAGGATCGCTTTGGGTCGCAAGACGAGGTCCCAACTGTTCCAGCGCAAGAAGCGGCCCAGGTAAATGCCCATCCCACTCATCCCCAAAACGACCAACACAAAACCCCAACTCAGCCACCGCCCCACCCACACCCTGACAATCTCCTGCATCAGCTTGAGCGCGTAGACGCCCAAAACAATACCGGTCCAGGCAAAGGTTGCCAACATACCGATGTCGAACCATAGCGGGACAGCAAGGCGCGTTCCCAGGTGCAAAAAATCGGTGATGATGTACGGCGCGTTGGGAAAAAAGGCCAGCGTGATAACAAAGGGAACCGGCAACGCCCACCAACGACGCGGGCGCCTTTCGTGCAAATGCATGGCCCACACGCTACTCAGGTAAGGCACCCAAGCCAGGAACAGGTTCCACAGCATCGAATAAAAGTCCCACGTGCGCCCGATGAAAACGCGCGTGACGTAAAGGCCCACGCAGAGCGCCGAAGAGATCGCCACAGGATAGAAGCCCTGCCGCTTCAAAAAGGCGTGCAGCCGCATAAGCCGATCCTGCAACAGTGCGTCGACTTGATGTTCCATACGTATCTACAGCAAGGCGCGCAGGTTTTCGTTGATGTGGTTCAGATTGAAGACAAGTGTAACCTTGAGTTGATATATCTCAGCCGGTTGTGCTTTCCACGCCATCGTCTACCTCCTCCGACGAATTACAAGACAGGTAAAGTGAACCAGAACGTGCTTCCTTGCCCCACTTCACTTTCAACGCCCACCTCGCCGCCAAGCTTCTCGACGATGTTGCGCGCGATGGAGAGACCCAAGCCGTGCCCTGGTTCCGCATCCCGCAGGCGGGTGAACTTGTTGAATAATTGCGCTTGCTGCTCTGCAGTGAGACCGGAACCGTTATCGCGCACCCAAAATTTGATGCTGGATACCGGTTGTTGGCTACCGGATTCAGTTTCGAGCCATGAACATCCCAATTCAACACGGGGCGGAGCGCCACCGTATTTGATGGCATTGCTAACATAGTTAGCCCAAACCTCTTCAATCCAGGGGCCGTAGCTACGCACTGTAGGCCAGGTTATGGGGACGACAAAGGCGGCCTGACGCTCAGTGACCAGGACGGACAGACGTTTCTGCACGTTGGCGATGACTTGGGCCATGTCCAAAGGTTCGGTGTCAACGCCATCGAGCTGGCGCACGCTCGCCAACAGCAACAACGCATCCACGATACTTGCCAACCGCATTGTGTTCTGCATGATCGCATCCAGATATTCCACAATCGCATCTGGTGACAGTTCTTCGAAATACTCTCGGAGCAACGACGTCAGTGCGGCAACGCCGGTCAGTGGGTCTTTGATGTCATGGGCGACGGTATGTGCAAAGGCATCCAACTGCTCATTCAATACCTCTAGCTCCGCCGTACGTTCAAGCAGGGCAACCTCAGTAGCTTTGCGGTCCGTGATATCCCGCAAAACAATCAAACGCCCAGAAACTTGGTTCCGACGGTTGTGAAGGGGAAAGATCCGCAAATCATAATGCCGATCCTGTTGTTGGTATTCTGCGACGATGTCAGTTTGAACTTCGAGTGTGTGCTTGAACTGTTCTACCACACTGCGCCAGGGTGCGAACACCTGCGTCGCGGGTTGTCCAAGCAGTACTTTGGCCTCCATACCCATAATCTTCAATGCCGCCGGATTCAGATCCACGATGCGATTCAGGTTGTCCAGCGCGAACATCGCATCGCTCATACTGTCGATGACGGCATCACGGGCGATCGGTTGCAAATCGAACAATTGATGGCGGGTCATTCCGACGACGAAAGCAATGGCCGCAACCGCAAATGTAACCGACGTGTAATCCTGTACCAGGCCAGGGATCAGTCTGAAAATGTAAAGGGCATTACCAAGAATTGGAATCAGTGCGCCCGCAACCAGCCAGATCGATTGCTGGCGATATAGGTTGTAGGATTTGAAAGCCTGGCGAACGATCAAAGCTGCACCGATGAATACCAAAAGATACTGATGTAAGACATTGACCCAAAACCACATGCCATAACGCAGAGTGTGAATAGCCAACACATTGTTCACGGGGACGAAGGTATAGGAGACCCACATCAGGTGATGCATTTCATTGGTAAAGACGATGATGATGGTCAGCAGTGGAACAATACAAAACCAGGCAAAACGTGCAGGCTTAAGCCATTGATGCTGGTCGGTGTAGCTCAAGGCAAACCGAAGCCAAATAAGGACAGTACTCGCGACAAATACGTAGCCCATTTTAGCCCAGAACACAGTCCCGGCCTCTGAGGATGTCACCAAGTCGAAAATATTACACGCCAACCACCCCAACACGCTGAACGTTAACCAGATCAGCGCCGGCATTTGTCGCGAAGCGCGATAGCGCCATGCATAGAACAGTACGCCAACAGAAATGATGGCGGACAGTGGCGCTAGTAAGAAATAGGCGGTGTATTGCAACACGTTCTAGCCGTCTGTCTGTGGACTGGCATGCATTTCGTCCTCCTCACCGAGACTGAATGCCGGAAGCCAGACTGTGAATGTCGAACCCACGCCGTCAACACTCTCCACGGAGACGTGCCCACCGTGAAGTTCTGCAACCGCTTTGACAATTGCCAATCCTAAACCGGTACCGCTGGCCTGGTAAATTGAAGAGCGTTCGCCGCGATAGAAACGCTCAAAGACGAACGGCTTTTCTGTCTCCGGGATGCCAATCCCAGTATCGGCCACCGTGACGACGACGCCAGGATGCTGAGCGATGTTGTGACGATTCGCTTCTACCGTGATCGTCCCCTCCTTCTGAGTGTAAACCAGCGCGTTCTCCAGGAGACGATTCAACAATTGCTCGATATAATTCGGATCAGCACAGAGGAGTATATCCGATTCCGGAGGGACAAAGTGCAACGCGACACCCTGCTTCCGGGCGAATGAACGGTAATGACTGAAGCTGCTTTCCACCAGTTCGTTCAAGAGCACCGGACGGCGTTGTAAGTCGATGCGTCCAGCGTCCAGACGGGAGAGGATGACGATGTCCTGTGCTAATTGAGCTTGCTGTTCGGCAGCAGCAATCAACAAGGGCAAATATTTGTCGAGTTGGTCCGGCTGCTGTTTGATCAGATGTGCGCACAGCTTGATAGTCGTGATGGGCGTACGCAACTCGTGTGAGACATTCGCCACGAAACTGGTTTTCATCCGTTCCATCGCCTTGAGGTGTGTGACATCGTGGATGCTGATGACCGCCGTTGTGTAACTATCCGCCTCATCGCTCTCGACCGGGGCGGCACTCAATTCCAGATCGATTCCCGGCAGTTCAAGGATTATGGTTGCCACACGGCGTTTCTCGACCATAGCCTGCTGCGCCAAATCGCGTATTGTTTTTGTCAACTTCTGCACATCTTGCGGGTAGAGCGCTTCACCCAACCACGCCTCGGCGACACGGTTAGCTCGGGCGATGCTTCCGGTGCTATCGGTCACCACAATGCCATCGACAGTGCTGCTCAAGATGGCATCTAGTTGCCGGTATTGCGAGCGCAATTCACCGGTACGCTCGACAACCATCGCTTCCAGATATTCCGAGTAAAGCCTTAACATCTTCTGCGTCTGGAGGCGCTCCGTGATGTCCCGATCCATGCCTACAACCAAAATCCGTCCATCGAGATTGATTCTACCCGCTGTGTACTCAATCACATTCTCTTCGCCATCGGGACGTATCCACGAGAAGAGACCGCGATAGGCCTCACAACCACGCTTTGCAGGGAGAAAGACGCGCGAATCGACACCTGGATCAACGTCTTTCTGCACGGACAGAGTGTTACCGATAGACAACAATTCCTCTTTGGAACGTCCGGCCATCTCAGCGTAACGATCGTTACAACCAAGCAAAAGCCGTTCTGCTGTACCGGGGAACTCCTCGTAAAGGCTGACACCGTCGTAGGCATAATCGAAAATCAGCCGCATCTGCGCCTCGCGGTCGGCCAGAGCCTGTTGGGCTTCAACCTGCGCGGTCATATCGATGAAAGCAATGATAACTTTCTGCCAGGTAGCAGCATAGCCCGAAGCGATAAAGAGCTTGGGCATCATGTGTTTTTTTTCGCCCATTATGTCACAGGAAACGAAGCGATCCTGCGCACGCAAAGGGGACTGTATAACAAAAACCACCTGTTGTTTCAGCGTCTCACGAATTGCAGGATCGGCTTTCTCATTCCAGGTGGCGAGGAATTCCGCCTTATCTCGAGCATTGTGTATATCCAGCGTGGCCTGGTTGACATTCACAATTCTGACCTGTTCAACACACTGTTGGAGGACATCGGGATGCGTATCAAAGTAAGCCGGGAAGTCTGTTACGGCGCGCTCGCGGAGCACATCAACAATGACTTTGACCCCGGACAAATCTTCCTCCCAGAGGCATAGGGGCAAATCTTCAAAAAGGCTCGCATACTGTATGTTGTCTTCCACGCGCGCCGCAAGCTGTTGTCGCAGCAACTCTACTTCCTCGATGCGTTGCAAAGTTGTCTTGTTATCATCTGCCATAACAGGTATCTCTGATGATTGCACGCAGCGATTGTACCTCTAGGGCTAATACGACACTGGGGTTATTTTGCGTTTGGCTGATGCTCGCGCATAGTGGATGGCGGTATCCAGCACGAGCGAGCGGAGACATCCACAGCGCCCAACATGCAAAACCCAACAATCAATGCTCCATAAGCCCGGATCCAGCATAAAGCCACTGGCAGCGCTATGGCTCAGGAACGGGATGCGTAAGCATCCATAACGGTGTTGACCAGGTCATCCAGGTTGAACGGTTTGGTGATGTACCACTCCACCCCCAAGGCTTTAGCGCGCGCCGTGTGTTGTGAGGTAGCCCAGGCTGAGAGAACCACAACCGGCGTATCGGCAATTTCAGGAATCTCGCGGATTTTCTCAATGGTTTCGAAGCCGTTCAGTCCGGGCATACGGATATCCATCAGGACGACGTCCGGTATCCATTCCTTGGCCTTTTCTACACCTTCAAGACCATTCTCTGCCAACTGAATTTCGATACCCGCTAACTGAAGCAATTGATTCACCAACTCGCGCTGCAACGGCTCGTCTTCAACATAAAGAACTTTGACCATGCCTTAAGCCTCCCTACCTGATTAGTCCAAAGGTTTCTGCGCCACGATGGCGCATCACCAGTTTGTGGATTCATCCTCCTCTCCTTTGAGAGAAGGATGAAATCGCACGTTATCATAACCACACGTTGTCAATAATGCCCGATATGGTTTATCTGTGTATGCCTGCATACTGGATGCGTAACGTGTCACATCGCCGGTCAATGCATCGATGACAAAATAGCGTTCGCTGATGACGGCGCGTTCCGCATCCCGAAAATTCTCAGTCAGGCAGAAGTGTGCACGTTCTGAGAACAGTCCACTCGCTGTAGTATACCAGGAATTGCCAACTTTTCCCAACGACATTGTTCCAGGGAATCTTCTCGCCCTCAGCCCAGGGTTCGGGAACAGGTGTATGATTGACGATGTCAATCAAGATCATAGTGTCACTCACCCCACAAAGAAGCTATCCCAAACTCAGCAATTTCTGTAAACATTATATCACCAGAATAGAACTTCGGCACCATTGGTAGATAGACTATTCTAGCTTATAATCAATAGCATAGTTGGCGTGGATGTAGACGGCATCACTCGCGTTCACACTGTTCCTCCACAAGTGTGATGCTGGTGTATACTTACTCCCATTATATCATCTTGTGAAATAAACGAGGAGGAAAGATGTTAAACGAACAATCGATCATCGATGTCATTCGAGCGCGGTCTTCGTGCCGCACGTATCAGGAGACCCCTATCGAGTTGCCGGTGCAGCAGCAGTTGGTAGAGTTTATGGACGCACACGCTGTGGGACCGATGGGAACGCGCGTGCGTATGCAACTCGTTGCCGCAACAGAGGAGGACTGGCACGTGCTCAGAGGATTGAGCACGTATGGCTTCATCAAGGGCGCAACCGGTTTCATTCTTGGGGCGATTCCGCACGGGGATTTCAATCAAGAGGATTTTGGCTATGTGGTGGAGCACGGCATCCTCTATGCTACCAGCCTGGGCCTGGGGACGTGCTGGCTCGGTGGCACGTTCGCCAAGAGCCGCTTCTCTGCGAAACTCGGACTACGCGAAGATGAGTTACTGCCTGCGGTCATCGCCACGGGCTACTGCGCCGCCAAACGCCGCATTTTGGAGTCGCTCATCCGGCAGCAAGCCAACGCCGAACAACGCTTACCGTGGGAGCGCCTGTTTTTTGACGGAGCGTTCGGCGTTCCACTCACCCGCGATGCCGCCGGCCCTTTCGCCACCGTGCTGGAGATGGTGCAGATTGGACCTTCAGCATCGAACAAGCAGCCGTGGCGCATCATCCGGGATGGCGCGCCATCGGATGGCGCACCATCCGATGGCGCGACGTGGCACCTCTACGTGCAGCGCACACCCGGATATGCCAAGCGCAACCAGGCACTATTGGACATCGCCGACATGCAACGCCTCGATATGGGGATTGCCATGTGTCACTTCGCACTTTCCGCGGAAGAACTGGGGCTGCATGGGACATGGACAGTGCAAGAACCGGCTATCGAAAAGCCCGACACGCTCACGGAATATATCGCCAGTTGGGAACCAGGCTAACGCAAAGATAGCAGACCGGTCTGTGTGAAGGTCTCGCCCCCGGCATTGCTCAGGAAGACGGCGCGAGCTAATGCAAACGCCGTCTCTGCGTCCAGGGCTTGCACAGGATGAACCATCACGTGCATCGGCAACGGCGGTTGGTGCGGCCCTACCGATTGCACGTAATGCACGCCCTCAAGCAGCCGCGCGCCCTGCCGCCGGTAAAAGGCGATGCGCCGCTCGGTCAACTCGCGCTCGGCCTTCGTCTGCGCCAGATCGGGGCGTTCCACCTCGATGAGCATAGCGACCGTCCCGCCAGGCAACCGGCGCACAATCTCACCGTAAATCGCTGCGCCGAGGCCATGATTGCGCGCTTCCGGCGTCACGGCGAACATCCATAGCCAGGCGGCATTGTAATCAGAAATCACCACGTAATGCGCCAATCCCACAAAGACGCCCTCGCGCTGCACCGCCAACAGATGATGATCAGGGTGCAACCCCTCCCGCTTGTCCTGTAGCAAGCGCAGGTAGAAGGATACGAGCATCCTCTCGACAGGCGGGAAGGCCGTCTCGTACAGATCGAGCCAGGGGAGCAGCAGGGCATCGTTGAGATCGGTAATTTCGGTGAAATCGAGATTCATCGATACCACACGAAGATATTGGCCGAGAACACCGCCGGATCAAAGGGCACGCCGGCATAACTACCGAAGTGATCGACCGATGTAAAGCCGCGCTCTTGGTGGAGCTGCAAAATATCCACGGTGCGCAGGGGATACAGCGGCGTTTCGTCCTCGAAGATCACATTAAGACCAGAGTGCAGGCGGGTATGGAACGTCACCTGCGCCTCGGAGATCGACCGGTATTCACGGTGAAAGGTTAGCCCTTGCGGCGCTTCGATGATAGGGAACGTGAAGGATTCACGCTCTAAAACGTAGTCCCAGTTCATCACCTGGAGCATCCACGGTGCGCCGGGTTTGAGCACGCGGCGCACACTGTCAAGAAACTGCGCAAACTGCGGCTGCGTGAGATGCGCGGCGGTATTCCCGATGCAAAAAGCCGCGTCGAAACGCCCCACCCTTTCCGTTGAATCCGCTGAGTCCGCTGAGACCAACCCCGCAATATCCAGCATGTTCAACACGTGAAATGTAGCCTGGGGATAACGTTGTCGTGCGTGGGCAATCATCGCCGCATCCAGGTCGATACCTACGGCGTCGAAACCGTCTGCTGCCAGCCGCCCACAGTAATGACCGGTGCCACAGCCCACGTCCAGGCAGCGCCGGTGTTCCGGCAAGACATAGCGGCGAAGCAGTGCGTACACCGCTGCGCCAAACGGGAAAATGGCTTCGTAGTGTTCGGCAAACTCGGCGTAAAAGGCCATCAAACCTCCAACAGTGTCCGGCGCACATCCTCGATGGTACGCACATCGCGGCGGCGCAGGGACATAAGGAATTTACGACAGACGTCTTCTTCTTCGGGCGAGACGAGGGCGCTCCCGACGGCCTGCCGTTCGAATTCACCGCGCCGGCTCCAGCGCCAGATCAGGCGATCTTCCATACCATCACTCTCGTAGACGTGGCTGACGCGCCGCCTGAACGCCAGGCGATCCGAGCGATCCACGCGCAAGTACACTTTCAGGGCAACCGTAGCCAGGTGCTCCAGCGCGACGCCGTTTTCGAGGCAGAGTTGATCGCGGGTCTCTTCCAACGTGTCCGCGTGCAGATTCGTGGCGATGGTGTGGCCGTGCGCCGCCAACGCGAAGAAGTCGCGGGCCTCTTCGCCCCAGAGATAAGCATAGTAGAAGCCGTCGCCAATTTCGTGCGCCAGATAACAGGTCGCGCCGGGAACGGGGTCTTGCGTAGCCATGTCCAATACCGCGCGACTGCCTACGGCGCGAATCATCGTCTCATTGGGCAGGAAGTTGAGTAACGCGACCATCACCGCCGTTTTGCCTGCTCCGCCGGGCCGCGCGCCGACCAGCAGCGACGCGCCGTGGCGCATCGCTGCGGCGAGGTACGCGGCCAAAGGCAGATCCACCGTCCCCGCGTCGAGCAGGTCGATCAGCGAGAGCAACCGCCCGCCGCGTTGGTTGCAAGCGTCGAGGGCGTGAATATGCTCGGTCAGCGCGTCGAACATCGGTTTCTACAAGTTGGACGCAGATTGACACCCGATAAATGCAGATATTCCCCTTCAGTACACAAATCCGCGCGAATCGGCGAAAATCTGCGTCCCCCTTCCCTATTGCGGCTGCTGTGAAACGTCCACCATGGGGGTGATGCCGGGGCCGGGCAAAACGATGGTCGGCGCGCTGCCTTCGACGGTGAAGATGATCTTGTCGGTGGCAGAGAGGGCGGCGGCGTTAGCTTCGGCAATCGTCACCAGTTGGAACGCCGGGTGGTCAGCATAAAGTTGAGCCAGCGCCCGGCGCAAAGCGACATCGCCACGGGCGGCAGCTTCCAGCGCATCGGCTTCCAGCTTGCGGATTTGCAGGTTGCGTTCGGCGGCCAGGATTTCGTTCGCTTTGGTGGCTTCGATCCGCTGCCGGTCCGTCTCGAGTTCGGCCAGGGTGTTGGCGCGCTGAGCCTCGATGACGGCCAGTTGCGCGGCGACGCGCTGGCGTTCCAGTTCGGCCAGGGTGGTTTGCTGGCGAGTGGTTTCCTGCAAGCGCGCCTGCTCCACGCGGATCTCGCCTTCCACGCGGGCTTGCTCGGCTTCGGCCTGGGCGATGGCCTTCAGTTCATCCTGGGCGGCCTTCTCGGTCTCCAGACGGCTCTGCACGATGGCGTCCAGCCCGGCCTGCGCCTCCGGCGAGAGAATGATGTTCGGGACAACGACGTTTCTAACAGTCAGACCCACCGCTTGCGCCAGATCGTTCAATTCCTTGTCGATACACGCGCGCAGTTCATCGCGGGCGCTGCCGATGGTGTTATCGTCGAAGGATCGCCCGCCGATGCAAACCTTCATTGCCTGGCGGGCGAAATCTTGCACTTTGGAGACGAGGGCCACGTCATCCGTATACAAACCGCGATATTTGGACCAGTTTTCGCGCAGCACGTCTTTTTCAGTCTCGCCCGGGCGGAAGATATCGCCACTCACCAGTGCACCCATGCGCTGTTTATCCTTCGTGATAATTTCAGCATCATCAACCGAGAAAGGGATAGCCTGACTGGAGACTTTGACCATGCTGACGAAAAGACCAAAGTCGCTGTACACGCCTGGGCCGACCACGTTCTTGATACGCCCGCTGGTAAATTGGATCCCGATCTCCTGTGCATCTACCCTTTTGAACAGGTAGAAGAACTGGCTGCCAAAGCTAAAGATCGTAATCGCAGCAATGACGGCCACCACGCCGATAACGATGTTGGTAATACCTCTAGTTTTGGGTCTTACGTTTTGCATAGACATTTTTCTCCTTTCAGAATGGCAACGTGTTTGGTAAATCTGTCCCCTTCTCTTCTACGCGCGTCGCTGTCAGCAGTTGCACACCGAGTCACGCTAATCCGATTCACGCTGGCGTGGCATCGAGGCGTCAATTTTGGCGCGCAGGTAGACGTAATACAACATTCGCCAGAGGGTCTTCGTGCTTGAGGATGCGTGTGAGTGATAAACCTCGGATGCGCCCGCATAAGCGGTCCAATAGCCGCGTTGTTGTACGGCGCCAGCCCAGGCGTAATCTTCGATCTCGGTTAAAGTTTCGTCGAAGGGAATCTCCAGCGCCAAATCACGGCGGAAGGCCGAACTGGCATTGGAGAAGACGTGGTCGGTTTGGCGTAGCGTGGTGGCCTTTGAACGATAACGCCACCACAGGCGCAACCGCTCGGCCCATGCCAAGGGAACGCCAGGACGCGCGATGTGACGACTAAAGGCCCCGGCAACTTTGGGGTCTTCCAGCGGCGCGATCAACGTCTCCAGCCAACGTTCGTTCGCGGGTGTCGCATCGCCGCTGAGGCTGACGACGATTTCGCCTTCCGCCTCCTGCACGCCGACGTTCATCGCGTGGCAGTAGCTGAAACACTCCACGACCAAAGGGATACGGCGCAAACGAAAGGCGTGCACAGGGCCGTACTGCTGCAAGACCTCGGCGATGCCATTTCCCGCGCTGGAATCGACGACGAGGACTTCGTAGGGCATAAACGTCTGCGCTTCGAGCATCCGCAGTGTTGTCACCAGCAACTCCTTGAGCGTGGGGAAGCCGCGGACCACACGATGGCTGTTGTCGTAGGTCTTGATCACCACCGAAACTTGGGGTCGATATGATCCTGCATCCATAGCCGTTATTCTAGCACAAAGAGGTCACTTGGCGAGTGGCAACAACTCGCCCAGGGTGCGAATTTCGTAAGTGATTGAGACGTCTATCGAACGTGACACGCCAGCCGGATTGTACCAGCACGTGTCGATGCCATAATCGCTCCCGCCTTTGATGTCCGACGTGAGGCTATCGCCGATCATCAGTACTTCGTTTTTGCGTGGCTGGCACATCCGGGCGAAAGCGATATCGAAGATAGCCGGATGCGGCTTGGAGCACCCGACTTCCTCGGAGACGACGACAACCTCGAAGGCGTCGCCGATGGCCGACTGTGCCAGGCGTGGGCGCTGCACGGCCTGCAAGCCGTTGGTGATGAGCGCCAGGCGTCCAACGCCGCGCAGCGCCGCGACGACAGCTTCAGCGCCGTCAATCAAATAGGTGCAGTTCCCCAGGTTCTCCAGATAACGCGCGCTGAACGCCGCCACGTCGGGCGGGACGGCCAGGTCAATGGCCGAAAAGAGACGCTCGAAGCGCAATGTCTTGATACGCTCCTGCGTCATCGCGTTTTGCTCAAAATCACGCCAAAGCTGGCCGTTGATTGTGTGGTAAGCGTCCAGGTAGCGCGCATCATAGGCGCAATCGAACTGCGTGAATGTGCGCGAGAGGGCCGTCACCTCGGCTTTGTCGTAATCGAACAGCGTGTCGTCGGCGTCGAAGATAAACCACGAATATGCCATCAAGTAGCTCCTAGAAGGTGTTTGACAAAACAGCGCCGCCGTTTGTGCTGCCGCGTTTCGTAATACTTCCACTGACCCTGGACGTTGGTGTTGGTCTCCAGTTCGGGATTGGATTCGGCCTTGACGATGCCACGCTGTGCGAACACGCGGTTGATCTCGTTCATCAGGATCGCATTGACGCCTTTGCCCTGATATTCGGAGCGCACCGCCACCAGGTACAAATCTGCCCGATCACCCTTACGCAAAGCGTGCAGGAGATGGACAAATCCGAACGGGAAAAGCCGTCCGTCGGATTTTTGCAGCGCCCGCGACAAGGAAGGCATCGTAATCCCAAAAGCTACCAGGCGGTCATCCGCATCCACTACGAGGGGAACAAAGTCGAGCGAGATCAAGCCGAAGTAAATCTTGATGTAATAGACAATCTGCTTTTCTGTCAGCGGGACAACGCCGTAGAGATGTTCGTACTCGTCGTTGAGCACCTCGAATAACTCGTGCGCGTAAGAGGGCAGACCTTTTTCAAGCCTGGGGCGCAAAAGCTCTTTTTTGTTACGAACCCGCAACAGGCGCAGGTTATACCGCCGTTTGGCGAGGTCGGCGATTCTGGCAATCGTCGGGTTCGGCTCCGAAGGGACGGTGATCTCGTACTCCATCCAATCCACATCCTTGACGTAACCTAGCCGCTCCAGGTGGACGGGATAATAGGGATAGTTATAGAACGTAGCGAGCGTCCCCAACGCCTCAAACCCCTCGACGAGCATACCTTCCCGGTCGATATCGGTAAAACCCAATGGGCCGTGAACGCCAGTTAGCCCCAGCTCCCTGGCCCACAATTCCACCTTCTCGAAAAGCGCCGCCGACACTGCCGGATCATCCACGAAATCCACCCATCCAAAACGCAGGTAGGGTTGCTGCCATTTCTCGATGGCTCCCCGGTTGTGGATGGCGGCGATCCGCCCCACGATCTCGCGCCCGCGATAGGCCAGCCAATAGCGCGCGTCACAGTAGTCGAAGGCGGGGTTTTTATCGCGGCGGAAGGTCTGATAATCATCGACGAACAGCGCCGGCACCCAGTAAGGATTGTTCCGGTACAGCTTGTTGGGAAAGCGGACAAACGCGCGCAAGTCACGCAAACTGTTCACTTCTTTGATCGATAAGTCCATAGACAAGGCTCCTCACAACATAATCATCCTGACGAAGGTTTGTACAAGTGATGATTATGCATCCTATCCGCAACTTTGGCAAGGCTGTCGAAGCAAATGTGCTCCTTCTTCTCCGAAATGCACAGGGAAGAAGGAGCACACAGGGTAAGACTAGCAATGTATCGACAGCGTGAATAGTTGATCACGCCGCCGATACGCTACGGCGCATAAGCTCGCATCACCAGAGGCAGATAGAGCACGCGAGATGGCCGTTCGACGAACTGGAGCACACCCAGTCGGGAGGTGTTCTGCCACGACGCGCCGGTAGGATCGTTCCAGATCGCCACGCTATCTCGCACACCGTTGCCGTTTGCATCGTCGTTGACCTGGAAGTCGAAGCCGATGAAGACACCCGGTTCCGGCGTCACGTGCGTCAAGGTGATGGCCGCCTCCACAATATACGCACCATCCATGAGCAACGTCTGGTCAGCAGGAATGATGAACGTAGCGCTGGTAAAAGTGGCTGTCGAGGCCATCCCGCCGAAGCTCTGAACGTTTTCGAAGTTGACGCGATACTGCCCATCGTCCGGTTCGTAGTTCTCGGTCTTGGCGTTGTTCTGGTCGACGAAGACTTCAATCGAGTCCTGCTCCCAGGCATTGTCGCTCTCATCACTCAAGAAGTCGTCGGACACGACCGCCAAGACGTACAGGCAGTTTTCGTCCCACAGTGTCCTGACCTTCGCGGTTGCGCCGCCCGCGCCTATCACCCAGACGTCGGTCTCGATCTCTGTGGCGTCGGCCCAGATCGCATCCGCACGACCATCGATGACCGGCGTCCCCTTGATGGCGGTCGTCAACTTGATCTCGTCGATCAGGTTCAGTATACCAAACTTGGAGGTATCGGTCTCCTGGCTGTGGGTCGGATCGTTCCACGAGAGCGGGAAGTTGGGGTTGCTGCCGTCGGTGACGCGCACGTCGAAGCCCAGATCCCCGCCCACCGCGAGCACTTCGGACAACGGCAGACGCGCTTCCAACACATAGCCGTGGGTGTTGGTGATGATGACGAAATCCATCCAGAAGGTCTCACTGGGGAAGGTGTAGTAACGGTCGTCATCCTGATACGTCTCGGTCTTCTCGTTGTTCTGATCCACGAAGACTTCCACCTTGTCGCCGGGATCCGGGGTGTGATCCTCGACCTTCACGACTACGTAGAGGTTGTTTACATCCCAACGAGTCTGGAAGCTGGCCGTTAGCTCCCCGGTGGAGCCGATCTCGATCCAGGGTAACATCTCCCAGAGCGTCTCCGTCATCCCATCCACAACCGGTGTGGCTTTGGAGACATTCAGTTCCTGGATCAACACCGGGAGTTTAGAGGGATCAATGATGCCCCAGTAAGCCCACTTGGCCTGTTGATCCTCATCAAAGAGCAACGGCATGTTGAGGCGTGTCGTCGGAAAGGTCGAGAGCCAGGTGTGATCGTCGGCCAGACCCCAGAACGTGACCAAAGCGAGGTTGTCGGCCTGACGGCGGAAAGCTTCGAAGATTGCCTTGTAGCGGTAGCCCTGCCTGATCAACACTTCCTCGGGGACAGTGGTGTAGGAATCGGTGTCATTGCTGTAGATGCTCATATCGAGTTCGGTGACGTAAACCTCACCCAACTCGGCGAACATTTCGATGGTCTCTTCGATAGCCGCCACCGAGGGGTTCAGGATGTTGATGTGCATCTGCATCCCAATGCCGTGAACCGGCACGCCCTGATCCTGCAAGTCCTTCACCACGTCGTACATACATTGGCGCTTGGCCGGGTTGGTTTCGCCGTAGTCGTTGAGGATTAACGTGGCGGTGGGCGCTTCGCGGTGCGCGATGGTAAACGCTGTCGAGATGTAGTCCGATCCGGTCAGCCTGTACCATTCACTGCGGCGCAGACAGTCATCCTGGCTCGGGTCGATGACTTCGTTGACGACATCCCAGACGGTGACCACATCTGAGTAGCGGTTGGTGACCGAGATGATATGGGTTTCCATACGATCCAAAACCAACTGTTTGTTCTCCGGCGTCGCTTCCAGGGGTTCACCCTCAGCGTCTTCGAACATCCACTCAGCGGCCTGACTGTGCCAGACGAGCGTGTGGCCATGGATCTTTATGTCGTTATCCCGCGCGAAGTCGGCCAGTCTGTCGGCAGGGTCCCAGTTGAAGTTGCCTTCGGTTGGTTGGATCGAACCAGGCTTCATCACATTCTCAGCCGTGATGTTGTTGAAGTGCCGGGTCAACAATTCAACGTGCCGCGGGCTATCCAGTTGATGCGGCTCAATTGCTGCGCCGATGCGGAACTGCCCCTCGTGGATTTCATAGACAGAGGGGATATCCGTCTGGATGGGCGGAAGTGGTTCATCAGGCGAAGAGGTCCTGAAGATGGTGACGTCGTCAATGTAGAAAGAAGCTTGAGCATCAGCACTCTCTGCGTAGAGAATCAGAGTATCAGCCGCAACAGCGTAGTTGAAGGAAGCACTCACACACGACCAGTCTGAGTCAGTCGTGTTATTTGCTACTCCAAGCCAGGGATAGGGATTACTAACATCAGGATATCGGTACTCCAGAGCGAAGTTCGTCCGCGTTGAATCAGTCCCCTCAGCCAAGCGAATGCATCCACTGATTTCATAAGTAGAACCAACCTCCAACAAGTCAATTATGTTTATAGCCGGGCCATGCCACCCACTTGACCGTCCTGTTACCTGAAGACTGCGTATACCCGTATGAGCTACGGTATCCACAACCGTCAAGGTCGTCGTGATCGCATCACTTCTTACCCACCACCCTTGTGTCGTGCCATCCTCAAAGCCATATGTAGCTACTAGCGGTGGCGGTTCGGTCATCACAATGGTAATGTCGTCAATGTAGAAAGAAGCTTGAGCATCGGCACTCTCTGCGTAGAGAATCAGAGTATCAGCCGCAACAGCGTAGTTGAAGGAAGCACTCACACACGACCAGTCTGAGTCAGTCGTGTTATTTGCTACTCCAAGCCAGGGATAGGGATTACTAACATCAGGATATCGGTACTCCAGAGCGAAGTTCGTCCGCGTTGAATCAGTCCCCTCAGCCAAGCGAATGCATCCATTAATCCGGTAAGTGGCACCAACTTCTAATACATCAATCAGATTCAAAGCCGGGCCATGCCACCCACTTGACCGTCCTGTTACCTGAAGACTGTGTAAACCCGTATGAGCTACGGTATCCACAACCGTCAAAGTCGTCGTGATCGCATCACTTCTTACCCACCACCCTTGTGTCGTGCCATCCTCAAAATCATATTCTTTAACCACCACATCCGCCTGCGGCGCAAGGGGCTGCGCAACCACGGGGACGGCGGAAAGTATGGCCGGGGATAGCAGACCGGTCAAGTAGGCCAATACGACAAACAACGAGAGGCGTGTGCGCCAATTTCGTTTCGTAGAAATCTGTTGCATCGTTTCATCTCCTTTTGGGCTAAATAGAGTTTATTTATGGTCCTTCGGTCATCGTGTCTGTAACTATCGTTTCAATGTTCAGTAGACACCTCCTTATGTTGTGAGCGCTCACAAATCCCCAAATATAGTATAGCACAATTTATCCAAATTTGGAACGATTTTCCGGCAACGTTTCCGAAAAATCTCGCACATTCTTACCACGTTTCAGAGGTAACACGTGCAGTTGGCAGTCCCGACATTGACGCCCACACCGATTCCGGTATACTAGCGTGTGGTCGCGTGTGAACGCGCACAAAAAGGAGGATAACCATGGAATCGACAACACTGCCCATGAGCAGCAAAAAACACATTGCACTGGTGGCGCACGACAGCCGCAAGGACGATCTGATGGCATGGGTGCGCTTCAACCGTGGATCACTGATCCAGCACGAAATCTACGCCACAGGCACGACGGGGTGGCTGTTGCAGCGCGAGTTGGGCGTGCCTGTTCACCGCATGCAGAGCGGCCCGCTCGGCGGAGACTTGCAGATCGGCGCAAAGATCGCCGAAGGGGAAATCGACTTCCTGGTGTTTTTCTGGGACCCGCTAGAAGCACAGCCGCACGACCCCGACGTGAAGGCGCTGTTGCGGCTGGCGGTGCTATGGAACATCCCCGCCGCAACCAACCGGGCCACGGCGGACTTTATGTTTTCGTCCCCGCTGATGGAGCAGAACTACGACCGCATCGTACCAGATTACGCGACGTACCAGCGCGAGCGGGAACTGCGGATGGAACAGTTCGTGGCGGAGGAGCTGCAATCGTCCATCGATCAATCTGGCGCTGTGTCTGCAAAGATGTGCTGTGCTTCGTAGATGGCTGCGCTCAGTTCGATATCCTCCTCTGTACAGACGACTTCTGTTTCAAGACAGGGTAGAATCTCCTCCTCGCTGGTATCGAACACCCATTGCAGATAGCGGTTCACGTAGACGCCGGCCTCCTGGCGCAGCGCCTTCAGCCGGGCTTCAAGCTCCACGATCTCGGCTTGCTGCCGTTTCTGGTCTGCGGGACGGGTCAAGCGCTGCAATACCTGCCGCTTGATGGCGATCTGTGTCTGTTGCTGCACGATACTTTCCATCAATTTGGCCCTTTTGGGGAATTTCCGGGCAACCGGCTCCAAGACATCCATCAAGACCTGGTAGATTTGGCTGGCGCGGACTTCCGCCACGGTCACGCCGCCTTCCTCTTCCAACGTCTGCTTGAGCCAGGCCCGTTCCTCTGCGGTGAGATCGGCGTTGACCAGGTCCATAAGGCGCCGGTCGAAGCTCTCCTTGATCCACCGCTGCTCGTCGTTAAGCCCAACATTGATGAAATAGGCCAGGGCAACAAATCCGATAGCAGCAATGCCCAGGGCGATATTCACACCAAAATCGCCGAAAATGTGCGTGAGCAGCACGGCGCTATTGAACAATGCGTGAATCAACACGGCGATAAAGAGCGTGCCGAGGACGAGCGTGCGTTGGGCGCGGACGTTCTGGAGACGCGCGCGCCCCACCGCTGCGCCGATCAAGCCGGTGGTTGTCCCGTGCATAATGCACGTCGAGAGGCCGCGCGACAACGCAACGAGCACGGCCTGGTGCGGCATCCGGCTGATGTACAAAAAGGCTTCCACGATTGAGAACCCAATCCCCGCTGCAAAGCCATAGATCGCGCCATCCACAAAGTAAGTAAATTCCGGCTGGCGACGGATATAGGGCAGCGCGAGCGCCTTGGCGATTTCTTCCGTTAACGGCGCAAAGAGCAGGTAAAGCACGCTATCCGCCATCTGCATTCTGTTGAGCAGCGGGAAAGTAATGTAGGTGTTGATGAGATACGCGAGGGTCACGCTGCCCACCGCTCCCCAGCCGAAACTGAGCAAGACGAGCTTGAACGTGCGTGAGGCGTACAGGTCCAACCGGTAAATGGCCAGCAGGAACGCGCCGGGAACCCCCACAGCAATCAGCAGCGCCATGACAAAGCTGAACTCGGGTGTGCCAGAGACGGCCATGGTCAGGTGTGTTGCAGGCTGACAGTAGCCGCTTCGACGCTGTCGCAGAAGTCGAAAATGCGATCCAGGAGGGTCAGCTCAAAGACCATGCGCGTTTGGCGGGTCAGGCGGGCCAGCTTGAGCGCGCCGCCGGATTCGCGGATCAGCTTCAGGCCGGAGACCAAAGCCGCCAGGCCCGAACTGTCAATGAACGGGACGGCGCCGAAGTCCAGCACGAGCTGGGTGTAGCCCGTCTCAACCAGTCGCCTGAAGTGCGCCTTGAGCGCCGGCGCGCTGACGGCATCCAGACGGCCCTGAATGTGGAGTAGCGCGCGCCCCTCCGCCAGAACGTGTTCTTCAACCGTGAAAGGCAGATGTTGTGTTTCCTCTTGCATAGCTTTTACAACTCCAATTTCACCAGCTTCCAATGGTTGCCCTGCGCAGTGCGCGCGGTGTAGCGCAACTCGTCGAGCACCTTCTGCGCGATGAACAGCCCGTAGCCCCCTTCATGGAGTTCGCCGAGATCGGGTGGTTTGAGCGCGTTCGGGTCGAAGGGCGCTCCATCATCGTAAAGATCGAGCTGCAAGCGATCGGGCAACACTTGGAGCACGCCGCGAATTCGCCCGGAGGCTGTCCCATAAGCGTGTTTGATGATATTACTCGCAATCTCAGATGTCGCCAGTTCGACCGCATAGGCGAACGTCTCGCCGTAGGGCTGCGCGGCGCGGCGCACCAGCGTCGCGATCTCGTGGAGATTGTCCAGCACGGCCTCGCAGTCGAACGACAAGACACGTGGCAAGACCTTGAGGACGAGCAAAGTAATGTCGTCGGAATGTGACGCGCTGCCCACAAAAACTTCGACAGCGCCGACGATGTACTGCATCAATCCGGCGGCGGAGAGGTGGGGATTCGCGTCCACCAAAGCGGCGAGACGCTCCATCCCGAAGAACTCGCCTGCGGCGTTGGTCGCTTCAGGGATGCCGTCGCTGTAGAAGACAAGGGTATCGCCAGGATGCAGCGCCAGCACCCGTTCCTCAACCGTCGCGTCAGGCAGAACGCCAATGGGCAAGCCCGTGGCGGGACACATCTCACAGCGCCCGGTGGCCTGGCGCCACCATAGCGCGGCCGTATGACCGGCGTTGGCATAGGCCAGCGTGCCGGAGCGGGCGTCGAGCCGCGCCGCCAGGAACGTGATGAACATCTCGGCCTGAGCCAGATCGCGGTAGAAGCTCGCGTTCACGTTGGTAAGCATGCGCCCGGGCGACGTTTCGTGGTCCGTCTCGGCGCGAATCAACGTGCGCGCCGTGGAGGAGAGCAGCGCCGCCGGCACGCCCTTGCCCGCGATATCCGCGACGACGATGTGACAGGTTTCCGGGCCGGTGACGATAAAGTCGTACAAGTCTCCGCTGACGTAACGCGAGGGGATTGCCATCGCCGCGAATTCGTACCCATCGAAAGCAGGGACATGGGCCGGCAGCAGACTGGTCTGAATTTGCGCGGCCAGTTCGATTTCCTGTTGCAAACGCTGCTGGGCCAGGAGCTGCGCCTGCGCGGCCTCCAGCCCGCGGGTGCGTTCAACCACCATCCCCTTAAGCTGTTCCGAATACTGCTGCAGGATTGCCTGGGCCTGCTTGCGTTTGGTGATCTCGTGCAGCAGCACAATCCACCCGTCACGCTCTCCGCGAACGCGATGCAACGCCGAGATTTGCACCTCGTAGTCGCGGAGCCGGCCGTCACAATCGAGGGTGAGGTCCGTTTGGAGTTCTTCCTCTTCCGGCGCTTGCAGCGTCTGGAACCAGGCTTTCCAGGCGGGAAGGGCCTCGACCACCGGCTGCCCGATACGAAAGGCCGGCGACTGACCGGTGAGCGCCTGCGCCGCCGGGTTCAGATCGACGATACGCCCCCGCGCATCGACCGTGAAGACCGCATCCGGCATCCGCTCGAACACAACCTCGCGGGCGATAGGGATGAGGTCAAACAGGCGGTAGCGGAATATGCCGATCGCGAAAGCCAGACTGGCCCCGGCAAAGCTAATCGACGTGAAATCCTTGTACACATGGGGAATCAGCCTGGTGATATTGACAAGGTTCGTCGCGATGGGCAGCAGCGCGCCGCTGACAATCCAAAACGTTTGCCGGCGGTAGAGCATCTCAGACTTGAAGGCATGGCGGATGAGGACTGCCGCGCCGGCAAAAACCAGGATGTAGCTGTATACTACGTGAACCCAAAACCAGGGACCGTGGGTGCTGCGCCACGTCAAAAAGCGTCCCACGAGCACAAAATCGTAGGAGCGCCACAGCAGTGTGTGCCGGCTACTGGTCAGCGCCAGCAACGCCGTGATCGCCGGTATCACGCTGTACAGCAGGATGCGCCGGGGTGTACACGCGGCGGCGCGCCCGCTGTAGCGCAGGGCAAAGAGCAACCAGATGACCGGCGTCGCAGCGATAAAGAAATAGGTCACTTTGGCCCATAAAAGTTTCTGCGGTCCCGTCGTGGCAATCGTCTCCAGCGTGTTGAGAATCAGCCAGCCGACAACGACAGCCACCAGCCAGAACAGCACCGAAGTCTCCCTGAGGTTGCGATAGCGCCACACATAAACCATCAGCCACACCGCCGCCAGCGTGGCGAGGGGGGCGAGGATAAGAAAGAGTGTATATTGCTCAGGGAAGTCCATCGGCGCCTTTCACACCGGGATCGGGGCAATAACCTGCGAGGAGGCCAGCAGCCACGCCACCCACAGCGCGTTGACGAGCGCGCCGAGGTAGATTTTGCCGGTGAGCAGATAGCACCACGTCGAGATGGCCGCCGTCAGCGCCAGCACCAGCAGCAGTTGGAACATCGTCATCACGAAGGTCGCCATCACACCGCCGGGACCGACCAGCGGTATCATATCGAATAGCAACAGCGGCGCGTATTGCAGCACGATAAACAGCGCCAGCGGGATGATCTGGATGAGTACGTTCGTCACGGTCCAGTGGACGAAAGTGCGCCACCACGTCGCTTGTGGGGGACGGCGCACCATGCCGTGCAAAAAGGCCCCTGTCCCCAAAAAACCCACCAGCAGGAAGGGAAAGTACAGCGCCAGCATCCCCACGCGATAGGGCGTCAGGTCGCTCAGATAAGGGAAGATGCAGCGCCAATCGACGATGAAGAGCGCTTCCAGCCCGGCCTGCAGGACGTAGAGCACGGCAAAGAGCAGCAGTCCCAAGAGCGCCGTCTTGCCCAGATACGATCCCGCCAGGCGCAAACGATTTGGATGATCGGAGACGCCCAAATCATCCAGCGTGACACCCTGCGGAGCGGCCTGGCGCTTGTACCAGCGCCGAAACAGCCACAGCCCGATCAGGTTGATCACCAAAAACCACCACACCAGGCCATTCACCATCATCATCGGAAACAGGCCGTCGATGGGGATGACGTAGATGTGCACGGCAAACAGCACCATAATCAGTGGGATGTAGAGCCACTTCAGCAGGCCGTTGACGAGCACCGCGCGCCGGCAAGACCGTCCGGTGCAGTGATAGCGCCCGGTCGCCGTGGATTGCAAGGGGCTGAAGAAGCGTGTGTTGAGCAGCAGCCACGTCAGCGGCAACAATGACGCCAATCCGGCGAGCATCGCGATCAGGGTAGCGGCCTCCTTGATCTGCCAGATCTGGCGGGCGGGATCGCGCCACAGGTCCGGCGCAGGCTGGAGCGCCTGGCGCATCCACACCGCCGCCTCGGCAATCGCGCCGGGGTGGAACGATGTCATGACGTGGATGGTGTGCGGCATATAAACGCGCCGCGCGCTGCCGTCGGCGAAGTCGCCGTAGGTGACGCCGAGTTGCGGATTAGCCACAGGAATAACGCGCTGCGTCCGTGCCGTTGACATCCACTCCGCTGCGAAATCGCGCGTCCCCGTCATCCGCGCGCGATACTCATCCCAACGGGCGAAGATCATCAGCATATTCTTGGGCTGCGTAGGCGTCGCCGCGTCCCCGTAAGCAAAGCCAGAGATGGAGAGCGCCTGCACAGTGGGGTCGGCGAGGGCGACGGAGTACGCCATCTCCGCCCCCAGGCTATGGCCCATCATCCCCACGCGCGCTTCATCCACAAAGGGCAGCGCCTTGAGGTACGCCAGCGACGCAGTCCCACCGTACGTGGGGTCAAAATCGGGCGAATCCGGCGTATCAGGTTCGCCGGAGTTGCCGCGCCCGATAGCGTCGATGTTGAGCACGACGATGCCGCGCCGCGCCAACTCGATGGCGTAGGGGTCGGCGGTCTCGCGGTTGTTCTGGTAGCCGTGGATGTAGACCACGCCCGGCCCGGGCGACTGCTCCGTCACGCCTTTGGGCTGGAACAGCTTGGCGCGGATGCGGATACCGCTGGCGTTGGTGTAGGTGACGTTGCGCACCGCCACCCGCCCGAAATCCTGCTGCACCAGCGAGGCCACGACGCTCGCCATCACGAGCATCAGCAGGCACAGGCCCAAGGCCCAGAGCATTTTACGTTGATGTTGTGGGGAAAATACTGAAGTGGTCATAATGTTTGTGTACGCTCCTATAAAAATGTCAACGGATTTAACGGATGAAACGGAGTGAAAAGAAAAAATCCGGTGCGACCTGTACTGCGGTCGCCTAAATCCGTTCAATCCGTTGAGAACAGACTTAGCGGTCGCCGCCAAGCCATCTGGGCAGCCTCCGTTTGACCGGCGGATTGACCGTGGCAATCGCCTGTTCGACCGCATCACAGAACTTCTGCGCGGCCGCTTCTGGCCCCATCCCAATGTAGCCCCGCACCCGCCCTTTGGAATTCCCAATGACGCCAAAGATCTCCAGACCGGCATCGCGCGCGAACAGGGCAGCATAAGCTCTGACGCGGATTTCCTTCAAGTCGGCAGCAGTCAACACAACGTTGCCGCCATCTTCACTGCGTACCCAGATAAGCTGGCGGGAAGTAAGCAGCATTCCTGTATAGATCGCGGCGTTTCCCTGGCCGTCCAACCACGCAGCCAGCCGGCTGGCGCGCCTCTTCGTGGAGAAGGTCTCGCAACACATGAGGCTCGCAACTTCCGGATCGCCCATGTGTTGTTCCTCGAAATACGCTTGAAGGGCTTGATGCAGTTCCGGACGCAGTTGACTCACCGGACATTCTCGTGTGGTGCGGGTATACGTGCTCATCGGTTTTCCTTTCTGGATACGTCAGCGTAAGGTTCAACGTTGGTGGAAAGATAGTGTACCACGCTTCACCTCGAACACAAAATAAGCAATATGCTCAGGGCTGTATCATCCTCGCTCACTGTCCCTGTCCCCGGGGGCAGGTGAGTCAGAATGAGCGCCAAAACCGCCCCAGGGACGCAGCTTCGAGCGTGGTAACCGGGGCATTATGGCATCTTCCGGAAAGCTTCGCCAAGGCTGTGCTTAGCTTCCCGGAAGGGTGCGCGGGAAGCCGGCATTTTGACCTCCCATAGCGCCCATGCTATAATGGGTATCATCAGCACTTCGCAGCAGATTGGGCGCCCAAACCATGAGCAGAATCGCTTCCTAACCAACTACAAAGGAGTCACAGATGAACACGACAATGCAGCTATTCTCCGCCGGTCAATCGATCTGGTATGACAACATCCAGCGTGGCCTGCTGGACAACGGCGAACTAAACCGGATGATCGAACAGGGCGAGGTTCGCGGGGTCACGTCCAATCCGACGATCTTTATGAACGCGATCGTCAAGTCGAGCGACTACGATGCGAGTCTGGCACCTCTGGCCAAGGCCGGTCATACCGCGGAAGAGATCTTCTGGCAGCTTGCCATCGAGGATATCCAGCGCGCGGCGGATTTGTTTCGCCCGATGTATGAGGAAACGGGCGGAGGCGATGGCTACGTTAGCCTCGAAGTCAGCCCGTACCTGGCGCACGATACCGAGGGCACAATCGCCGAGGCAAAGCGGCTCTGGGAGCGCGTGGCGCGGCCTAATCTCCTGATCAAGATTCCCGCGACAGTAGCGGGCCTGCCGGCCATTACTGCGGTGATCGCCGAGGGCATCAACGTCAACGTCACGTTGATCTTTGCGCTAGACCGCTACCGGACCGTGATGGACGCCTACTTGACCGGCCTTGAGCAGCGCGCGGCGGCAGGGCTGCCGGTCGACCAAATTGCGTCGGTCGCTTCCTTTTTTGTCTCGCGCGTCGACACCAAAGTGGATGGCCGCCTGATGGAGATGGTCGATCGCGGCGGCGCACATGCTGGCCGCGCAGCGAGCATACTGGGGAAAACCGCCATCGCCAATGCCCGGCTGGCTTACGCAGATTATCAGAAGGTATTCAGCTCACCGCGGTTCGCGGCGCTCAAAGCCAAAGGCGCACGCGTACAGCGACCACTCTGGGCCTCTACCGGCACCAAGAATCCCCAGTATCGGGATGTGCTCTATGTTGAGGAACTGATTGGCCCGGATACGGTCAACACTGTGCCCCCCCATACCCTGGCGGCGTTCCTGGATCACGGGCAAGTACGCCCAGGAACCCTGATGCAGAACGTGGATGAAGCCAGGCAGACGCTGGCAGGGCTGCAAGCGCTCGGTATCTCGATGTGCATCGCAACGTGCGAGCTGGAGTTGGAAGGCGTGAAGTCTTTCGCAGATGCGTTCACGGCTCTGTTAGAAGCAGTGGAAGCGCGGCGCAAGGAAGCCGTGTCTTAGACCGGCTAAAATAAGAGTAACCGAGGCGCACTCGGCCAAAGGAGAGAGATATGACCAAACCTGTTGATCTGCCGGCCTGGCAGGCGCTACATAAACACCAACAAACGATTGCCAATGTACACATGCGCGATCTTTTTGCCAATGACCCGCAGCGCTTTGAAAAGTTCTCGCTGCGACTGGCCAATAGAACGCCGGATAGCGGCATCCTGTTCGATTACTCCAAGAATCGCATGACCGAGGAGACTATGGGGTTGCTGTGCGATCTGGCGCGCCAGGCCGACCTGGCAGACAAGATCGAAGCCATGTTCACCGGCCAGAAATACAACAATACGGAGGATAGGGCAGTGCTGCACGTTGCGCTGCGCAACCGCGCGAACCGGCCCATCCTCGTGGATGGCTGCGATGTGATGCCTGACGTCAACGCCGTGCTGTCCAAGATGCGGACATTCACAGAAGCCGTCCGTTCGGGGGCGTGGCTGGGTTACACTGGCAAGCCGATCACCGACATTGTCAATATCGGCATCGGCGGATCGGACCTCGGCCCCAAAATGGTCTGCGAGGCGCTCAAGCCCTACGGCAAGCCCGGCCTCCACGTGCATTTTGTCTCCAACGTCGACAGCACCGATCTAGTCGAAACGCTGAAAGTCGTGAACCCGGAGACCGTTTTGTTCCTGGTGGCCTCCAAGACCTTTACCACCCAGGAAACGATGGCCAACGCCCACTCGGCCCGGAAGTGGTTCCTGGAGACCGCACGCGATGCAGCGGCAGTCTCCAGGCACTTTGTGGCCATGTCCACGAACAAAAAAGAGGTCGCGGGCTTCGGCATCGACACAGCCAACATGTTCGAGTTCTGGGACTGGGTCGGCGGGCGCTATTCGTTGTGGTCGGCGATAGGGCTGTCGATCGCACTCTACCTGGGCATGGACCATTTCGAGGCGCTGCTCACAGGCGCTCACCAGGTCGACGAGTACTTGCGCACAGCCCCCTTCCAGGAGAACATCCCGGTGATCATGGGCCTGCTTGGCCTGTGGTACAACAACTTTTTTGGAGCGCAATCCCATGCCATCCTTCCATACGACCAATACATGATCCACTTCGCGGCCTACTTCCAACAAGGGGATATGGAAAGCAACGGCAAAAGCGTCACACGCGTGGGCGACTGGATTGACTACCAGACCGGCCCGATCATCTGGGGACAGCCGGGGACGAACGGCCAGCATGCCTTCTACCAGTTGATCCACCAGGGCACGAAGCTGATCCCCTGTGATTTCCTGGCCGCGGCGCAGAGTCAGAACCCGCTGGGCGACCATCACACGCTGCTGCTCTCGAACTACTTTGCCCAGACCGAGGCGCTGATGAAGGGCCGGACACCCGACGAGGCGCGCGCCGAGCTTCTCGCCGCAGGTTACGCAGGGACAGCACTGGAGATGCTGGTCGCCGCCAAAACCTTCCCCGGCAACCGGCCGACCAACTCCTTCCTCTACCCCAAGCTTACGCCCGGAACGCTCGGCGCACTTATCGCGCTCTACGAACACAAGATTTTCACGCAAGCAGCCATCTGGGACATCAATGCTTTCGATCAGTGGGGCGTCGAACTGGGCAAACAACTCGCTAAGGTGATCCTGCCAGAGCTACGTGGGGATGAGCGCGTTGCGTCCCACGATGCTTCAACCAATGGACTGATCAACTTCTACAAGAACTGCCGGTAACGCATCTTCCAGCAGCCGCAAGGAGGGCAAACGATGAGTGTGCTAACGCTGATTCTGGCTGGCGGTCAGGGTAGCCGCCTCAGCATCCTGGGCGAGAAACGGGCCAAGCCGGCCATAGCTTTCGCGGGCAAGTACCGCATCATTGATTTTCCGCTATCCAACGCCGTCAATTCCGAGCTTTACCGGGTGGCGGTTTTGACGCAGTACCGCCCACACTCGCTTATGCTGCACATCGGCATCGGGGAGCCATGGGATCTCAACCGCACTCAACCTAACGGCGTGCAAATATGGCAGCCGTATCGCGGACGCACGGGCCAGGATTGGTATCGTGGTACGGCCGACGCGCTGTATCAGAACCGCAATTTTATCCGTGATTCAGGTTGCGACCGGGTGTTGATTCTCTCCGGCGACCACATCTACAAACAGGATTACCGCCCCCTGCTGCGCTTCCACGACGATAAGGGTGCCGACCTGACGGTAACGGTGATGCACGTGCCATCCGAGGAGACGCATCGCTTCGGGATCATGGACGTTGACAGCAGCGACCGTATCACACAATTCACGGAAAAGCCGAAACAGACGACGAGCACGCTGGCTTCGATGGGTATCTACGTGTTCAACACAGATTTCCTGCTTGATCGCTTGGAAAAGGATGGGCAAGATCCACATTCGACGCACGATTTCGGCAGGAGCCTCATCCCCAAGATGGTCGTTAGCGACAAAGTTTGTGCCTATGCCTTCAGCGGTTACTGGGTGGATGTCGGCACGATCCAGTCCTATTGGGAAACCAACCTGGCGCTGCTGGACGACCCGCCGCCGCTGGACCTTGCAGACCCGAATTGGGTGATTCACACCCGCTCGAAAGAACGTCCTCCCGTTTGGATTGGCGCACAGGGTGTGACCCATGATGCCCTGCTCGCAAACGGGTGCGTGATCTATGGCACGGTCATTCACAGCGTCCTGTCGCCGGGCGTCACCGTCGAGGCTGGCGCCGTCGTGCGCGACTCGGTGATTATGAATGATACAGTCGTCGCTGCTGGCGCTGTGGTGGATCACTGCGTGCTGGATAAGGACATCGTGGTTGGCCCCAACGCGCAGGTCGGTATGGGCGACGACAATACGCCCAACCGGCTCGAGCCGGCGAATATCAACACGGGCATCACGATTGTCGGCAAACGCGCACATATACCCGCAGGAGCCGTCATCGGCCGTAACTGCCGCATCGATCCCGACACCAGCGGGGACGATTACGAGCGGATCGAGATTCCGAGCGGCGGAACGGTCAGTAAGCCGGTGACCCTGGTCGACGACAGTGTCCGCTGATTCACATCCAGGCCGGTAACCCTTGCCAAGGTTTTGCGCGCATTTTCGTATCAAAGGCGCTCTGAGATGGCGCAATACCTGAGTTTTTAGTCCCGTTCGCAACCTTCGCAAGGGTGGCTGAATAGTTATGTACTGCACAAGGAGCTGAACTATGAGTCTACATCCTCTGGCGGGGAAACCTGCCCCTTACGAACTGCTGGTCAATGTACCACGCTTGATCTCGGCGTACTATACAGGAGAGCCTGACCCCGCAGAGCCAACGCATCGCGTGGCCTTCGGCACATCGGGGCATCGTGGCTCCGCGTTTGCGAACAGCTTCAACGAGGGGCACATCCTGGCTATCGCGCAAGCGATCTGCGAGTTCCGCCGTGCGCAAGGGATCACCGGGCCGCTCTTCATCGGCATGGACACACACGCCCTGTCCGAACCTGCCCTGGCGACTGCGATCGAGGTGTTTGCCGCCAACGGACAGGACATTATGGTGGATGCAACGTCCGGATACACACCCACGCCCGTCATCTCCCATGCCATCCTCAACTACAACCGTGACAGAACCCACGGGCTGGCCGACGGCGTGGTCATCACGCCCTCGCACAATCCTCCACAAGATGGCGGCTTCAAATACAACCCGCCTGCCGGTGGACCCGCCGACACCGCCACGACCAAGGCGATGCAGGCCCGCGCCAATCAGATTTTGGAGGACGGTTTGCACGAAGTCCGGCGCATATCACTGGCCCGGGCGATGAAAGCCGAGACCACGCACCTGTACGATTTCATCACGCCTTACGTGACCGACCTGCGCCACGTCATCGACATCCCGGCGATTGCCGCCTCCGGCCTGAGGATCGGCGCCGATCCTATGGGCGGCGCTACGGTGGGTTACTGGCAGCCGATCGCGGAGATGTACGGGCTGAACCTCGAGGTGGTTAACGCGCGGGTGGATCCCACCTTCTCCTTTATGACCGTCGATAAAGACGGCAAGATTCGCATGGATTGCTCGTCTCCGTATGCCATGGCCAGCCTGATCGACCTTAAAGACCGGTTTGATATCGCTTTCGGCAACGACACGGACGGCGACCGGCACGGCATCGTCACCCCCAGCGTCGGGCTGATGAACCCTAACCATTACCTGGCCGTAGCCATCTGGTATCTTTACCAGCACCGGCCGGGCTGGCGTCCCGATGCAGCAATCGGCAAAACGTTGGTTTCCAGTTCGATGATCGACCGCGTGGCCGCCCATCTGGGCCGGCGATTGGCAGAAGTGCCTGTGGGCTTCAAATGGTTCGTCGATGGCCTCGTCGATGGTTCCTTCGGCTTTGGCGGCGAAGAAAGCGCCGGGGCGTCGTTCCTGCGTCACGATGGAACAGTGTGGACGACCGACAAGGACGGGATCATCCTCGACCTGTTGGCCGCCGAGATCACGGCCGTCACAGGCCGCGACCCCGGCGAACATTACCGAGAGCTGACGGAGCAATTCGGCGACCCGGTCTACCAACGCGCCGACGTTGCCGCCAGCCCGGCCCAGAAGGCTGCGTTGGCAGACCTGTCGCCGGACCTGGTGACAGCACAAGCGCTGGCCGGCGAAAAGATCGTGGCCAAGCTCATCCGCGCCCCCTTCAATAATGCACCAATCGGCGGGCTGAAAGTGGTCGCCGAGAGCGGTTGGTTCGCGGCCAGACCGTCGGGCACCGAAGATATCTACAAAATCTATGCCGAGAGCTTCCGGGGTGAGGACCACCTCGAGCGAATCTTTGGTGAAGCCCAGGACATTGTGGCGGCTGCATTCGCGGCGGCAGGATTGTGATTAGTAGCTCAAGCCAAACCCAAACGGGAACACCGGATCGCTGCTGTCGTAGGGTACGTCGGTTCTTTGGCGATGCACGGCCCCCATCGAACGCGGCAGCTCGAAGGGCAGCTTGCCGGTGGGGTTCCAGCGGCCAAAGATCACGTCCAGCACGGCGGCGTCTTCCGCCCCAAAACTGCCGATCAGCCCGGCGCAGGCCGCAGCGATCTCCGGGATCACGGCCGGACGGTCGAGGTGGATTGCCACAATCGTGGGAACCTTCGCCATCAAGGCCAGCAGGCGCTCTTTCTCGGGACTCTTGAAGTCCAGGTCGTCGTAGTGGAACCAGGACGAAAAGCCCTCGCCGATGGTCTGGTAGGGCGTGACCAGGCGCAGCAGGGCGTAGTCGGCTTCTTCGGGAGAGGAGACCACATCGGCGTAGGGGGCCAGGGATTCAGGCCGGTAGCCTTCGATGTAAACCCTGGGACGGGCGTACAGCGGCAGCGCGCCGCGCTTGAGCAGCACCAACGACTTGCGCTGTGCACGCTCGCCCGCCGCCTTGAAGCCCACGTTGCCCACGATCCGCGCGGATGCTTCGGGATCGAGGTAGGGATTGTCGAACAGGCCCAGGCGGAATTTATCGCGCAGCAACCGCCGCACCGATACATCGATGCGCGCCTCACTGACCTGCCCGTTCTGCACCAGCTCGATGATGAGCGCGGTACACTCCTCGCCGCCAAATTGATCCACCCCGGCATCGAGGATTTTCTTCGCCCGTTCGAGCGGCGAAAGGTGCTCCACCCCCCACGCGCGCGCTTCCATCACCACCCGGCCGTCGTGGACAAGCTCGGTGATTAAGCTCCAGTCGGTGCAGACCACGCCGTCGAAGCCGTACTTCTCGCGCAGCAATCCGGTGATCACAGCCTTGTTGTAGCCAAAGCCAACCTCTTCGATCCCCGGAACGCCGAGTGGCTGGCCGTAGTAGGGCATGATCTGCCCGGTTCCGGCGCGGAAGGCCGCCTCGAAGGGAATCAGGTGGTAGTCGAAGTTCGCGCCGGGGTAGACCTGCTCCTTGCCGTAAGAGAAGTGCGGGTCGTGCCCATCTTTTTGCGGGCCGCCGCCTGGGAAGTGCTTGGTCATGCAGATCACCGAGTCTGGACTAATACCTGCGCCCTGAAATCCACGGATGTAGGCCTCGACCATGCGCGACGAGAGTCCCGCGTCCTCGCCGAACGTGCCATCGATGCGCGGCCAGCGCGGCTCGGTGGCCAGGTCGGCCATGGGATGCAGCGCGACCGAGATGCCCACGGCGCGGTACTCCTGCCGGGCGATGTCGCCGAATTCCTGGACCACAGCCGGATCGTCGGTGGCCGCCAGGCCGATCGGCTCGGGCCAACGCGAGAAGGCGTCCGTCACTTCAGACGCGCCGGCAAGCTGGCTGTAGCCGTGGCGCGGGTCCGAAGAAACGGTGATGGGGATGCCGAGGCGCGTGCGCTCCGCCAGCTTTTGCAGCTTGTTGTACCAGGCCGCGGCCAGGCGCGGTTCGGGCAGCGCATGCACGTTGTAGTGGTTCATCTTCAGGTCGAGCACGTTGTGGGTGGTGGAGTACTCGCCCAACCAGTTTGCGCCGAAGAACAGCTCGCCATCCATCCCCACCGGGATGACGTTGTGGAACATCAGCCCGACCTTCTCTTCCAGTGTCATCTGCCGGAGCAGGTCTTCCACGCGCTCCGCAATCGGGCGGCGCGGGTCTTCGTAAACATCCAGGCGACCGTTCTTGTTCAGGTCGCGGAAGGTGATGCCGTCCTGGGTCAGGATAGGCGCATCAAGCAATTGTTGTGTCATTGGAATACCTCGCTTTATCATAGTAGAAAGGACACTTTCAGTATACACCTATCCCGCCAAAATCATAAGAGTGATACGAGAGGCACAACTCCCCACGCGTGGCACAACAAAAAAGAACCGGAGGGATGCATATCCTCCGGTTCTTTTTGCATGTTTCCTGCGGGAGCGACGGGCGGTGCTCAAGGAGTGACAATTTGTTAGTCCTTCCACCTTCCATCGTTCCTGGCGACAAGACGTCTACGCATTAATTAGCGCGTACGCTCGCGTGTAAGCTACTTCGATCTGCTTACGCGTGTAGTGTAGCACAACTTGGGAAGGTTGCAACTCAGAGGTTGAAAAAACCTGTGAGCGTGCAACCTTTCCGTGTTTTATAAACCCATCACAAAAAGGAGATATTGATGAAAACCGAATCTGTACCCACAACCCTGGCCGCTGTGGCTTTTCACGGCGAACGACTGCGGGCGCTACGGCGCACCCGCGGCGTCTCCGCTGATCGTCTGGGCAAGCTGACGGACCTCACCGTCCGGCACATCTATCGCCTGGAATGTAATCTGCGCCCTAACGTGTGGGGAATCACCGTAGCGAAACTGGCACAGGCTTTGCAGACCAGCAGCGATTACTTGCTCGGTCTCAGCGATGATCCCACACCCTATAACATTCAGAAGGAGGTCACACAATGAAATCAACAACTAACATCATTATCGGACTCGACCACGGCGCAGGAGCCTGGAAGGTCTTCGGCCCACACGGTGGGATCGAGTTGCCTTCCAGCGTTGCTACGAACGGACGAACCACGCTAGGCAAGGTCGCCGGGCTGCGTTCGCGCAAACCGCCGCTCTGCGTGGAAACGGCCAACGGCGCTTTCTACGTCGGGCGTGAAGCGCACACCTGGGGCCGCCCACAAGAGAATCTGGACGACATCCGCTTCGCCGGTTCACCCGAAGCCGTCGCCCTGATGAATGGTGCGTTCACGCTCTACGCTCAGCATTATGGCCCACTCAACGGTCCACTCACGGTCTACGTCGGCGTACCGCAGGAGGCCATCATCGGGGATAAGGCTAAAGCCATTCCCACCGCCATCAAAAAGTGGCTCACCGGCGCGCACACCTGGCGCGTTGACGATCAACCCTACACGATTGTCATCGAGAAGGTGTTGATCACTAGCCAGCCGGCCGGGGCGCTCTTCGACTATCTCCTGGACGAATCAGGCCGCTTCATCGCCGCGCGCCAGCATCTCTACCAGGAAGAGGTCGGTGTCATCAGCGTGGGGATGTCCACCGTCGAATTACTGGTTGTGCAGCAAGCCGTGCCCAACCAGCGCTTCACGCTGGGCAAAACCGCCGGCGTGCGCCGTCTGCTGGAACTGCTCAATCCGCACGGCCACTACTCACGCGGCGAGATGGATGACCTGCTCCGTGCCGGCGCCCTACCTACCCTACGCTGAGAAGCTCCCCATCTGGCAGGGCGAGGTCCTGGGACTCGTCGAGGAAACGTGGGGCAATGCCTGGGAACGCTTTGGGGCCATCATCATCGTAGGCGGAGGCGCGCTCTTACTTCACGATGCCCTCATCCGCAAATTCGCTGGGAAAGGCATCGTGCCCGAAGATCCGGTGCTGGCTACGGCGCGCGGTCTGTTCAAGATGGGGCTGATGCAAGCGCGCCGCCAGTCAGCGCAGCAGGCAGGGGAGTAGCGCCTATGTCACGACCCCGCCTACCCCATCGTCCCGTCGTCATTCGCATCAAGCTGCGGCTACGTCCCGGCCGGGATGACGACCTGCTGGCCTTCTTCGCAGCAACGCCGGCCGGTCAACGTCCTACGGCGGTGATCGCGGCGATGCGCTCCGGCAATCTCAACACACGCTCCCAGGATGATGCCCTGGATGAGGATGTTATGGCCGAGGGATTGGCCGGGTTGTTCACGTAATCGACTGCAAGGAGACATCCAATGAAACTCGTTGTTTGGTTATGCATCTTGATTGCCCTGATTGTCGCCGGTATCTGGGGGCTGGCAACGTATGAAGCCCACCGCGCTACAGTCCGCCTGGCAACGGCGGTTCAAACCGCCAGCCTCGGGCAGACTGCGGCTACGTTCAACGTGGGAGTGTTGATCCTGGCAGGTGTGATACTGCTGGGCCTCGTGATCGCCGGGTATGGCTACTGGCGCTGGATCGTCCTGCCTCAGCGCGATGCCCGGTGGCAAGCGCGGCGTACAGCGCCAGTAAACGCCTGGGGAATCGGGGAATCCACGCCCGGTAACGCATTGTTGCTTCAGCAGTCGCAGCAACAAACGATGCTCCAGACCTTGATGATGGCGCTGCTATCCGGCAGGCAGACGCCAATGTCCGTACTGCCCTCTCAGGAATCGGATGACGACGCCCCTCTGTTGCCAGAGGGCTGGTAAGGAGGTTTACGATGTCTAAATCGCGGGTAAGTCCTTTGATCGTGTTGCTACTGATTTGGTTGCTCCTGGCCGGGGTTATGGCCTGTACCCCGCAGCCTTACGGCGCGCTCAATCCTGCCGATCCTGCCGTACAGCAAGCGGCCGTCCAAGCCCAGAGTACGATTATGGCTGCTCAGGCGCTGGTCACGGCTCAGGCCGTGGCTGCCGCAGCGACGGCGACCCAGCAAGCCCTCGACATCGCCCGCGACGCGCACAATGCCCAGGCGACGGCGACTGCAATGGCTTTGCAAGAGCAACAACGCGCAGCTCAAGCCACTGCCACCGCCGAAGCCATCTACTTCAGTCACAATGCAACTGCCACCGCTGTGGCTTGGGGAATCCAGGGCACAGCTACGGCGGATGCATTGCGCGCCAATGCGACCGCACAAGCGGCTGCCGCCGAACGTGTCCGCCTCGACACCGAGCGGGCGCGCCTGGTCTATCCGCTGATCGCCTACGGGCCGTGGGTTGCCGCTGGTGTCGCACTCATCTTTGTGCTGTGGGCAGGGATACGCATCGTGCCCACCGCGGAACTCCAGCGCCGCATTATCCGGCCCGACGCGCGCGGCGATGCCGGCGTGTTGGTGCTGCGACAAGGCAAACAGACGGTGATCTACGACCCCGACCTGGCGCTTCAATCAACGCTGGTGCTCGGTCAGGACGGGCAACCCGAAATGCCGATGCTCGTGGATACCACTCACCAGGCACAGATCAAACAACGCGATCAGGCTCTGGCCCTGGTACATCGCGGGCTTCCGCATCCGACGCAGCGCCAACGTCGCCTTTCGCCTGCGCAGGCCACTGCCCTTATGCCGCCTGCGCCACGTCCCATTGCCGATATTGAGGTTCTTTCCGCTGACGATCCCGAAGTCCGGCCCTGGTTGGCCGAAGTCACGCCCCTGGCCCTTGAGGCCACGATTGTTGATACGTCATCCACGGATCACATGAGTCACAAATGAGGAGGCCTATGATGACTCTGACTACATTGCCACGCAAACTGCTTCTCCGCGCTGAGGGAATCAAGAACCTGGTTCCCACAGTGTTGGAGCAACGCAGTCTCACGCCTTGCTTTAGCCGCTGGATTGCCACCCACGACACACCGCGCGGGTTGACCTGGCTTTTCGGCGTTTTGGATGTCCGCCAGATGGAGCGCATGGAGGCTTACACGACACCCGATCTTCTGCACCACCTTAGCACTGTCACCGGCGGTACATCGGTCTATCTCTCGAACCATTCTGGCCTGCGCTACGCCTTCTTGCTGTCGTCGCCGCCGGGTATGCCTCACGAGGTGAACTTTCCGGGCTTCGAACGCGGGCAGGTGTTGCTCGGCCAGCGTTACACCGGCGAACGTCTTCGCTGCGCGTGGGATGCTCTGGGACACCAGCTCGTGGCCGGGATGACCGGCTCCGGCAAGTCCAACTATCTGCGGTTGGTTGTCTACCAGGCACTGCAGGAAGGGTTACAACTCCTTCTGGCAGACCTGGACGGGCGGACCTTCCCAATGCTACGCGAGCATCCCGCGCTCCTTGCTCCCCTGGCACAGACGCCTCCAGCAATGCTAGAAGTCGTCGAACGCGCGTTAGGGGAATGTGAGCATCGCTCCGCGGTCTACGATACTGTTCCTGGATTTCCTGACACCCTGGACGCCTACAACGTTCAGGCGACACGCGAAGGGCAGGAAGCACTGCCCCGCATCCTGGTTGTACTCGACGAATTCAACGCCGCCGTCACCGCCGCTGGCGGGAAACGTTCGGCGTTGGCCCAAGCCACGGCAGAACTGGCCTGGCGGGGGCGGAAGTTCGGCATCAATCTGATCCTGGCCGCCCAAGAATTCAGCAAAGAGGTGGTAGGGAAGGTCCGCGACCAAACCCACGCTATCTGTTTCAAGGTCGAAGCAGGAGAGGTCGCCCGCGCCGTCGGCTGCGCCAAAGCCCACGCCATCCCTGCCGGACGTCCGGGGCTGGCGATCACCGCGCGTTGGGGGCCGGTGCAAACCTACTATCTGGACAAGCACCTGCTGATCAACCAGCCATACACACCTGGTGCGCTCAGCGCGGAAGAACAGCAATTGGTGCGCTGGTCAATGACCGAGCGCGATGGCTATCTGACCCTGGATGACATCCAGGCGCAACTCAAGGTCAGCCAGCATCGCGCACGCCAACTGGCTGCCGACTGGGAAGTACGCGGTTGGCTATCCAAGGATGCCAATGCCAGGAATGCGCGCCGGTTGACAACGCGAATTCAGGCACTTCTACCGACAAACTGACAAACGCACATTCAACCACAAACAGGCAACAAACTAACAAACAGGCCGACATCCATAACAACACTTTACACAGGAGGTTACTTCACTATGCACTTTGATTCATCAGCATTTTTGGGCGCCAAAAATCGCCATCCGTATTTCTGGTGCCCAAAAATGAATAACTCTCTCCACCCCGAAAGGAGGTGCTATGTTCGCAAAAGCACTGCTTCCACCACACAATGATAAAACGGAAGAAGCCACCCTGGGCGCACTGCTGCTGGATCCACGCTGGGCCATCCCGCAGGTGCAGCCGCTGCTCAAAGGGCCGGAGTTCTACCTGCAAAAGCACCGTTGGCTCTATGAGGTCATCACGACTCTCTACACCCGCAATGATCCTGTAGACCTCTTAACGGTGGCGACAGAGCTGGAAAAACGCGGTCAACTTGAGCCGCTCGGCGGCGCCGGTTTCCTGACGCATCTGCTCAACGTTGTACCTTCGGCAGCCAACGTGGTCAGCTACGCCCGTGAAGTTCACGAGGCCCACGTTCGCCGCCGCATCCTCGATGCATGCAGCGCCGCCGCGCGTCTGGCTTACGACCTCCAGCGCCCACTTGAGCAAGTCATCGCTGAGGCCGAAGGGCTGTTCCTCACCATCCGCGACGATCTCGCCTATCAGGAACGCCTGCAACCTTTCGAAGATACGCTCCAGCAACTCTATGACGAAGCTGCCGCGCTCTATCACAACGGTGTGCCGCTCGGCGTTGCCACCAGCGTAGCCTCGCTGGACAAGTTGCTCGGTGGCGGTCTGCGCAAAGGGACGCTCAACATCGTGGCCGCGCGGCCCGGCGTGGGCAAATCAGTTCTGCTGGCTACCCTCGCCGTCCACGCGCTGCGCCAACAGGTACCCACGGTACTCTTCTCCATCGAGATGCGTGGCCTGGAAGTCGCCGGTCGCATCGTCCAGAAAGAGACCGGCCTGGACTATACCCGCTTGCAAGAAGCAGACTGGCCGCACTTCAGCGACGGTATCGGCAAGCTCTCTGAATTTCCTTTCTGGATTGACGACAGCCCGCGCCTGGCTGTGGAAGACCTGCGTACCAAAGTGCGCCGCCTCTATGCACAGCACAACATCGGACTCGTACTGCTGGATTACATCCAACTGGCCGAAACGCATCACCCGCTGGATTCGCGCTACCTCACCATCGGCCACATCACCCGCGAACTCAAGCAGTTGGCCCAGGAGTTACAGATTCCGGTCGTTGCCGCCAGCCAATTGGGCCGCGATGCCGATCATCGCCGCCCTACCCTCAGCGACCTGCGCGAGTCGGGCAACCAAGAGGCTGACGCCGATGTCGTTTTGCTGCTCCATCGCCCCAACGGGGTGGATAACGCACCGCTCGTGGAAACGGAGTTCATCCTTGCCAAACACCGGCAAGGTCAGACGGGGACGTTCTCGATGATCTTCCACAAGTCGCAGTTGCGCTTCATCCCCATCATACAGGAGGCTGCCGATGCCACGGTATGAGGACCTCGCCACTACGCTCTTCACCCTCACCGGCCAGCAAAGCGACGGGCTGTTCGTGCATCGCGCCTTCGTCAAGTTCGCGGGATCGCTCGAAGCCGGGTTACTGCTAAGCCAGTTGCTCTACTGGACGCCACGCGCACGGGTGCAACTCAAGGACGATAACGGGGACCAAAGCATTAGTTGGATCGCAAAGACCGACGCCGACTTTATGACGGAACTCTGTCTCACACAATACGCTCTACGTCAGGCACGGCGACAACTGGAAGACCTGGGGGTTCTCGAAACCCGCGTTGCCAAGTTCGCCGGCGTCCCTACGGTTCACTACCGTCTGGCAATGGAAGCCCTGATCGACGCCTGGGTTGCCTGGTGTCGCAAGAACGATCTTGCGAATTCGCAAAATCCATTTTGTGAATCCACAGAGTCTTCTACAGAGACTACTCCAGAAACTACGACACCACCACCAATGCCTGCGGAAGTCGCAGCAGAACCAGCAAGCGGCAGAAATGGTGGTGGTGGCGATGGGGATGTTTCTCAGACCAGTTCGCAGGTCGATTTGCCATCCGATGTGCTGACCGGGTTGGCTGCCATTCAGTTTCGCCGTCAGCCACAGGCGCTTCAGGAGGTCGCCCAGGTGTTCGCCGCCCATCCCGACTATGTACGCGGTTGGCTGGCGGAACTCCAGCGTCATCCTGAACAGTATAACAATCCGGCCGGGTTCTTCCGACGCTCTGTGCTGCGTGAAAAGACACCGTTACCCTGCGGGCAACCAGCCTCACAGTGCGAACGCTGTGGCGGCGCGGGCTATCTGCTAGACGGCGACCACGCCATACCGTGTCCAGTGTGTCATCCAGCCGGACCATCAGCCCCTTCAGGGCACTCTATCTCATACTCAGGAGGTCTAAATGCCTAACTTTCTTTACTCAGAACTTACAGAACTGCTACTCAACTTCGGCGGACAACGGCCCGAATACCGTCGCCTCTATGCGCACGAGAACGATCCAACGGTACGGAGGTGAAAAATGGACTATCCTATCAGACTCGGTTTCAGCAAAGAACAGGTCCGTAAGGCGCAATGGGATATCCTCAAAGCAGTGGAGAAGGGGTTATGTAATTACGCCTCACGCTCCGCTGTAGACCAGCAACGGATTCGCGAGCTTCTCGATTCCTTCTCTGACGAAACGGATGACCCGCTTGGCTATGCGGAAGCGTTCGGGCAGACCTTGGCACAATCCCGCTTCGGCGCACCGCAACAACGTGACACCAGCCCCGACTTGTACGAGACCTGTCAGCGCGAACGCCACGTCCTGCAGTTGCAGGTCGATTACTTCCAGAACCATCCTCTCCAGGAGCGACTGCGCGAGCGGACAGAGGATCTCATCCACTGGGAAACCCGCGCAAAACAGGCGGAAGCGGACAATGCCAAGCTCAAGGCCGCCCTGGTCCGTGAACAGAGCGACCACCAGGCCACACGAAGCCGGCTCGAGGGGGAGATCGCAAAACAACGTCGTCTGATCTTCGAACAACAGGAGACCATCAATGCTCGCACACATTGACCCGCACACGAATACTCTGTTTATATTAGATGGTCCGATTCCATATAGCGCTATTCGTGTGCGCGCGGGCGTCATTCGTGTGCGCCCTTTTCATCACTATCTCAATCTCATTCAGGAGGAAAAGTAACTATGCCAAGGAACTCAAATCGTTCATCCAGCCGCCGCAAGCGGAGCGCGGTCGATACAGCCACGCTGTTGGCAGAGATCGGCCCTCTCTCCCAATGGCTGCCCGTGCTGGAAACCCTGCTGCCCACCGGCGTCGCCGATACGCAGCAGCTCCAACAGGCCAGTGGCCTCTCCCGCGATCAGGTCAATCGCCTGGTCAAGCGCTTCGATACCCTGGCGCCCGACGCCATTCTTACGCGCATCCAGGAGAGCATCCCGCGCCCTGGGCGACGCGGCGGCGCTCCCATCATCTACAAGCTAGGCGAGGTCGGCGCGGCGCTCCTGCAAGAGAACGGCTATCCCGACGCGCACGCCTGTGGCCTGGAAAAGAGCACGCCCATCGCCCACGCGCGCAGCGTGCTCGATGTGCGTCTGGCCGCCCTCGCCGCAGGCCTATCGGTGCAGACCGAAAAGGAGCTGCCCTATGGCGACGATCAGGCGCTCCGCCCCGACAACCTGGTGACTGTTCAACGACAATTAGAATTTGACATCGACGACAATTAGAAATACCCACTCGGAGTTCGGAGCAGTCAGGGTAAACTAGGCCCCAGGAGGCCTAGAGATGACTGCAACCGATGCCCAAGTGAGG